>Ga0187847_10000089_pt1 | contig 100471 bp, 77 predicted proteins | sample June2016WEW_4_10_FD_132458 | JGI IMG/M metagenome (GOLD analysis project Ga0187847, IMG submission 132458) | Peatland microbial communities from SPRUCE experiment site at the Marcell Experimental Forest, Minnesota, USA - June2016WEW_4_10 | ecosystem: Environmental > Terrestrial > Soil >...
GAATTCGACATGACGCTCGCGGTGCCGCGCGGACGCCCGGACATCAAGTCGGCGGTACAAAGCGCGCTCGAGCAGCACAAGGATGAGATTCATCAGATCCTCGTCGATTTCGGTGTTCCGCTGGTGCAGTGCAAGGATTGCCTGGTGTCGGGCGATCTTCCCTCGCACGGTCCGTACGCGGAGCCGCCACCGGTCACCGAGACCGCCGCGGAGGTGCAGAAGGCCCGTCGTGTCCGGATGGCCGAACTCAAGAAGTGGCTGGCGCAGGGCGCGAGCCCCGACAGCGAGCTCGCGGATGCGATCGTGGCCCACGACATGGATCGGGTGAACTACCTCCTCCAGCATGGCGCGCACGTGGATTGGAAAGACGGCGAGGGCAACCCGCTGCTGGTCAATGCCGTGCGGTTCGGCTTCGTCGACGTGACGACGGTGCTGCTCGACCACAAGGCCGACCCGAACCAGACCAATCTGAGCCACTGGACCCCGCTCATGTATGCGGCCTGGGACGACAGTGCGCAGATCGCAAACGTCTTGATCAAGCACAGCGCAAGAATCGATGCCGTGGACAATGCCGGCCTGACGCCGTTGGCGATCGCCTGCCAAAATGCCAAGATCAAAGCAGCCGAGGCGCTCGTCTCCGCCGGCGCGGACGTGAATGCGGCGGTGGCCAAGGGAGGGTATACCCCGCTCATGCTGGCTTCCCTGTCGGGCTCGAGCGAGCTCGCCACCTCGCTCCTAGGTCACGGCGCAAAGGTCAACGCCGTGAATCCCGGCGGCGTGACGGCGCTCATGATCGCCGCGGCCAATGATCGTCGAAACGTCGTCGCCGTCCTGCTCAAATCCGGCGCCGATGTGAATGTGCGCAGCGAAGATGGACGCACGGCACTCAGTATCGCCCAGGCAAACAACAATGAAGCCCTGATCCAGCTGCTCAAGGATGCCGCGCAGCGCGGCGCCCCGGCCAGCGGCTGATCTGGGTAACGCAAGCAACGAGGAGTATGGTAGATGAGAAGAAGCCTTTCGATCGCAGCCGCCCTGATCATGTTCGCTTCGCTCGCGGGAATTGCCACGCTTGGCAAGGTGATGGCCGACGACAAGCCTGACTACACCAACATAACCCCGCCGGATCTCGAAAAGCAGACGCCGAAAGGAAAGCTCAGCAATCCATACAAAGACACCCAGACGGATATCGTGTCGCAGGGCGAGTCTTTGTTTCGAAGCTATAGCTGCAGCGGCTGCCATGGAGGCTCCGCGGGCGGCGGCATGTGCCCGGCGCTGACCAATGACATTTGGGTCTACGGTGGCGACGACGACACGCTGTTCCGCTTGGTGACCCTCGGCAGCGATTCGTTGCAGAAGGAAGGCTACACCCGCACCGGGCATGAGAACGTCGTGGGACCCATGCCGCCAATGGGAACCATCATCAAGAATGCTGATGATCTTTGGAAGATCATCACCTTCGTGCGCGCGCATTACAGCGGGGATCCGAGCTATAAATACGGAACGCCGGCCTCGGAACGATGATTCACGGCGAGCACTGTGCGAACTGCAACGTCGGGCGCTTGCGGCGCCCTTGTTGCAGCGCATATTGCGACTTTACTTAAAACAGCACAGGCTTCCTCCAGGCTGGGTGGCAAATCTGTATAGTGGCGGAAAAGCTACAAATTGAAACGCAGGCGCGGCGTAGGATGCGCGAGAGCGTCAACGGACGATGCTTTATTCAAGGGGGAGTGCTTGAAACAAGAACGACTGGTGACAAACCACGCGTCGCACATCATTCATGTGATCGAGAGCGGACTTCAACCCGCCGGAATAGAGCCGCTGGTGACCCGATCCTGGTACCGGTGTTTGCGCGAGTATGGGATCGAGCCGTCGGCACCCCGTCAGAGCAACATCCTCAATACCCAATCCGTCAAGGAGCTGCAGCAGCGTTTGGGCGAGCTGTTGCCCGTCGCGCGCGCCGAGATGGAGAGTCTGTACGAGCAGATCGCCGGTTCCGGTTTTGCGGTCATCTTGGCCGACACGCAGGGAACGGTATTGAGCACCATCACCGATCCGACGCTGCAACGCGAGTTTCGGCATGCCGGGCTGTCGCTGGGTGCCTTATGGGACGAGCGCCACGAGGGCACCAACGGCATCGGCACGTGTCTCGCGGAAGCCGGTCCGGTGACGGTGCATCGCGAGGAGCACTTTCGCGGCTACAACGTGTCGCTTTCGTGTTCCGCCGCGCCGATTCTCGACCCCCACGGGGGAATCATGGCCGTGCTCGACGCGTCCACCGCGAATTCGAGCGACAGCCGGCTCATCCAGCGCCATACCATGGCCCTCGTCAACATGTCGGCTCATCTCATCTCGCGCTGGAACTTCCTGAGCGAATATGGCGAATCCTGGATCCTGCGGTTCCACAGCCGTCCGGAATTCGTGGGATTGCTGCACGAAGCGCTGATGGCGATCGACGACAGCGGCAACATACTCGCCGTCAACGAGAGCGCGCTGGTCCAGCTGGGCTGTTCCAATCGTCAGGCGTTGGTCGGTGAACCGATCGGCCGATTCTTCCAATTCAACTTCGCGGCGCTCGAGCAGCGGGCGAAATTCGAACCGAGTGCCATTTGGCCCGTGCGAGACCTCGCGCATGGCCGGCGCTTTTTTGCAATCGCGCGAGCGCCGCTGCACGCCTCCGTGCGCGGCGTCAATCTATCCCTGCCGGTCCGTCCCGCCACCGCGGCGGTCGACGGGACGAGCCTCGAGCGCGAGCATGTCGGCGAAGACCTCCAAGTGCGCAAGAATCTGGCGTGCGGCAGGCAGTTGTTCGCGAAACAGGTGCCCATTCTGCTCCACGGCGCCACCGGCACCGGGAAGGAGGCGTTCGCCAAGTTGCTTCACCGCACGGGTCTGTGGGCGGACAAGCCCTTCGTGACGGTCAATTGCGCCGCGATTCCCGAGAGCTTGATCGAGAGCGAGCTGTTTGGCTACACGCGCGGCGCGTTCACCGGCGCGGCGAAGGAGGGGCGCGTCGGCAAGATCCTCCAATCGAACGGCGGCACGCTGTTCCTGGATGAAATCGGGGACATGCCGTTGATGCTTCAAACCCGTCTGCTCCGGGTCATTGAGGAACGCGAAGTCGTTCCGCTCGGAAGCGATCAGCCGATTCCCGTCGACCTGCACGTGATCTCGGCGACGCACCGGGACGTGCACCAGATGATCCAGGAAGGGCAATTTCGAGAGGATCTTTATTACCGGCTGAACGGCATCACCCTGCATCTTCCCCTGCTTCGGGACCGCGGCGACAAATCCGACCTGATTTGCACCTTGCTGCGGGAGGAGAACGGAGGGGAGAATTGCATCCGGATCGAAGACGACGCGTTCGCCAAATTGATGCAGTATTTCTGGCCGGGCAACATCCGCCAGTTGCGCAACGCGTTGCGCACCGCATCGGCATTGTGCCGCGACGGCATCATCCGCGCCTCGAATCTGCCGCAGGAGATTCTCGACACCCACTCACCGTCTGTGCTGACCGTGACCGGCAAGGTTGCGTTGGCCGCACCCGCTTTGTCCGCACCCTCTGCGGCGGCATCCACCGCGTCCGCCGACGCGGCAGCGGCGCCGGCGGATGGCTCGCCGTCCGCGGCGCTTCGCGAAGCGGAATGCGCGGCGCTGCTGCGCGAACTCGAAAGAATGCGCTGGAACATCAGCCGTACTGCACAGACGCTGGGAATCAGCCGCAACACGCTGTACCGCAAAATTCACAAGCATCGCATCCTGCTGGAACATTAGAAACCGATCACCGTGCGTATGGTGCTGCCTTCGTGCACCAGATCGAACGCGTTGTTGATCTTCTCGAGCGGCAGCACGCGGCTGATCAGCGGCTTGATCTCAATGCTGCCCTCCAGATATCGGTCGACGTACGCCGGCAATTGCGAGCGCCCCTTGACTCCGCCGAACACCGACCCGCGCCACAGGCGCCCCGACATGAGCTGGGATGGGCGCGTGGAAATTTCCTGGCCAGAGCCGGCAGCGCCGAGTATCACCGATTGCCCCCATCCGTTGCGGCAGCATTCGAGCGCAGCGCGCATGGTGTGAACGTTGCCGATGCACTCGAAAGAATAATCGACTCCGCCTCGGGTCATTTCCAGAATGACGGCTTGAATCGGACAATGGTGCTCCTTCGGATTGACGTAGTCCGTGGCGCCGAGCGCCTTGGCCAGCGTCCATTTGACCGGGTTGAGATCGACCGCGATGATGCGTGCCGCCCGGGCCATGACGGCGCCCTGGATGACCGACAGGCCGACGCCGCCGAGGCCGAACACGGCGACCGTCGAGCCGGCACTCACCTGGGCCGTGTTGAGTACCGCACCGATGCCCGCAGTGACGACGCAGCCGAGAAGGCACACCTCGGTAAGCGGTGCCGCGGAATTGATCCTGGCCACGGCGATCTCCGGCAACACGACGTGCTCGGAAAAGCTGCTCGTACCCATGTAATGCAGGATGGGCTTGCCCTTCAGCGAGAAACGCGTCGTGCCGTCTTGCATCAGTCCCAACTCCTGCGTCGCGCGCAGCCGGGTGCACTGGTTGGTCTTGTTCGAAAGACAGGCCTCGCAGGTACCGCATTCGGGCATGTAGAGCAGGATGACATGGTCGCCGGCGCGCACGCTGGTGACCCCGCTACCGATTTCCTCGACGATGCCAGCGCCCTCGTGCCCGAGGATCGTCGGGAACAATCCGTCGGGATTTGCACCCGACAGCGTGAACGCGTCCGTTTGGCATACGCCCGAGGCGACGATTCTCACCAACACCTCGCCCGCCTCCGGGCCTGCGAGATCCACCCGCTCGATCACCAAGGGTCTGCCGGCCTCCCAAGCAACCGCCGCCCGGGTTTTCAATAGAATCGAGCTCCGCGCATGCGCCACCCCTAGCGTGAAGCACAGCAGCTTGCGTGCCAGCGCGGACTTGCGCCTTCTGGCCCGCCACGGGGCGAGGCGGTGGCCTCGCTGCCGCTGTGTTACACACTGTGCCCCCCGGCGGCTTGATCTTCTGTTCCTAATCCAAGACAGAGTGCGACATATCTGGCCCTCGGGCGGGACACTCCGATGGCGGCGCACCCATAACTGTAAACACGCCGGCGTTTGCGCCAAAGCCACAGATTGGTCAGCGATCGACTCGCCGCCTGCGGGGTTGCGCCGACTCCGTGAATAGGCTGGTTTCTCCGCACCCGAAACGGGCTGCGAATGACGTCCGACGCCCGGATTGAGGCGTCCACACCTCTCTCGTGGCGTGGCTGGTACAGCTCTTGCAAGCATCCATCCAGGCTGCAAGGGCGCGGTCGACTTAGGTCTCAACGCCAACAAAGAACCCGAGAAACCGAACGGAGGGAGTTTATGAAAGCGCGAATCAAGCATGCGATCGCCATCGGCGCGGCGATTTCCCTGGTTCCACTGGCCCAAGCGGTCGCTGGAATCGATATCGAAGCCGGTGATTGGAAGGTGGACTTCTCCGGCAACATCAATGCCTTTTATGTGAACGCAAGCTGTGACCACGGTGACAACACGGCGGTGATCGGCGGCCTGGCCTGCACCGGCGACAACGCCACCTCGGTACGCAATGGCTTGTTGCCCGCGGCATTCGTGTTCACCGCGAGCACGCGCCAGGATGGCTTCGACATCAGCGCGACCATCGGCCTGTATCCCGGCATCAACAGCTCCGCCGCGGCGGGTGTGAACGGCGCCGGTCTGCCGGCCGCGCTGCAAACTCCCGGCATCGATGCTCGTCAGGAGTTCCTGACTTTTGGCGACAAGAGCTGGGGCAGCGTGAAGATGGGACGCGACATCGGCATTTTCGGCAAGGATGCCATTCTCGACGACATGACCCTTCTCGGCGTCGGCACGGCCGCGGGCAACGCCGCGCCCGGCAACACCAGTTTGGGCCGCATCGGCGTGGGCTACATCTACACCGACTGGATCCCGCAGATCACGTATACCACGGCGAATTACGGGGGCTTCACGGCATCAATCGGCGCCTTCACGCCGTTGGACGATGGCAGCTACACCTCGCACAATTCGCCGCAATGGCAGGGCGGCCTCGCTTTCGTCTTTGGCGATCCAAAGAGCGACGCGCTGAGCGGCAAGGTCTGGGTGGATGCGGTGACTCAGCAGGCGAAGGCGCCTACGAGCTGCGCGGCCGTGGTATCCCCCGCCGTGCCTTTCTGCGTTCCTGAAAACACCACATTGGGCATTCAGAACAGCACCAAGGGCACCGCGGTCGATGGCGGTGTCAAACTCGATGTGGCCGGTTTCGAGGGCGTGCTGTACGGTTATTACGGCAAGGGCGTCGGCACCACCGGGTTGTACATCCTCGCCACCTCGGCGGCGGGCAACGAGCGCAAGTCGGACGGTGGCTATGCTCAGCTCACCTACAAGATAGATCGGCTGAAGCTCGGCGTGAGCTACGGCGTATCCGAGCTCAAGCTCGCGAGCGACGAACAGGCGTATGGGATCAATCCGATCACGCTGGCCTCGACCGGGACCTACGCCAGCGATCTGCTCCATCGCAACGAGTCCGGTGTGTTCGGGGCGTACTACAGCCTGACCAAGAGTCTCACGCTGGTGGGTGAATTCATTCACACGGAAGCGCAGGCGTGGAACGGTAATGTCGCGATCGAGAACGATGTCGCGCTTGGCGGTATCTTGTTCTTTTAAGGAGTGTGGGGTGGATGCGGCGGCGCGATCATCCGCGCCGCCGCATGACCTGCCGCTGCCGATCGAGAAGCGTAAACTGGCCTCATGAAAAGAGCCCATGGGCATGCGGCACGAGCGGCGATTGAATCGAAGGCCCGCAGGCGCCTGGCCTGCGCCGTGGCGCTCTGCACTGTCTCGCTCGGAATCGTCGATGGGGTGCTCGCGGAGGAAGATTCCCAGCCCTCGGGTTCAGCTTGGCAGTTGCTTCGCGCGAAGTACTACGGCGACCAATCCATGGGATTGGTCGACGAGAATTATATGAGCCTGGAGGTGCCCGGCAACACGCCGGATCCCGCCTCGACGCCGCTCACGCTGCGTTTCTCGGACGATGGCGGGCGCCGCGTGAAGCGCGTCAGGGTTTTCGTGGACAACAACCCCTCACCGCTGGTCGCGACGTTCGATTTCGCCCGAACGCCCATCACCGAGATCGACATGCACGTGCGCATCGACCGCTTCACATCGGTGCGGGTGGTCGCGGAGACCTCGGACGGGAGCCTCGAGATGCGCAGCGCCTGGGTCAAGGCGAGCGGCGGATGCTCCGCGCCCCCGACGGATTCCTCGCAGGGAGGCGTTCTCGGGCAGATCAAATTGCGGCCTGCCGCGGATGACAAATCCATCCTGGTCAGCATCCGCCATCCCAACAGCTCGGGTTTCCAGATAGATCCACGCACGGGGGACTCGATCCCGGCGCGCTACATCTCCCATATCCTCATCAAGGCGGGAGAGGCTCCCTTGCTCGAGGTTGAGAGCGGCATATCCGTGAGCGAGAACCCGACCTTCAGGGTCGCTTCCGACCAATCTCTCCTGCTGCCGGTGAGCATCGATGCGGTCGACTCCGTTTCGCAAGCGCACTATATCGGGAGCACTCAGACCACGAACCCGAGCGCGTCAGCTGCCCGGACCGGGTCGGCGATGAATGGCGGCTATCGCTGACGCCTGCCGGGCCGTGGCGTCGTTCACGACGCGACTCTGCGGGCCGATGCTGATCGCCTCGGCGATCGTCTCCGGGGCGGTCGCTGCGGCACAAGGACCGGGCCCGTCATCCTCCGAGTTCAATCTCACCGAGCCGCAGCCCGGCGTTTATGTCCATCTGGGGAGAAACCTCCCGCTCGACGTGCCGGGTCATGACGACATCGCCAACATCGGCTTCATCGTCGGCTCAAGATGCATTGCGGTCATCGACACCGGAGGCTCGGTGCACATCGGACGCGAACTCAAGGCCGAGATCCTGCGCCGCACTGCGCTGCCCGTATGCTACGTGATCAATACGCACGCGCACGTCGACCACGTGCTCGGCAATTTCGCATTCAAGGACGACAAGCCGCACTTCGTGGGGCATACGGCGCTGGCCGATGCAATGATTCGAAACCGCCCGTATTTCATGAAAGAATACGCCGCCGATTTCGACGCGGCGCCGAGCGCCGAGCAGGTCGTGGGGCCGGATCAACGGGTCGACCGCGAGCTGTCGCTGGACCTGGGGCACCGCACTTTGCGTCTCATCGCGTGGCCGACGGCTCATAGCGACTGCGATCTCACCGTGTACGATGAGCGCACCGGAACCCTGTGGACGGGCGATCTCGTATTTCGCGAGCGCCTGCCGGCGCTGGACGGCAATCTCAAAGGATGGCTCGCGGCGATCGACAGTCTCTCGCGGATGAATTCGCGGCTCGTGATTCCGGGGCACGGCAGCCTGAGCTCGGATCTTGCCGGTTCGTTGACCCGCGAGCGTGCGTACCTTTTGGCCCTTGACCAAGGCGTCCGGGACGAACTGGCCCGAGGTCAGTCCATGCAGGACGCCATCGATCATGTCGCGCTCTCCGAGCGTGGCCGATGGACGCTGTGGCAGGACGTGCATCCGCGCAATGTGGCACGTGCATACGAGGAGCTGCAGTGGGAATGACGTGCGCCGTCGCACCGCTCTGAAATTGACCGTCGCGGCCGCGGCGGCCGGACTTGGCGGTATGCAGCCGGCGCGCCCCGCCGTGCGCGCGCCGCTGCGCGCGCGCGTGGTCGTGATCGGCGGTGGATTCGCCGGGGCGACCTGCGCTTTGCAGTTGCGCGCGTTGGATCCGGCGCTCGAGGTGGAGTTGATCGATCCGGACGGCGTCTACGTGACTTGTCCGATGAGCAACGCAGCGCTGGTCGGTCTGCGCACGCTCGACTCGCTGACCGTCACCCGATCGGGTCTCGAACGGCGCGGAGTGCGGGTGATTCGCGACCGCGTCGCTGCGATCGATGGCGAGCGTCGCACGATCACCTTGGGTCGGGGACCTGCGAGGGGTTATGACCGCCTGGTATTCGCAGCGGGCATCCGATTTCTATGGGACAGGCTCGAGGGCTACACGGAAGCCGCGGCGACGGCCCTGCCTCACGCATGGCAGGCGGGCGTGCAGACCCAAATCTTGGCGGCGCAGATCGCGAGACTTCGGCCGGGCGGGGTGGTTGCGATCAGCGTCCCGACGGGGCCCATGCGTTGCCCGCCGGGTCCGTTCGAGCGGGCGAGTCTTCTCGCGGACTACTTCAAGCGAAGCAATCCCCGCGCCAAGGTGATGATTTTCGACGCCAACAATCACTTTCCCAAACAGGATGTGTTCACCGATGCGTGGCGGGAGCTGTATCCGGGAATGATCGAATGGGTCCCGGTCGTCGACGGCGGCGCAGTCGAGCGCGTCGACGCTGCCACCATGACGTTGTCCACCTCGCAGGGCGTGATTCGCGCCGACGTGATCAATATCATCCCTCCGCAGGCGCCGGCGCAGCTGGCGGTCGAGAGCGGCCTTGCCTCGGATCACGGATGGTGCCCGATCGATCCGGAGGGGTTTGAGTCAACGCGGGTGCCGAATGTGCATGTGATCGGCGATGCCTGCATCGCGGACCCGATGCCGAAGGCGGCCTCCGCGGCCAATGCGCAGGCGAAGCGCTGCGCGCGCGCCATCGCACGTGCTCTGGGCGGACGTGAGGCCGCGCAAGAACCCCTGGAAAGCGTGTGCTACAGCTTGTTGACTGCCGACCGGGCACTGTCGATTCATGCGAGGTTCGAAGTCGCGGAGGGCATGCTCCAAACGGCAGTCGACGCGGAGCCGGCCGGTGCGGCGCCGTCCAGCGCGGCGCTCGGTTCCGCGTCATCCGTCGCAGAGGCACAGAATGCCGCCCGATGGTATGCCGGTATCGTCGGTGATTCGTTCGGCGTATGAGCAGCGCGCGCGCTGAACAGAGCGCAAGACGCAGAGGGGCTTTAATGCGGTTCGTTCATCTTGCGCCAGCCGGCGCGGGCACGCTCGATGTTGTAGTGCGGGCGGTCGAGGAAATACACGAGCGAGGTTCCGCTGGAAAAGCAGTAACGTGCACCATCGTCGGGATTGATCCAGTTGATGGAACAATCCGCGAGAATTCTCGCGCCGGCCGCAATGCCGATGGGATCCAGGTTGCCGAACTCGCCGCGCATGGGCTCCAACGGCACGACCGCCTTCCAGATCCCGCCTTCGAGAGCGGGGCTGTCGCCGGCGCTGGCGGACGTCGCGCCCGCCGCTGCGGCGACGCAGGCTGCCATGCACAAAACGGCCGCGGGAAGCGTTGCGCTCATGGGATCATTCTGCCATGGGTTTCCGGCCGCCGCCATGCGACCCTGACGGCAGCCGGCCTTGTAGAACCACTCGGACGCGGTATGATCGATTTGAAAACGATCAATAACAGATCATGAATCACTGGACCAAGGGCGCGCTGCACCTCGCGATGTACACGACGCTCGCGGTCTCGTTCATTGCCTGGGGCGACGACGACGACGTTGCGCCACAGCCGGGCAGTCCGCCCACCGCGCCCTCCCTCAACGCGGAACAACAACGCGCGGTCGGACTGCGAATCACGCACCCGGTGCCGACCAAGGCGCCGGAACGCACGGATGCTCTCGGCACCGTTCTCGATCGGACCCTGCTGCTCGCCGACGAAGGCGAGGCGGCCGTAGCTTCAGCACAAGCGCACGCCGCCTCTGCTGAACTCGCCCGTCTGCGCGAGCTCCACCAGGGTGGCGCGGGCGCGTCGCTGAAAATGCTCGAAACGGCCGAGGCCGAGGATGCGAAGGCTCGAGCCGATTCTGAGCTCGCTGCGGCGCGCTTCGCGCAGCATTGGGGTCCGTTGGCGGCGCAGCCCCCGGAGGTCCGCCGCAAGCTCGTGGATGCCGTGGTGGCCGGACGCGCGGCGCTGGTGCGCGCCGATTTGCCAGGCAGGCACAGCGTGGGCTCGCTGCCGGCCGAGGCCCTGCTCGACGTGGACGGGATGAGCGTGCCCGGACGCGTGCTCGGAGCGCTCGAGCAGCCGAGCGAGCTGCAAAGCGCGGGCCTGTTGATCGAAGTGCGCAAACCCCCTGCGGGCCTCGCCCCCGGCGCGCGTATTCCATTGGCCTTGTTGAGTGCCGAGCGCGAGGGGCTGCTGCTGCCGAACGATGCGTTGCTCTACGGCGAGGATGGAGCCTACGTCTACAAAAAGGTCGCATCGAAAGCACCCAATGAAAAGGTTCAATACGTAGCGGTGAAAGTGACGCCGATCGTCCCCTACGGCGACGGCTGGCTGGTCAAGGGCGTGGACGACGATGACGACATCGTGGTGCGCGGCGCCGGCGTGCTGTGGTCGCTCGAGGGCATGGGCGCCCATCCGGTCGACGACGACGATTAGGACGTCCAGTGCTGGCTGCCATCGTTCGCGCTTCGCTCGCGCATCCCCGCATCGTGACCGCGCTCGCCTGCCTGATCGCCGCTTTAGGGTTGGCGGCGCTGCTGTCCGCACGCTTCGACGTATTTCCCGATTTCGCGCCGCCGCACGTACTGGTCCAAACCGAAGCCCCCGGCCTCGACGCGACGCAGGTCGAAGCCCTGGTGACTCGTCCTCTCGAGGAACTTCTGGCGGGCACCGAGAACGTGAAGACGGTGCGCTCCACTTCAAGTCAAGGTTTGTCCGCCATGCAGGTGGTCTTCGACCGGAGTGGTGACCCGTACCGCCAACGGCAGGTGGTCACGGAGCGCCTGGCGGAGTTCGCGGGATTGCTGCCCGAGGGGGTCGGCGCGCCGCTTCTGTCCCCGCTCAGTTCCTCCATGGAGTATCTGGTTCACTTCGGCTACACCAGCGGCCGCTTGTCCCCCGTGCAGTTGCGCGACATCGTGCAGTGGCTCGTCAAGCCGCAGATTCTTGCGGTGCCCGGTGTGGCCCAGGCGCAGATCTTCGGCGGCGAAGTGCGTGAGCGGCAGATCGCCGTCGACCCCGTCAAGCTCGCAGCCGCCGGATTTGCGCTCGACGACGTGGTGGCGACCGCCAGACGGGCCACGGCGCTGATCGGCGGCGGCTACTTCGAGACACCCACTCAACGTATCGTGATCAGGGCGCAGGCGCCGGCCGCCACGCTCGATGCGCTGTCCGGCGCCGTGCTCGGCACGCGTGCCGGCCACCCGGTACGCCTCGGCGACGTGGCAACGATCCGCGAGGGCTCGGAGCCCCGTTTCGGCGACGCCCTGATCGGCTCGAAGCCGGGCATTCTGATCGAAACCTCCACGCAATTCGGCGCGAATACGCTCGATGTGACGCGCGCGCTGGAGGAGCGGCTCGACGCGATCGCTCCCGCGCTCGCCAAGCAAGGTGTCGACTACCATCCGGCGTTGCTGCGCCCCGCGAGTTTCATAGAAAGCGCGATCGAGAAGCTGCGCAACTCGCTCGCCATCGGCGCGGTGCTGGTGGTGGCGCTCCTCCTGATCATGCTGCGCGATTGGCGCGGCGCGCTCGTATCGTTCAGCGCCATCCCGCTCGCACTCCTCACCACCGTGTGGATTCTCGAAGCCTTCGGGCTCTCGCTCAACACCATGACGTTGGGCGGGCTCGTGGTCGCGCTCGGGGTGGTGGTCGACGATGCGGTGATCGACGTGGAGAATATTCTGCGCCGCCGCCGCTTGTCCGGTGGGGCGGTGGACATCGTTGAGCTCTTCACCGGCGCATCGCTCGAGGTCAGACGGCCGGTGTTCTACGCCACAGCCGCCGTGGCCGTTGCCTTCCTGCCGATACTCATGATGTCCGGCCTGCAGGGCGCGTTCTTCCGGCCGCTGTCGATCGCGTTTCTACTCGCGGTCGGCCTGTCGCTCCTGGTGGCGATGAGCGCGACCCCGGCCATGAGCGTGCTAATGATGGCGCGGCACGAGCCCAAGCCCGAGGCGCGCTTCCTCACCCTCTGCAAGCGCCGCCAATTGCGCGTCATCGAGTGGTTGCATGCGCGTCCCCGCTTGGCTGTCGGCATACTCGCCGCCACGGGGATCGCCGGCATCGTGTGTCTGCCGCTTCTGGGAGCGCGCCTGCTGCCGGATTTTCGCGAAAACTATCTGATCGCGCATGCGTCGCTGCGGCCGGGGATATCGCTTGCGGAGACCTCCCGGGTCGGCGAGCAAATCTCCAAGGGGCTCATGGCCATTCCCGGCGTCAAGAGCGTAGCCGAGCAGATCGGGCGCGCCGAGAACGGCCAGGACCCGGATGCCCCCAACAAAAGCGAATTCGAGGTGCAGATCGATCCTCGCACGGGCCATAGTGCCACCGAGATCGACGCGGCGATCCGTGATGTCTTCGACGACTACCCGAACCAGCTGGTGGAGATCTATTCCGTGCTCGCCGAGCGCATCGGCGAGACGCTGTCCGGAGAGTCTGCCCCGTTCACGATCAGTGTCATGGGGTCGGATCTCGATGTCGACGATCGGGTGGGCGCCCAAATCGTCGATGTTCTGCAGCATCTTCGCGGCAGCGGCAACGTGCGGCTCACTGTCCCGCCTCGCGAGGTGGAGATGCACCTGGAACTCCTGCCGGACAAGCTGGCGATTTATGGGTTGCAGGCGGCGGATGTTCTGCAGACCGTCAATGCGGCTTACCACGGCACAATCGCCGCGCAGTTGAACCAGGCGGACCGCAGCGTCCCGGTGACGGTGCGCCTCGCAGGCGTCGGCACCAACCCGCAGGCGGTCGGCGCGCTCGCGCTGCGCGGGCGCGACGGCGAACTCACGCCGCTGTCCTCGGTTGCAAAAATTACCATGGAGCTCGCCCGCAGCCTCATCGATCACCAGGATGGCTTGCGCCGGCAAATCGTGGTGACGACACCTCAAGGCGCGGACCAAGCGGGGTTTGCTGCGGCAGCGCGCCAGGCCATCGCCGCGAAAGTGGCGCTGCCCGCGGGGGTCTACCTGCGCTATGGGGGCGCCGCGGAAGCGCAGGCCGCGGCGGCGCGCGAGCTCAAGCTGCACTCGGCGGCGGCGTTCGTATTGATCGTCTTGCTGCTGGCATTGGCGTTCGGCTCGTCCCGCCACGTACTGCTGGTCCTGTTGGCCCTGCCGAGCACGTTGATCGGCGGCGTGGTCGCCGTCGCCCTCACGGGGGGCACCTTGACGCTCGGTGCCATGGTGGGGTTCGTCGCGCTGTTTGGGATGGCCGCGCGCAATACCATCCTGCTGATCTCCCACTACGATCACCTGGTGGGCGAGGAGGGCCAAGCATGGGGCATCCGAACTTCGATGCGCGGCGCCGAGGAGCGCCTCACGCCGGTGCTGCTGACCGCCCTTCTCACGGCATTGGCTCTGTTGCCGGTCGCACTGCAGCTGCACGAGCCCGGACACGAAATCGAGGGTCCCATGGCGGTCGTTATCCTGGGCGGCCTGGTATCCTCTACACTCGTCAGCTTGCTGTTGATTCCACCGCTCGCGGCGCGCTGGCTGAAGCCGTGTGCGCCTCGAGTTGATGCGCCTCGGTTGTACCACCACGAGACTACAAAAGGAAACCCATGAAAACCATCCGTGCAATTGCATTGACGATGACTGTGCTCGCGTCGGGCTACTCCCTGGCAGCTGCGCCGAAACTCCATGTCACGCAGACCGTTGAAATCAACGCGCCCGCCCACAAGGTCTGGAAGGCCGTGGAAGGTTTCGATGCGTTGAACACCTGGCATCCCGCCGTGGCGAAGGACGAGATCGTCGAAGGGACCAACGACACCGTCGGCGCCATCCGTCTGCTGACCTTGAAGGACGGGGGCACCATCAAGGAGAAACTGCTGGCGTTCGAGCCGAAGGCCCGCAAATTCCGTTATGCCATTCTCGAGGGCGTGCTGCCGGTGAGCGATTACACTTCGACCTTGACCGTGACCTCCGCCGGCAAGGGCAAGTCCACGGTCACCTGGTCGGGGCACTTTCGCCGCAAGGACACGGGCGATAGTCCGGCCGACAATGCGAACGACAAGACCGCGACCGACACCATGACGGGCGTCTACCAGGGCGGGCTTCAGAACTTGAAGAAAATGTTGGAAGGGGGCTGACACCTCCGCCATCACAAATCATGAGCGTTCTCGATCGATTCCATCCCGCCGTCGCGGCGTGGTTCAGGCGGACCTTCGATGCGCCCACGCCGGCGCAGCTGGCGGCTTGGCCGGCGATTCAATCGGGACGGGACGTGCTGGTGGCGGCCCCCACAGGGTCTGGCAAGACCTTCGCGGCCTTCCTCGCGTCGATCGACCAGCTCATCAAGGAGGGACTGGAAGGCGCGTTGCCGGATGAGACCCGGATCGTCTATGTCTCGCCGCTCAAGGCGCTGTCCAACGACATTCATCGGAACCTGGAGGCGCCGCTGCAGGGGATCGCAGAGGAACTTGCGGCCATGGGCCTGGCCGAGGTGGCCATCCGCGCGGTGGTGCGCACCGGGGACACGCCGCAGACGGAGCGCGCCCGGATGCGGCGTACGCCGCCGCACATCCTCGTAACGACGCCCGAATCCCTCTACATCCTGCTCACGTCGGAGTCCGGCCGCGCGATGCTCGCGACTTGCCGCAGCGTGATCGTGGATGAAATTCACGCCATCGCGGGCAACAAGCGCGGCGCTCATCTGGCATTGTCGCTCGAGCGGTTGCAGGCGCTCGCTCAGCGACCCTTGGTGCGGATCGGCTTGTCGGCGACGCAAAAGCCGATCGAGGAGGTTGCCCGGTTTCTGACCGGCGTACGCGCGGATGGCGACTGCACCATCGTCGATGCTGGACACGCACGGCGCCGCGATCTCGCGCTGGAGCTCCCGCCCATGCCGCTCGAGGCGGTGATGTCGGGCGAGGCGTGGACCGAAGTCTACGACCGGCTGGAGGAACTGGTTCGAGAGCATCGGACCACGCTGGTGTTCGTCAACTCCCGGCGGCTCGCCGAGCGGGTGGCGCGGCATTTGTCGGAGCGCGTCGGCGAAGAATTCGTCACCGCGCATCACGGCAGCCTGTCGCGCGATCGACGTCTCGACGCGGAGCAGCGTTTGAAACGGGGGGAGCTCAAGGCCCTGGTCGCGACCGCCTCGTTGGAGCTCGGCATCGACATCGGCGACGTCGATCTCGTCTGCCAGATCGGCTCGACCCGCTCCATCAACGCCTTCCTGCAGCGCGTCGGGCGCGCCGGGCATTGCGTCGGGGGCATATCCAAGGGCCGCCTGTTCCCGCTGTCACGCGACGAGCTGGTGGAATGCACCGCGCTTCTCGATGCCGTGAGACGCGGCGAGCTCGACCGCCTGGAGGTGCCGCAAAACCTGCTCGATGTGCTGACCCAGCAGATCGCCGCCGAGGTGTCCTCGCAGGAGTGGGACGAGGACGCCCTGTTCGATCTGCTGCGCGGCGCATACGGCTACCGCGATATGCAGCGCGCCGACTTCGATCAATGCGTCGCCATGCTGGCCGAGGGCTTCAGCACGCGCCGCGGACGCCACGGAGCGCTGATCCATCGTGATGCCGTGAACAAGCGGCTGCGCCCGCGCCGCGGCGGGCGCTTGACGGCGATCACCTCGGGCGGGGCGATTCCGGACAACGCGGATTATCGTGTCATGCTGGAGCCCGAGTCGCAGCTCGTGGGGACCGTGAACGAGGACTTCGCGGTCGAGAGTTTGCAAGGCGATATTTTTCAGCTCGGCAACACGTCTTATCGGATCCTGCGGGTGGAGCGCGGAACGGTGCGGGTCGAGGACGCTCATGGCCAGCCTCCTTCGATTCCGTTCTGGCTGGGCGAGGCGCCGGGCCGGAGCGACGAACTATCGATGGCCGTCTCCCGCCTGAAAGCCGAGATCGAGGAGCGCCTCGTCGGCAACGCCGCCGGCGCCACGGCCGGGGTTCAATCGGCGTCCGACTGGGTGGCGGACGTGGTCGGCCTCGACGCGGTTGCGAGCTCGCAACTGATTCAGTATCTCGCCGCCGGGCGCGCCGCGCTCGGCACCCTGCCGAAGCTGAACACGGTCGTGTTCGAGCGTTTCTTCGACGAGTCGGGTGGCATGCAATTGGTGATTCATTCGACCTATGGGAGCCGGGTGAATCGCGCATGGGGCCTCGCGCTTCGCAAGCGCTTCTGCCGCACCTTCAACTTCGAGCTGCAGGCCGCGGCGACGGAGGATCACATCATCCTCTCGCTCACTCACGCGCATAGCTTCGAGCTTGCGGAGGTGTCCCGATATTTGAATTCCAAGACCGCCCGGCACGTGCTCATCCAGGCGCTTTGCGCAGCGCCGATGTTCCAGGTGCGCTGGCGCTGGGATGCGGGAATAGCGCTCGCCCTGCCGCGTTTTCGCGGCGGCAAGAAGATTCCGCCGCAGATCGCGCGCATGAACGCGGAGGATCTGCTGGCCTCCGTGTTTCCGGACCAGGTCGCCTGCGCCGAGAATCTCTCGGGGGAGATTGAAGTGCCGGACAATGCACTGGTCCGCCAGACCATCCGCGATTGTCTCGAGGATGCGATGAACGTCGAAGCCTTCGAGGCGCTGTTGCGCGGGCTCGAGAGCGGCGCCGTGCGGGTCGTCACCCGGGATTTGACCGAACCGTCGCCGCTGGCGCTCGAGGCACTCACCGCGCGTCCCTATGCCTATCTCGACGATGCGCCGTTGGAGGAGCGGCGAACCCAGGCGGTGATGAGCCGGCGGTGGATCGATCCCGCTTCCGCGTCGGATCTCGGACGCCTGGACAGTGAGGCCATCGCGCGGGTACGGCAGGAGGCGTGGCCGGATGCTGCGACGGCTGATGAACTGCACGATGCGTTGCTGTGGCTCGCATTCCTCACCGACGGGGAGCTCGACGCGAATCCCGCATGGCCTTCGTTGATGAGCGAACTCGCCTCGCAGCGGCGCGTCGCCAAGATCCCGGCGGCCGATGGGCGGGATTTGTGGGTGGCCGTGGAGCGGCGATCGTTGTTCGAGCCGCAGATACCCTCGAGCGACGAAGCTATGACCGAAATCGTGCGCGGGCGCCTCGATGGCTCGGGACCGATCACGCCGCATGCGCTCGCGGCATCGGCCTGTGTGCCGCCGGGCCAGGTGCATGCGGCACTCGCGGCCTTGGAGCGCGAGGGGTTCGCGCTGCGCGGTCGATTCACGCCCGGAATCGACCAGGAGGAGTGGTGCGAGCGGCGCCTGCTCGCACGCATCCACCGCTATACGGTGAAGCGTCTGCGCGCGGAAATTGAGCCGGTCGCCGCGCGTGATTTCGTGCGCTTTCTTTGCGAGTGGCAGCGGGTGCTGCCGGATGCGCGCATGCAGGGCTCCGACGCACTGGCCGCGGTGCTGTCGCAGCTCGAGGGATTCGAGGCGCCGGCGAGCGCCTGGGAAACCGACATCCTGCCGTCCCGCGTCTGCGAATACGAACCGGAGTGGCTCGACGAGCATTGCCGCGCGGGACGCTTTGTGTGGACGCGACTTGCGGCGCGCACGCTCGAGCCGGAGCGAGGCGCGGCTCCGGTGCGTTCGACGCCCATCACGTTTCTCGCGCGGCGAGACATGAGGTCCTGGTCGGCGCTCGCCGAGGGACCCGATCCCGCGCAGCTGACCTCACGCGCCCGCGCGGTCATGGAATTCATTCAGGCGCACGGCGCGTCGTTCTTCGATGAAATCACGGACAGCGCCGGGATGCTTCCCTCGGAGGTCGAGGACGCGCTTGCCGAACTCGTGGCGCTCGGGATGGTCAACTCGGACAGTTTCGGAGGACTGCGTGCGCTGCTCGTGCCGAGCAGCCAGCGCGGCCGCTCTCACGGCCGCGGCGCCCGGCGCCGCCGATCGTTGGCGTTGTTCGCCATGGCCGATGCGGGTCGCTGGGCAATCGTACGCCGGCCGCCGACGGCCCCGGGCTCCACCGCGGTGGACAGCCAAGCGCTCGAGCACGTGGTGAGAACGCTGCTCAAGCGCTGGGGGGTGATTTTCTGGAAGCTGCTGGCGCGGGAGGCGCAATGGCTGCCGCCGTGGCGCGAAATCCTGATGTGCTGCCGCCGGTTGGAGGCGCGGGGCGAGATTCGGGGCGGGCGTTTCATCGCCGGCTTTTCGGGCGAGCAGTACGCGCTGCCGGAGGCCGTGGCGCCGCTGCGCGAAGCACGGCGGCGGCCGCAGAGCGGGCAGCTGGTGTCGCTGTCGGGTGCCGACCCGCTCAATTTGCTGGGCATTGTCACGCCGGGTCCGCGGCTCCCCTCGCTCGCCGGCAACCGCCTCCTGTATCGCGACGGCCTGCCCATTGCCGCTTACGCGGCTGGTGAGGTGAGGTTCCTGGAAAGTCTCGGGCCGAAGGAGGAGTGGGAGGCGCGCAACGCAGTGCTGCGGCGGCATGTCCCGGCCGCGCTGCTCGCGCTGGAGGAGCCGTCGGCGGACGACGCGGTATAGTCGCGACGCGGCGGGGTTGGCACCCGGGCCTCCAGCGCGCTTCTACCACCAGCCGCGGCGCTTGAACCAAATGATGGGCACCAGCGTGCTCAAGGCGATGAGCGACAGTCCGTAAGCGTAGCCCCAGCGCCAGCCGAGCTCCGGCATATCGTGGAAATTCATGCCGTACATGCTCGCGATCAGGGTCGGCGGAATTCCCACCACGGAGGCAATGGTCAACACCTTGAACATGTCGTTCTGATCGGTGTTGATGAAGCCGAGCACCGCATCCAGCAGAAACTGCACTTTGCCCGAGAGGTGCCCTTCGAAATCGGCCAACGAGCTCAAGTCGCTGCGCACCGTGCGAAGCCTGAGCTCGCTGCTCGGTTCGAGCCATTCGTGTGCGCTGTCGCAGGTGAAGTCGACGATTCGCTGCAATCCCACCAGACTCTCCTGGATTTGCGAAAGCATCTCCCCGATGGTACCGATCTTGACCAAGGTTTCCCGCAGCAGCTGGCTCAAGCGCTTCGAGCGCGGCTGCGCACTTCCATGCGCGTGAAACGCATCATGGGAGATTCCGCGCAGCTCCGCGGCAAGCTTTTCCAGCGTGTCGGCGCCGACATCGACCATCTCTTCGATGAGCGCGAGAAATGCGGCGGAGCTCGTGCCGATGTCCCCGTCGTGCTCAATGCGCTTCACGACGTGCGCGACCGAGTGCATGTTCGCGAACCGTATGGTCACGAGAACGGTCTTCGACAGCACGAAACCCACGGGTGTCGGCACTTCGTTTTCCGGAATGGTGTGCAGACCGAGGGGCATGCTGAGATACAGCACGCCGCCGACGGCGCGCAGCCGGCTGGAGGTCTCGATTTCCTCGAGCGCCCCCCGCGAGGGAACGCGCAAGCCCCAGGTGCGATTCACATAGGCGATCTCGTCTGCGGTCGGGTTCAACAGATCGACCCAGAACGACTCGGCGCCGCCGGCCTGCGAGGCCTGGCCCTCCTGCGGGCCCGCGGCCTGGGGTGTGCCGGGCGAAACGGGGAAAGTGGTCAGCATCGTCGGCGCTCCCTGTGGTCAGTTCGAGGCAACAGACGAGGTACTTTACGGTTTTCCGGCCGGAGGGACCATCGCGGGCAGCGGCAGCCGCAGAAATTGTCTAGAATCGGCGGCGATTTCCATTCCATACCTGGTGCGCTGGAGCTTTCGATGACGAAAATCATGTCGGTGCTGGCAACTCTGTTCCTGGTCTCGGGCACATTCGGAGCGGGCTCTGCGGTCAGCGCGGCTCCCGCATCGGATCCGTCCGCTGCGGCGTCGCCCAAATGGGTCGAAGGCAGGAATTATTTTCCGATCCTGCCGGCGCGCCCGACCGGGCTGCCCGCGGGAAAGGTGCAAGTCACGGAGGTGTTCTCTTACGCGTGTCCGGCCTGCAACCAATTCCAGCCTTCCATGCGCAAGCTGGAACGCAGCGTAGCGGCTAATGTCGTCATCAATCTGCTGCCGGCATCCTTCAATCCCGCCGAGGACTGGCCGATGTTCCAGCTGGCTTACGTGACCGCGCAGACGCTCGGGATCGCCGACAAGACGCATGACGCCATGTTCGACGCCGTGTGGGTCACGGGCGAACTCAGCACCACCGATCCCTCGACCGGCGGCTTGAAAGCGCATATGCCGACGATCGAGGATGCCGCGCGTTTTTACGAGAAACGTGCGGGCATTCCGGCCGCCAAATTCGTCGCAGCATCGAAGTCCTTCGGCGTCGACAATCAGGTGCGAGTGGACGAGGAGGCCATCAAGCAATTCGGCGTAGACCGCACCCCGACCATCGTGGTGAACGGCAAGTATCGGCTGCAGGTCGAATCCGCCGGCGGACCGGACGCCCTCATAGAGCTGGTCAATTGGCTCGTGGCCAAAGAGAACAAGTAGCGGCCCGGCGCACCGCGCCCGGGGAAGCCGCGGCATGAGCGCGGCGACGCTTCTGTGGGGATTGTTGTTCAGCTCCATCGGCGTGGGCTTTTTCATCTACGGCAAGAAACAGAAAGCGCCAGTTCCGTTGGTCTGCGGCATCGGCCTGGCCGTGTACCCGTACTTCGTTCCGAACGTCATCGCACTGATCGCGATCGGAGCAGCGCTTTGCGCAATCCCTTATTTTTTTAGAGAGTGAGAGGAGTCCGAAGGCTCTGCAAAAACTTATCGAGCGCCTGACCTTTCTTGACGCGCCGCATGGAATCATCGATCGATGAAGTATGATCGCCGCCGTTTGCTGTGGATCGCGCTGAGCGTGTTCGCCGTGCTGGCGGTCGCCGCCATCGTGTATCGATCCGTGACATTCGTGTCCCAGCCGGCGCCGCGGCGGGGGCGTTTCCAGGATGGCGGCAACCAGCCCGTGGGCGTCGCGAAAATCGGGCGTGGCGACATCCGGCTGACGCTGCGGGCGCTTGGTGCGGTGACGCCGCTCGCCACGGTTACCGTGACCACGCAAATCAGCGGCTATTTGATGAGCGTCGGCTTCAAGGAAGGGCAGCTGGTCCACAAGGGGCAATTGCTCGCGCAGATTGATCCGCGTCCCTATGAAGTCGCGTTGGACCAGGACAAGGCGCAGCTCGCGCGCGACGAGGCGACCTTGAAGCAGGCGCAAATGGATCTTGCCCGCTATCAGACGCTGTCGCAGCAGCAGTCGATCGCGCGGCAGACCTACGAGGATCAAGTGTGGGCGGTCAAGCAGGATCAGGGCACGGTCGACTACGACAAGGGTTTGATCAAGGCACAGGAGCTCAATCTCATTTATTGCCGCATCACTGCACCCACCGACGGCCGGGTGGGGCTGCGGCAAATCGATCCGGGCAACTACGTGCAGAGCGGTTCGACCACCGGCATCGTGGTGCTCACCAAATTGAGTCCGACCACGGTGGAGTTCGCAGTACCTGAGGACAGTCTGCCGCAGATCATGGCGCGTGTCCGTTCGGGCGCGGTTCTGCCGGTGACCGCCTTCGACCGCGCCAACGTCACCCGGCTCGCCACCGGCCAGCTGGCCGCCACTGATACTCAGGTCAATGCGACCACCGGCACCGTGATGCTGCGCGCTAATTTCGACAATTCCGACGAGGCGCTTTTCCCCAGTCAGTTCGTCAACGTGATCATGCTGTTGGACACGTTGAAAGACGTGGTGACGGTGCCGGTTCGCGCCGTGCAGCGCGGAGCGCCCGGTAACTACGTGTATCTGGTCGCGGACGATGACACGGTGGCCGTACATCCGGTCACTCTGGGGGCTCAGGACGGCGATTTCCTCGCGGTGACCGCCGGCTTGTCGCCGGGCGATCGGGTCGTCACCGATGGCGCCGACCGTCTGCGGGATGGCGCCAAGGTGAGCATCCCCGACACCAAGTCCACGCAGCCCGCCGCGGGCGAAGGCCGGCGGCCCGGGGGCGCCAACGGTCACAATAACTCGGGAACGCACGAGCACGGCAATTGGCAGCACCGCAAGCGCCCGCAGCAGGATGATTCGAGCCAGCCCAAACCCGACGGCTCCGCTTCCGCCAGCCCGCCTCCGAGCGGCCCCTAGAGCCCGCCGGCGATGAATCCCTCCCGGCTCTTCATCAACCTGCCGGTCGCGACCTCGTTGCTGATGGTCGCAATCCTGTTGAGCGGACTGTTCGCGTTCAAGTTCCTGCCGCTGTCCTCCCTGCCCGAGGTCGATTATCCGACCATCCAGGTGCAGACCTTTTATCCCGGCGCAAGCCCGGAAGTGATGACCTCCTCGGTCACCGCCCCGTTGGAGCGCCAGTTCGGGCAGATGCCCGGCTTGAACCAGATGACCTCCGCGAGCTCGGGCGGCGCGTCCGTCGTGACGCTGCAATTCAGCCTAGACCTCGGCCTCGATGTAGCCGAGCAGGAGGTGCAGGCAGCCATCAACGCGGCGGGCAACGTGCTTCCCAACGACCTGCCGACGCCTCCGACCTACGCCAAATTCAATCCGGCCGACGCGCCCATCATGACCCTCGCGGTGACCTCCCGGACGCTCAAGCTCACCCAAGTCGAGGATCTGAGCTTTACGCGGCTTGCGCAAAAGATCTCGCAATTACCGGGAGTGGGCGTCGTGAGCATCTCGGGCGGCCAGCGGCCGGCAGTGCGCATTCAATTCAATCCGCGTGCGCTCGCGAAGTACGGACTCAACATCGACGACCTGCGCACCACGATCGCCAACGCAAACAGCAACTCGCCGAAGGGCAGCTTCGACGGACCGTCGCAGGCCTCCTCGATCAACGCCAACGATCAGATCACCGACATCGCCGACTACCGCAACATCATCGTGGCGTACAGCAACGCATCGCCGGTGCACCTGTCCGATGTCGCGAACGTGGTCGTCGCCCCCGAGAACACCAAGCTCGCGGCTTGGGCGAACGCCACGCCGTCGCTGATCCTGAACGTGCAGCGGCAGCCCGGAGCCAACGTGATTCAGGTGGCGAACGCCGTCAAGCGGCTGCTTCCGACGGTCAAGGCCGACATGCCGCCGGCGCTCGACATCAGCATCCTGAGCGACCGCACGGCGACCATTCGCGCCTCGGTGTCGGATGTCGAATTCGAGCTGGTCCTGGCCGTGATCCTGGTCGTGCTGGTGATCTTCGTATTCCTGCGCAATGCCCCGGCCACCATCATCCCGAGCTTGTCGGTGCCGCTGTCGCTGGTCGGCACCTTCGGCGCCATGTATCTTCTCAACTACAGTCTCGACAACCTCTCTTTGATGGCGCTCACCATCTCCACGGGCTTCGTGGTGGACGACGCCATCGTGATGATCGAGAACATCGCCCGCTATGTCGAGATGGGCGAGCCGCCCATGGCGGCTGCGCTCAAGGGCTCGCAGCAGATCGGCTTCACCATCATCTCGCTCACCGTCTCGTTGATAGCCGCGCTCATACCGCTTCTGTTCATGGGAGAGATCGTGGGCCGGCTGTTCCACGAATTCGCCATTACGCTGGCGGTGACCATCGTGATCTCCGCCGTGGTGTCGCTCACGCTGGTCCCCATGCTGTGCGCACGCCTCTTGCATCACCGCGCGAGATCCGAAAGGAGCGGGTGGGATCTTCGTGCCGAACGCGGGTTCCAATGGATCATCGACCGGTACGGACGCGGCCTCGAATGGGTTCTCGATCATGAAGCGTTCACCTTGGGTGTCGCGGGCATCACCCTGGCGGTAACGTTGCTGCTCTACATATTCATCCCCAAGGGCTTTTTCCCCGTACAGGATACGGGCGAGATCCAGGGCATCTCCGAGGCCGCCGAATCCATATCGTACGAAGCGATGGCTGAGCGCCAACAGGTCCTGGCGGCCGCCATACTGAAGGACGCCGACGTCCAGTCCTTGAGCTCATTCATCGGCGTCGACGGCGCGAACACCACGCTCAACAGCGGGCGTTTCCTGATCAACCTGAAGCCGCACGATGAGCGCCACGCCACGGCGAGCGAGATCATCCGCCGGCTCAAGCGCGAAACCGCCGGCGTGGTCGGCATCACGCTCTACATGCAGCCGCTGCAGGACATCACCATCGACTCGGCGGTCAGCCGGACCCAATATCAATTCGTGGTCGAGAGCACGGACAACAACGACTTTGCGGCCTGGATTCCGACCCTCATGCAGAAGCTGACGCAGTTGCCGGAACTCGCCGACGTTGCGAGCGATATGGAGCAGCAAGGCACCGCGACCGATCTCATCATCGATCGCTCCACGGCCGCGCGCTTCGGCATCTCCCCCGCGACCGTGGACAACGTGCTCTACGATTCCTACGGCCAACGCATCGTATCGACCATCTACACGCAATCGAACCAGTACCGCGTGATTCTGGAGGCGGATCCGTCGATTCAGCGCTCTCTCAGCGGCCTGTCCGAGCTCTACCTGCCCTCATCCGTTTCGTCGACGAACGGACAGGTCCCCTTGTCGGCGATCGTGAGCGTCAAGCAGCGCTTAGGTCCGCTGCAGATCACCCATCTCGGGCAGTTCCCGGCGACTACCATCTCGTTCAATCTGTCGCCCGGATCCTCGCTCGGTGCCGCCGTCGATGCCATCCGCAAGGCCGAGCAGGCTATTCACCTGCCGGGGAAATTCGTGACGGCCTTCCAGGGAACGGCTGCGGCCTTTCAACACGTCCTGACCAACCAGGCGCTCCTGCTGCTCGCATCCATCGTCACCATGTACATCGTGCTCGGCGTTTTGTACGAAAGTTTCATCCATCCGATCACCATCCTTTCCACGCTCCCATCGGCGGGCATCGGCGCCATGCTGGCCCTGATCATCGCAGGTGACGATCTCGACGTGCTCGGGATCATCGGCATCATCCTGCTCATCGGCATCGTCAAGAAAAATGCCATCATGATGATCGATTTCGCGCTGGACGCGCAGCGCAAGGAGGGGCTCGCGCCGCGTGAGGCGATCACCCGGGCCTCGCTCCTTCGATTCCGCCCGATTTTGATGACCACGATGGCGGCGCTGCTCGGCGCATTGCCGCTGATGTTGAGCTACGGTGCGGGATCGGAGCTGCGGCGCCCGTTGGGTATCGCCATCGTGGGCGGGTTGATCATGAGCCAGCTGCTCACGCTGTTCACGACGCCGGTCATCTACCTGGCCTTCGACCGCGTGGCGGCGCGCCTGCGCCGACGCCGCCCGCGCGCGGATCCGGCTCCCGTATGAACCTCTCGGGCCCATTCATCCAACGGCCGGTGGCCACCACTCTGCTGACCGTCGGGGTGGTCCTCGCAGGGGCGTTCGCCTACCTCAAGTTGCCGGTCTCACCGCTCCCCCAGGTGGATTACCCGACCATCTCGGTATCGGCATCACTCCCGGGTGCCGACCCCGAGACGGTATCCACCAGCGTGGCTGAGCCGCTGGAGCGGTATCTCGGGCAGATCGCCGACGTCACCGAGATCACCTCCCAGAGTTCCAGCGGGCAGACGCGCATCACGCTGCAGTTCGATCTGGACCGGGATATCAACGGCGCGGCGCGCGACGTGCAGGCAGCCATCAACGCAGCCTCGGCCGACGTATCGACCAGCTTGTCGAGCAATCCGAGCTACCGCAAGGTGAATCCCGCCGATGCGCCGCTGATGATTCTCGCGCTCACCTCCAAGACCCTGACCCGAGGCCAGTTGTACGATGCCGCGAGCAATGTCCTGCAGCAGCGGCTGTCGCAGCTCGATGGCATCGGGCAGGTGTCGATCGGCGGCGCGACGTTGCCGGCGGTCCGTGTCGAGCTCAATCCGACCGCCTTGTTCCGCTATGGCATCGGGCTCGAGGACGTGCGCGCGGCGCTGGCATCCGCCAACGCGAACAGCCCGAAGGGGGCGATCGAGGAGGGCGATCGCCGTTTTCAGCTTTACACCAACGATCAGGCGAGCCGCGCGAGCGAGTACCGGCCGCTGATCGTGGCGTATCGCAAGGGATCGGCGGTGTTGCTCTCCGACGTGGCGGATGTCGAGGATTCTGTGCAGGATCTGCGCAATGAGGGGCGCGCCGACGGGGTTCCGTCGGTGCTCGTCATCCTGTCGCGCCAACCGGGCGCCAACATCATCGACACCGTCGATCAGGTGAAGGCGGAGCTTCCGCAGCTGCAGGCCTCGCTGCCGAGCGATGTGAACCTGACCATCGTGTCGGACCGAAGCGCGACCATTCGGGCCTCTTTGCGAGACACGAAGTGGACGCTGATGCTGGCGGTCGCGCTGGTGACCTTCGTCGTGTTCCTGGCGCTCGGTGACGTGCGCGCCGCGCTGGTTCCGGCGGTGGTCGTGCCCGTATCCCTGATCGGCACGTTCAGCGGCATGTATCTACTCGGCTTCAGTCTCGACAATCTGTCCCTGATGGCGCTCACCATCGCGACCGGTTTCGTGGTGGACGATGCCATCGTGGTGCTCGAGAACATCTCGCGGCACGTCGAGAATGGAATGCCGAGGCACGAGGCTGCACTGCGCGGCGCCAAAGAGGTGGGGTTCACTGTCATCTCGATCAGCGTATCGCTGGTGGCCGTGTTCATCCCCATTTTGTTGATGGGTGGCATCGTCGGGCGACTGTTCCGGGAATTCACCGCCACCTTGTCGCTCGCCATCATGATCTCCATGGTGATCTCGCTCACCACGACACCCATGATGTGCGCCCTGATCCTGCGATTGCCGGACCGCGCGCACCGCCCGCAGCGGCTGAGCCTGCTCGACCGGTCGATCGCTCTATACGAGCGCTCGCTTGCGTGGTCGCTCGAGCATGGACGGCTGGTGATGCTGGGATTATTGATCACGGTCCTGCTCAACGTGCTGCTGTTCACCGTGATCCCCAAGGGCTTCTTTCCGCAGGAGGATACCGGTCTGATCACGGGAGGCATCGTCGCGGACCAGAGCATCTCGTTCCAGTTGATGAAGGACAAGCTGGTTCAGTTGATGAACATAGTGCAGGCCGATCCGGCCGTGCAGAGCGTCGCGGGCTATACCGGCGCCGGCAGCGGCGGCGGCGGATCGCAGACCAATACGGGCTCTGTGTACGTTTTGCTGAAGCCCCAATCGGTGCGCAAGATATCGTCCGACGAGGTGATCGCGCGTCTGCGTACCAAGCTTGCGCAGGTGCCCGGTGGAAGGCTGTTCCTGCAAACCGTACAGGACATCCGCGTGGGCGCCCGGCAATCGAACGCGGAGTACCAGTTCACGTTGCAGGCGGACAACGTATCGGACCTCTACACATGGGGTCCGAAACTGCTCGCGGCGCTGCAGAAGAGCCCCGTGGTCGCGGACGTGAATTCGGATCAGCAGCAAAAGGGCCTCGAGACCGAAGTGGCCTACGACCGTGCCACGGCGGCGCGGCTCGGCCTGACGGTGGGCCAGCTCGACAGCACGCTGTACGATGCGTTCGGGCAGCGTCAGGTGTCGACCATCTACAACGCTCTCAATCAATATCACGTGGTGATGGAAGTCGCGCCGCGCTACTGGCAGAGCCCGGCGATGCTCGAGGATATGTACGTGAGCACGTCCGGCGGCGCGGCCAGCGGCACACAGACCACGAACTCGTTGACCACGATCGCGGCCAGCGGCGCCTCCACGGGCGCGGGCGCCGGCACCATCGCCGCGGCGGGGGCCGTCCCCGCTGCCGCCGCGGGATCCGTTTCCGCCGCCGTGGGATCGGTAAAGAACACGCTGACCAATGCCATCGCCAACACCGGACGAGGCGCAGTCTCGAGCGGCGCCGCGGTCAGCGCCAGCGTGGAGACCATGGTGCCGCTCGCGGCGGTGAGCAATCATTCGGCTGGCACCACGCGGCTTTCGGTGAATCACCACGGATTGTTCGCCTCCACGACGATTTCTTTCAATCTGCAGCCCGGCATGTCGCTCTCCGACGCCACGCGAGCGGTGACGCAGGCTATGGAGGAGATCCACCTGCCCACATCGATCCATGGGGTATTCGCAGGCACGGCCGGCACCTTCCAACAGTCGCTATCGAGCCAGCCATTGTTGATTGCGGCGGCGCTGCTCGCGGTGTACATCGTGCTCGGAGTGCTTTACGAGAGCTACATCCATCCGATTACCATCATCTCGACGCTGCCGTCGGCGGGCGTCGGGGCGGTGCTCGCATTGATGGTGTGGCACACCGAGTTCAGCATCATTGCCCTGATCGGCGTGATACTGCTGATCGGCATCGTGAAGAAAAATGCCATCATGATGATCGACTTCGCCATTCACGCCGAGCGCACACAGGGGATTTCACCTCGCGAGGCCATCTATCAGGCCTGTCTGCTGAGGTTTCGTCCCATCATGATGACGACGCTCGCGGCACTGCTCGGTGCAATTCCTCTCGCGTTGAGTTACGGAGACGGCGCGGAGCTGCGCAAGCCGCTGGGAATCTCCATTGTCGGGGGGCTGATCGTCAGCCAGGTGCTGACGCTCTATACGACCCCGGTTCTTTATGTGTACCTGGACCGCTTTCAGAGCTGGGTCAAGCGCCGCTGGCCGCGGCGCTGGTCCGATGCGGGAGCGGCGGAGGCAGCCGGATGAATCATCGTCTTCGATGGGGCGCGGTCGCGGCCTTTGTCGCCGCGGTGGCCGCCGCCGCGGCACTGGCCTCGTGCGCCGTCGGTCCGAACTATCATCGCCCGGCCGCCCCGGCTCCAAGCGCCTACAAGGAATTGCCGCCGGGCTGGAAGGTGAGTACGCCGAAGGACGAGCGGGAACGCGGAGACTGGTGGTCGATATTCAACGATCCCGAGCTCGACCAGCTCGAGCGTCAGGTCAGCATCTCCAATCAGAACGTCAAGCAATACGAGGCCGAATATGCCCAGGCCGTCGCCTTGCTGAAGGAGGCCGAGGCGCAGTTCTTTCCCTCGCTCGCCGTCAATGGCGGCGCTCAGCGCGCGGGCGGCGGCGGGGGCGGCACCACCAGCGTATCGAGCACCGTGGGCGGAACCGGAACCACCTCGGTGTCGAACACGGTGGGCGGCGGACATGCGCACACGCAATTCTCGCTGGAGGCCGCAGTATCGTGGCAACCCGACATCTGGGGGAGCGTGCGCCGGCAGGTCGAGAGCCGAAAGGCGGGCGTGCAGGTGAGCAAGGCCGATTTGGCGAATGCGCAGCTGTCGGCGCAGGCCACGTTGGCCACGGACTATTTCGATCTGCGGGCTTCGGATTCGTTACGCACGTTGCTGGCACAGGCGGTATCGCTGGATCGGCGCGCTCTGGAAATCACGCAGAACCAATTCAAGGCCGGAACGGCGACGAACGGCGATGTCGCGGCAGCGCAGGCGGCGCTGCAAGCCAACCAAGCGCAGCTCGTCGCGGTGGATCAGCAACGCGGAACCTACGAGCACGCCATCGCCATGCTCACCGGGCATCTGCCCTCGGAGCTCAATATCCCGCAAGCGCCGTTGACGGCGACGGTGCCGGATGTTCCCGTGACCCTGCCGTCGGCGCTGCTGGAACGCAACCCCGCCGTGGCCGCCGCCGAACGGCAGATGCAAGAAGAGAACGCACTGATCGGCGTCGCCATCGCCGCGTACTTTCCAACCATCAATCTGACCGCGCTCGGCGGCTACGTCGGCAATCCGCTGTCGAGCCTGTTCAATGCCGGCAATCGAATCTGGTCGCTCGGTGCGACAGCAAACGACACGTTGTTTTCGGGAGGCTCCCAGGTGGCCGCGGTCGCGAACGCGCGCGCGACCTACGATCAATATGTGGCAAACTATCGGCAGACGGTCCTTACCACGTTCCAATCGGTCGAAGACCAACTACTGGCGCTGCGCGTGCTGCAACATGAGTCCGAATTCCAGATGCAAGCGGTGAAGTACGCCCAGACGGCGACCGATGTGGCGCTCAACCAGTTCAATGCCGGCACCGTTGCCTATACCACGGTGATCACCGATATCCAGACGCTCATCGCCGACCAGGAGTCTCTCCTCACCCTGCAGCAGAACCGGCTGGTTGCGGATGTGTCTCTCATCGAGGCGCTGGGGGGCGGTTGGACCACCTCGGAGCTGTGATCCCGTGATCAAGCTGGTGCGCTATCACCCGAGGATCTGGATCGCCTTGGGTGTCGGCGCCGGTGTTTATTTCTGTCTCCCCGCCGACTGGTCCCTCTTGACCCGCATGCTCGCGAGCTGGGATGCGGGCGTCACGCTGTTCCTGGTGTTGGTGTACGTTTGGATGTCGCGTTTGACGGCTGAGCAGATCTGCTCGCGCTACATCGAAGAGGACGAAACGGCGCCCATCATCCTCGCTGTGGTGACGGTGGCCGCGCTCCTCAGCCTCGTCGCGATCGTCGAGCCGCTCGCCACCCTGAAGCACGTGGTCGGCCGCGAGCGCATCGGACACTTCGCGCTCACCGCAGTGACCTTGATCGATTCGTGGATACTGGTCCCCACCATGTTCACCACCCATTACGCCGACATGTTCTACAGCGTGGAGAAGACCGAACGGCCGCTGTCGTTCCCCCAGACCGAGATGCCGGCTTTCTGGGATTTCGCCTACTTCTCGTTCACCATCGCCGCCGCGTGTCAGACCGCGGACGTGCTTACGACACGAAGCTCGATCCGCAAAGTGGTGATCCTTCACGAGTTGATCTCCTTCCTGTTCAACGCCTCGATTTTGGGGTTCGCGATCAACGTGACCGCGGGCTTGATCGGCGGCTGACAATCGACGCCGGGAGTCAATGGTCATGCAAGACAAGGTAGTGGCGATCCTCGAGACGCGAACGGGCGAACATTTGGCGCAACTGATCGCGCGCCAGGGAGGCCTGCCGATGCCGGCGCCGGCGCTGGAGGAGGTGCCGGACGTCGACTTGGATCGGCTGGCCGCGCTGGCCGCAGGCTCCGAGGCGCGCCCTTTTTCGATGGCGATCTTCCAAACCGGGGTCGGTACGCGTGCACTGTTCGAAGCGGCCGAAGCACTCGGCTCGACCGCCACGCTCAAGCGCATGCTCGGCAACGCAATCGTGGTGGTGCGCGGCCCGAAGCCGCTTGGCGAGCTGAGATCCCGCGGTGTGCGCGTCGACATCCGCGCGACCGCGCCCTTCACCACCGATAGCGTGCTCGCGGCGGTGAGCGGCGTGTCGATGGAGCGCGGGCGCGTGCTGGTTCAGCGCTACGGCGAGGCAAACCGAAAGCTCTGTGAGGCGCTCGAGGCGCGCGGCGCGCAGGTCGAGGAAATCGCGACTTATCGCTGGGCTCTGCCCGCGGATGTCGGTCCGCTGGTGCGCCTCATCGATGCATTGGCTGCATCGACGGTGGATGCCGTCGTGTTCACCAGCGCGGTGCAAGTCCGCAATCTATACACGATTGCCGAGCGCGCGAACCGGGGCGCGGATCTTGCCGGCTTCTTGAACGCGGTGGTCGTCGCATCCATTGGACCGGTTTGTACGGCAGCGTTGGTGGAGCATGGTGTGACGCCCACGTTCGAGGCCAGCCCACCGAAGCTTGGTGCGCTGGTACAGGGATTGGCGGCGGCACTGCAATGAGGCACGCCTCGCGTGTAAGCGTAGCGCCGACGGTAGGCCGCTCCGATGTCTTACAGCCGAGTCATCCCGGCTTCGTCAGTGAAATCCAAATGCGAGTGGTATAAAACCGCTCCCATTTCGCAAAATCGTTGCAGGAGTAGAACAAGATGAATAGCCGCGCCTCGCCCGACACTTCCAAACCCTTTCTCTCGGACGTGCAAACGCTTCGAGCCCGCGCTCGCCAGCACATGGAAGAAGGAAGCGTCACCCCGAGTTACGAAGGGGACGTGAAGAAAACGATCGAGATCCTCCAAGCAGTGCTCGCCACCGAGATCGTGTGCGTTCTGCGTTACACCATGCACGCGGTGGCGGCGACGGGGATCTCCAGCGAGGGAGTCAAATCGGAGTTCGCGACCCACGCCAAGGAAGAACAGGAACATGCGATGGAAGTGGCGGAACGCATCAACCAGCTGGGCGGAAAGCCCGACTTCAATCCTTCAGGCTTGGCCTCGCGGTCGGCCTCGGAATATGGCAAGGCAGACAATCTGGTCGAGATGATCAAGGAGAATTTGATCGCCGAACGAATCGCGGTCGAGCACTACCGCGAGCTCATCCGCTATTTCGGCGATCGCGATCCGACGACGCGGCATATGTTGGTGGGCATCCTGGCCGTCGAGGAAGAACATGCGAATGACATGCACGATCTTCTGGTCGCCCACGAAGGCCGTCCGATGCTCAAAAAATGACGGGTTTTGCCAGGCGCCGCGGCTAGGAGCTGCGGCCGACCGAAGGGGGGTCGCTCGCCGGGAAACTCTCGTCGAGCGCTTCGTCCAGCAAATCGCTCTCGTGGCGCGCCGAAGCGTCGATGGGTCCATCACCAGTGGGCGCTTCATCCGGGTGTTTTGCGATATAAGCCTCCGCGTATGAACAGGCGGGGACCACCCGCCAGCCATTGACTCTCGCTGCGCTCAGCGCCTCGCGCATCAGTTGCCCCGCGATTCCGCGCCCCTCGAGCAGCTTGGGCACGCCCGTGTGGGTGATCGTCATGACACCGGACGCCAGGGTGTAATCGAGCACGACGTCCTCTCCGTCCACCACCGTGATGAATCGATGCGCGGCCGACTCGTGCTCGACCTTGATCATCCTCGCGGCTCCGGGTGCTCGGGATGTTCCTGCGGCGCCGGACGCTCAGGCGTCGCCGGGTGCGGAGCTGCCGCCGGCGGGTGGGCGGTAGCGGGATGCGCGGACAGCGCGGGATTTTCCGAGACAGCGGAATGGTTTTCGACAGGGGCGTGCTGCTGCTGGGGAGCCGACCGTTCCAGATTATTGGGCGCTGGACGGGGGGCCAGTGGCCCCGTCGTCGGATGCGCGGCAGGCGGAGGCGACGCCGCGTGCGTCGAGGGACCTTCGTCCCGCAGCGTCGCATGCGCGGTGGGTGCGGGATGCGCTGCCGCGTGCGGCGGTGCAGTGGCGTGCGCGGGCGCGCCTCGCGCGGCCACCACACCGTGGGTGAAATCACCGGGCTTGGCCGTCGCCGCAACCGCTGGATTGCCGTGATTCGCCTTCGCCTGCAAGGCGGGATTGGAGCGTGCGGCAGTCACGTGACTCTGCTGGGCTGCGGTCGGCGGAACATGCGTTTCCTTCGCATAAGTCTCTTCCGCCGCGGTAGGCCGTGCCTGGATACCGCCGCTGCCGCCATTGAAACTCACCCGATTCACGGTGACATTGTTGACGGTGACGTTTTTGACGTACACGTTGCTGATGTGGGTGGTGCCGACATTCACCACGGCCGTGTTGTAGAACAGTCGGCCGCCTTGCCAATAACCCCCTCCGTAGCCGGCGCCTCCGTAGCCGAAGCCGTAGTTCACTCCGCCGTAGAACCCTACCTGCGGGCCCCAATAGCCGGCATTCCACAGGTAGGCGCCGCCGTTGTAACCCCAGTAGCCCGGCGTCCAGAGCAGTCCCGGCTGCGGAGCCTCTACCCATGTGCCCGGCACCCAAAAGTAATCCTGCGCGTCGGCATCCCAAAACCAGTAGCCCGGCGACCAGAGGTAGCCATCGCCCGGAATGGGCGGCTGTGCGTAAACCGGCAATTCAGGCGGAGCCAGATTGACCGAAATGTTCACCCCGAACTGGGCCATGCTGATGGCCGGGAGCATGGACAGAAAAAGTGCGGGTAGCCAAGTGCGCCGCCAAAGCTTGAACATGATGATGATCTCCGGAGTTCAGACTCGCGCCTTTGCACCGGCGCTTTTAGGTTTGGAATGTCGACTAGTGTGAATATGTGTGAGCGAGTCTACCCGCTGTGTTGGAACGCCTGAGTCGGTAAGCTACCGGGCTCTGTGTAGGAGATCGCCGATAGGGCCCGCCGAAGGCCAGCCGGCCGAATGGCCGCGAGGGATTAGATAACTGCATGAAAACCAGCGATTCCCCCCTGGAGCAGGCGTACGCGCAGCTCGAGGCCGGTACCGACGAGGCGTCGCGCATCGCCGCGGCGGCCAACCTGGTCCTGGCGATTTTCGACGATTTCTACAGTCTGCTGTGCGAGTACCCCTACCGGGCAAAATGCGCCTTCGAGCTGATGGACCCCCACGCCTCGATCCGCATCAGCAAGGAACGGCTGGGGCTATATAGCCGGTACATTAGCGAGCATGGTCCGCGGGTTCGCGCCGCGTTCCCGGCGCTGGCTGACGATGCCACTCACTGGGACGCCATCGAGCGGCTGTTCGCTGCCATGATCGTCGACCGCTACGAGGCGGATACCGCCTTCAGTTTCGCCCACTCCCTGCGCCGCAATATCAGCCAGGGGGAGTGGCGGCCCGTGGCCTACTCATTTCCACCACCGAGCAAGCTCCGAGCGTATTCCATGGCCTCGGTTCATCGGCGACTGCCCATCCAGTCCCGAATCGATGCGGAATTGATCGCTTCCTTCCTGCGGGTGCCGGGATTCTCGGTGCCTTTCCGAGATCTGTTGGGGGACTCGCAACGCATCGTGCAACGGGTCGATGCGCTTTTGTACGGTTCACCGGACGATCCGCCGCCGGTCGCGCTCGACGTGATCGAAGCGGGGTTTTTCCGAGACCGCAGCGCCTTCGTGGTGGGTCGGTGGGTGCGGAGCGACGAGAGCATTCTGCCATTCGTCTTGGCCCTGCTGAACAGCTCCGAGGGCATCTACGCCGATGCGGTGCTCTACCGGGTTGCGGACATTCACGGGCTGTTCAGCTCGGCTCTGGCCAATTTTCACGTCACGACGCGGCTCTATTATCAAACCTGCGTGTTCCTCTACAGCCTGATGCCGCGGCGCCCGTTGGGCCATCACTATTCGACGATCGGCTTCAATCACGTCGGCAAGGTCGCAATCCTGAATGACATCACCGAACAAATTCGCGCGAGCGGACAACGCTTCCGGCGCTCCCCGGGTGCCGCGGGGACCGTGGCTCTCGGGTTCACCTTCGACGCCTGTTCTTATCATATAAAGGTCATTCGCGACCGCCCGACCACATCGTACAAATGGGGGTCTTACCCGGGTGTTGCCGCGGTGATCGAGAAATACCGCGTGGTGCACGAGATCAACCGCGCGGGAAGCATGCTGGACAATGTCATGTACTTCAATCTGCGGCTGGATCGCGACATGTTCGAGCCCGATTTTCTCGAGGAGCTCTGCCGCGAATCGGCCGAGACCGTTCATCTGGACGGCGACGGGGTGATGTTCCGTTCCTTGATCGTGCAACTGAAGATCATTCCGCTGCCGGTTTTTTTGGAAAACGCATCCGAGAGCGAGACCCGCGAAGTCATCGTCCACCTGGGGCAATGCATCCGCAACAACGCGGCCACCAACATCTTCAACCGGGATCTGGATTCCAGGAACTACGGCGTCGGACGCTACGGCCGCGTGTTTTTGTTCGACTATGATGCCGTGGAAAAGCTCACCGACGTGAAGATCCGCACCAACCTGGACCGGGAGCCCGGCGAAGAGACGGTACCCGACTGGTTCTTCGAAGAGGGCGTCATATTCCTGCCGGAAGAGTTGCAGCATGGAATGCAGCTGATGAATCGCTATGCCACCAGTTGTTTCCGGGAGGAGAACAGCGATCTGCTCAGCACTCAATATTGGCAGGATGTGCAGAAGAAGCTCTTGTGCGGTGAAGTGCCCGAGCTTCAGATGTACCCGGATGCCTGCAAGCTCGGCGTCGATGGCGTTGCGCGGACGGAGGTGGGCGTCGACATCTAAGGGCGCTTGAGGCCCGGCGTCAGGCGACGGCCGCAGGAACCGGCGCGAGCGCCGTCCGGCAAAGCGAATGCCATCGCATTTCGACCGCCGCATCGGGTATCGTGGGCCGATGGGCGCCATCGCATCGAATGCCGTTGAGAATCCGCCCGGTCCCTGGAATCCCGGCCTGAAGTCGCAGATACCGAAGGAATGGCGGGAACTCGAGACGATTTTCCGGTCGGAGAACAATTACTCGACGCTTGCCGCCGCCGAGGAGCTGCGCGGATTGACCGGTTTCGGTTTGAGCGATCTGGCGATATTCCGCCCCGAACGGCTCGCGCTGCATGAACTTCTGATCCGCGTGACGGCCGATTTTTCCGTGCCGGACGGATCGCGCATCGGGGATCTGGGCATCAATTTCCGGCGGATCGCACAACGGATCTTGACGAATTATCTCGAGCCCGAGATGCCGGCGATCACCGCGGCGTTCGAGGAGGCGCGGCGGGAGGTTGCTGCGGCCGTCGCGGCGGCACTGTCCGGCGTGCTGCGCGGATCCAAGCCGCCGGTCGATGCCGCCGCAAAAGGACGGCGGTTCATCTTTTGGAAATCACGGCGTCCTGCCGCCTCCCCGTCGTCTCCCGATTTCAGCTGGGACGCGAGCCACATCGCGGAATGCGAGCGACGTGCGCATGGCGCACCCGAACCATTACAGCGGCTCGCTTATGAAACGCTGTCGAAGGTTCTGTCAGCGCTATTCACGACGCACGGATGCGCGTGGGGCACCCGGGATCTGATCGTGGCGCTGGCGCGCGATCTTGCGTGCAACGCTCACGGTAGCGACGCCGTCGGGCGAGGCATCGCTCCCTTGCTGAAGCGCGCGGCTGCGCTCGAGGGTTACGGGCTGCTGCCGCGCCAGGAGCGGCCGGTGGTCATCAATACCAAGGGGGCCTCGGCATCCGGCAAGAGCACGTTGCGCCTGCTGCAGAAGAAGCTGGCAGGCGATATCGGCGTCGATTGGAGAGCCTTTGCCTTGATCAGCCCGGACATCTGGCGCAAGCAATTGCTGGACTATGGGTCGCTCGGCCAGGCCTATAGGTATGCGGGTGCTTTCACCGCGGAGGAGCTTCAGATCGTCGACCGCAAGCTCGACCGCTACATGGCCCAAAAATACGCCGCCGGCAACATGTCTCATCTGCTCATCGACCGGTTTCGCTTCGACAGCTTTGCGCCGGACTCCGATGAGGAGGGCAGCAATCTGCTCACGCGCTTCGGCCAAACCGTGTTCCTGTTCTTCATGATCACGCCGCCCGAACAGCTCGTGGAACGCGCGTGGAAGCGCGGTCTGGAGTTCGGACGCTACAAAGCGGTCGACGACACTCTTGCGCACGCAGTGGATGCCTATGCCGGCATTCCCAATGTGTTTTTCACCTGGGTGCATCGAAGCGACAAGCGCATCCGGTTCGAATTTCTGGACAACTCGGTGGCGCTCGGCGAGCGCCCGCGCACGGCGGTATTCGGCGACAACGATTCCGTGCATATATTGGACGTGAGGAAGATGCTGGACATCGATCGCTATGGGCGGGTATTCGTCCACGCGTCCTCACCCGACGAGCTGTACCGCGACCCGGCAGCGCTGGCAGCGGATCGCAATGTCGGGTTTTTGCGGCGCTGTGTCGAGCGATTCCGATTCGCCAATTTCGCCTCGCAACGGACCGGAAGAATCTATTTGCGGATGGAATCCGGGGTTCCCGCCTGGGTCGATTCCGGGGCATTACAGGCAGCGCTGGCGGATCCGGATACGCGCGCCGGTCTCATGGCTGTGGCGCCTGCGGCCGTCGAGGGCCGGGTTCGCGCCGCCGAGGGACCCCGGTATTTGAGGCCTTACGACGCGAGCTGCGCGCACAGCGAGGAATTTGGCGAGTCACCGCGCGGCGCGGACATGTTGCCCACTCTCGGGGTATGGGGGCAACAGAGCGAGTGAACGCAGAGCGCCACGCTCCGTAACGCGCGCCTCGCGCTTGCCCTCACCCCAAAAACGCGCAATGCCTATCGACGTGATCTGCGAGATCCAAGGTGTGCTGGCGGGTGAGACGTTCCGCCAATTCGGTATCGCGCCGCTCGAGCGCTTCGATGATGTTCAAATGATCGACGATCGAGCGGGCGGCCCGATTGTCCTGAGCGATGGTTGCCCGGCGGATGGCGCGCACGTGAATGAGGAGATTTCGAGTGGCGTCGATCAACGCTTGTGATCCGCCCAGGGCGATGACGGCCGTATGGAATGCGATGTTCGCGTCCGAGTACTCGCACAGGTGCTCGGACGGCGGGGAGTTCTGGAATTCGTCGAACAAGTGCCTCAGCTTGGCGATGTCCGCGTCCGTCGCATGCAGCGTCGCAAGCCGTGCCGCCATCGATTCGAGCGCGGCCCACATCTGCACCATTTCGATGATCTCGCGCTTGGATTTTCGAATGATATAGATGCCGCGGCGGGGCACGGTCCTGATGAAGCCTTCCTGTTCCAGCAACGAGAGCGCCTCGCGGATGGGAGTTCGACTGACTCCGAGCGCGGCGGTCAGCTGACGCTCGTCGAGACGCAACTCCTGGGCGGGGTCGTATATGTCGGTCTCGGCGATCGCATTCTTCAACAAGCCATAGGCTTGATCGCGGAGACTGGTGGCATTCAAGGGACTCAAGGTGAGCGGCGCGGTCGGTGCAGCGCGCTGGACCAATTTGGCAATGCTATTCATCTCAAATCCCCTGGGAGCCCTCTGTGGCGGAGCTTGGCAGCAGAACACGGCGACGGTATCAGTCCGCGAGACGCAGTTGCAGATATATCATACCGTGGCCTCGGGTGCAGCCGGGCACCGGCGGGCCGGGTTTCCCGTGCAGATTTTGGGGGCCGATCGTCCCTCAACGACCATGGCACGGTATACACGAAAATTCCTCCTTGAGTTGACAGCCCAAAAACCGTTCATATATGGTATACCACGGAAAATAACTTATGGCTGGGGGATGACCCGACCGCTGGTACGGTCGGACATCCTGGTTTGGGGGCAAACGGTGGCGCGAGACTTCGCACATTCGCTGTTGCGGCTGAACACCGAAGGTCTGGAAAGGCCCTCCGCGTTATCTATTTCTCATGCCGATAGATCCGCGCTGCATACCCTTGCTTGCGCGGTCGTGTACACGCGCAAACAAGGACAACTACATGAACGCGACTTCTCCTAATTACACGATCAAGTCTCAGGGGGGCGCCTCGGCGCTCGGCAATCCCTGGGTGCAGCTGATCATCGGCATCCTGTGCATGGCGTGCGTGGCCAATCTTCAATATGGCTGGACGCTGTTCGTCAATCCGATCGATGCCAAGTTCCACTGGGGTGTCAAAGACATCCAGTGGGCGTTCACCTTGTTCGTCCTGATCGAGACCTGGTTGGTTCCGGTGGAAGGCTATCTGGTGGACCGCTTCGGACCCAAATGGGTTGTCATCGGCGGCGGCGTTCTGGTCGGAATCGCGTGGTTGATCAATTCTGCCGCGAGTTCGCTCGCAGAGCTCTACGCCGGCGCCGTCGTCGGTGGCATCGGCACGGGCGCGGTGTACGGCACGTGCGTCGGCAACGCGCTCAAATGGTTTCCCGGCAGGCGCGGTATCGCTGCCGGCCTCACGGCCGCCGGCTTCGGAGCCGGTGCGGCGATCACGGTCATTCCCATTTCGCACATGATCGCGGCAGACGGTTACCAGCACGCATTTCTATTCTTCGGGCTCTTGCAAGGCAGCATCGTGTTCGTGCTGGGTTGGCTCTTGTTGGTCCCGCCGCCGCAGATTCTGAGCGCCCAGGTGAAGCCGAGCACCACCTCGCGCGGCTTCACCCCGCGGGAGGTCCTGCAAAGCCCGTGTTTTTACGTGCTTTACGTCATGTTCGTGCTGATCGCGGCCGGCGGTCTGTCGATGACGGCTTCCTTGAAGCCCATGGCCATCGATCTGAAGCTCGACAAGGTGCCGGTGGCTCTATTCGGGATCACGATGGCGGCGGGGATCTACGCCGTCTCGCTCAGCCGCATCTTCGACGGCGTCGGGCGCCCCTTCTTCGGGTGGCTGTCGGACCAGATCGGTCGGGAGTACACGATGGCAATTGCCTTCCTGATCGGCGCCGCGGCGCTCTTTACGCTGAGTCAAATCGGTGGGACAAATCCGGTGATGTTCGTGCTGGTGACCGCGTTGTACTTCGGCGTGTATGGCGAGATCTTCAGCCTCTTCCCGGCAACTCAGGGAGACACCTTCGGATCCAAGTACGCGGCGGCCAACGCCGGCATGCTGTACACCGCGAAGGGCACAGGCGCGATATTCGTCCCGTATGCCGCATCCATCGCCAAGGCGCACGGCTACGGGGCGATATTTACCCTATTTTTGGTCTGCAACATCATCGCGGCGCTGCTCGCTCTGTTCGTGTTGAAACCCATGCGGGCGCGGCATTTTGCCAAAACCCGCGCATCGCTCGCCGCCTGATGGCGCGACCATGATGATCACTCGCTTGATACTCGACGACTCGCGGGCCCACTTTGGGCGACGAGTCGAATTTCCAACCGGAGGAATCTATGTCACCCGCTAATCCCGCTGCGGCGGAAAACAAGTCCACCACGGCAGAGGACACCCTGCAGCGCAAGAGCCGCGAGGCGGGCGTCGTATCGGGCGGCCATTTGGTGGCAAAGGCGCTGAAGAACGAGGGTGTGGACACCATATTCACGCTATGCGGCGGCCATATCATCGACATCTACGACGGCTGCGTGGACGAGGGCATCCGCATCATCGACGTGCGTCACGAGCAGGTCGCCGCGCACGCCGCCGACGGCTACGCGCGTCAAACGGGCAAGCTGGGCTGCGTGGTGACCACCGCCGGTCCGGGCTGCACCAACGCGGTGACCGGGATCGCGACCGCATTCCGCTCCGAGAGCCCCGTTCTTCACATCGGCGGACAAGGCGCGCTGACGCAGCACAAGATGGGCTCGCTTCAGGATCTGCCGCACGTCGACATCATGACCCCGATCACCAAATTTGCCGCCTCGGTGCCGAGCACCGAACGGGTGGCGGACATGATTTCGATGGCGGCCCGCGAGGCGTTCAACGGCGCACCGGGGCCGGTGTACCTCGAGATTCCGCGAGACGTGCTCGATCGCGAGGTGGATCTTGCCAAGGCGGTCGTACCGCAGCCCGGGAAGTATCGGGCATCCACCCATTCGATCGGGGACCCGAGAGACATCGAAAAGCTGGCCGACATTCTCGTCAATGCCGAGCGCCCGGCCATTCTGTACGGGCAGCAAGTTTGGACCGCTCGCGGCCAGAACGAGGCCATCGCGTTGCTTCGCGGCCTGGACATCCCCGGCTATTTCAACGGCGCGAGCCGCGGCCTGCTGCCGCCGGGCGATCCGCATCATTTCGACCGGACCCGCTCGCAGGCATTTGCCAAGGCCGATGTGCTGGTGATCGTCGGCACGCCGTTCGATTTTCGCATGGGCTACGGCAAGCGCATCAGCAAGGAAATCAAGCTGGTGCAGATCGACATGGACTACCGCACCGTCGGCAAGAATCGCGACATCGACCTGGGGCTGGTCGGGGACCCGGGCGCCATTCTCGGCGCCGTACTGCAAGCCGCCACGGGGCGGATCAAAGGCGACAAGCGCCAGGCCCGCCAGCAATGGTTGAAGGAGCTGTCGCAGGCGGAGGCCGTCGCGACCGAGAAGTTGATGCCGCTGTTCAAGTCGAACAGCGTGCCGATCCATCCGTACCGGGTGGCGTGGGAACTGAACGAGTTCCTGGCGGAGAACACCGTGTACATCGGCGACGGCGGCGACGTGGTGACCATCTCCGCGCAGGCCGTGCGACCGCGCAGGCCGGGACAGTGGATGGATCCGGGTGCGCTCGGCTCGCTCGGCGTCGGCACCGGGTTTGCGATCGCAGCGGGGCTTGCGAATCCGTCGAAAGAGATTCTCTGTTACTACGGGGACGGCTCGTTCGGCATGACGGCGTTCGACATGGAAACCGCCAACCGATTCGGCGTGCCTTACATCGCCGTCATCGGCAACAATTCGGCCATGAATCAGATCCGCTATGGGCAGCTTGCCAAGTACGGCGAGCACCGCGGCAATGTCGGCAATCTCTTAGGCGATGTGCCGTTCGGTAAATTCGCGGAGATGCTCGGCGGATACGGCGAGGAAGTCCGTGACCCCGCACAGATCGCACCGGCGCTGCAGCGAGCGCGTGAATCCGTGCAGAAGCTGCGCCGATCCGCGGTGATCAACATCTGGGTCGACCCGCGCGAATACGCACCGGGCACCAAGAACCAGACGATGTACAAGTAAACCGGACGATCGACGGGATTAATCCATGGAAAAAGCGCTAACCGGGGTGAAGATTCTCGATTTCACGCATGTGCAGTCGGGCCCCACGTGCACCCAGCTTCTCGCGTGGTTCGGGGCCGATGTGATCAAGGTCGAGAAGGCGGGAAGCGGGGACGTCACGCGCGAGCAACTGCGCGACATTCCCGATGTCGACAGCCTGTATTTCACCATGCTGAACCACAACAAGCGCTCGGTGACGCTGGACACCAAGAGCGAGCAGGGCAAGAAGGTGCTGGAGAAGCTGGTCAAGCACTGCGACGTGCTGGTGGAGAATTTCGCGCCGGGTGCACTCGATCGCATGGGCTTCACCTGGGAGCGGATCCAGGAACTCAATCCCAGCATGATCGTCGCATCGGTCAAGGGCTTCGGCCCCGGGCCCTACGAGGACTGCAAGGTCTACGAGAATGTCGCGCAGTGCGCGGGTGGTTCGGCATCGACCACGGGGTTCGATGACGGGCCTCCGTTGGTGACGGGCGCGCAAATCGGCGACTCGGGCACCGGTCTGCACTTGGCGCTCGGCATCGTGACCGCCCTCTATCAGCGCAAATCCACCGGCAAGGGACAGAAAGTGCTGGCTGCCATGCAGGATGGCGTTCTGAACTTGTGCCGCGTCAAGTTGCGGGATCAGCAACGGCTCGAGCGCACGAAGGTGATGCAGGAGTACCCGCAGTACCCGCACGGACAGTTCGGCAGCGCCGTGCCGCGCGCTGCGAACGCCTCGGGCGGCGGACAGCCCGGCACGATCGTGAAGTGCAAGGGCTGGGAGACGGATCCGAACGCCTATCTTTACTTCATCGCCCAGGCGCCGGTGTGGAAGGAGATCTGCCGGGTGATCGGCAAGGAGAGCTGGATCACGGATCCGAAGTACGCCACCCCGGAAGTGCGCTTGCCGCGGTTGAAGGAGATATTCGCGACCGTCGAGGAGTGGACCGTCACCAAGACCAAATTCGAGGCGATGGATCTGCTCAATGAGCACGACATTCCATGCGGCCCGATTCTCTCGATGGAAGAGCTCGCGCATGAACCGTCGCTGCGCAAGACCGGCACGGTGGTGGAGGTCGACCATCCGAAGCGCGGCAAGTACTTGACCGTCGGCAACCCGATCAAGTTGAGCGACAGTCCGACAGAGGTCACGCGCTCGCCGCTTCTCGGCGAGCACACCGATGAGGTGCTCGCGGAACTGGGCTACCGACCTGACGAGGTGAATGTGCTGCGTCAGAAGAAAGTGATTTGACAGGAAGCGATTCGAGAAAGAGAGTGATTCGAGGCTGGGATCTGAGTTTAAAACGGGGGATGTCACAATGCTGAGATTGAAATTGGCCAAGCCCATTTTGGCCGTGTTGGCGGCGTGTGCCGTGAGCGGCGCCATGGGAAGCCGCGCCGTCGCGGAGGATGCTCCAAACGCTCAACAGCTTCAGGACCAGATGCGTGTCCTGCAGCAGCAGATGCAGGAGCTGCAGAAACAGATTCAAACCATGTCCACGAAGCAGGCGACTGCACCCGCCGCTCAAGGGGCGGATTCGGGGCCCCCTGCCTCGGCGGCGAAGAAGCCGGAAGAAAAAGAGCCCTTGCTGCATCAGATCATCAAAGGTTTCTACGGCACGCTCGACGTGTCTTTCGATGAGATGACGAAGGGCATGACCGGTCCCGCGTGGGGGTGGAACTGCACGAGTCCGTTGACGGATTCGGGCTGCACGCACAATCCAACTCCGAAGAACGGCGGAGCTCCCCCCGTGGGCCAGGTCGGCTACCAGCCCGAGCTCGGAACCAACAAGTCGGTGCTCGGCTATCACGGCGCCATACAGATCGGCACCAGCTCGACCGATTTCATATTCCAGATCGAGACGCAGCCGTCGATCACCGCCTCGCCGGGTCTCTATACGTCCTACACGCAGCAATCGAACGTCGTGAAGGCGGCCATCGGCTACGGCGACAACTTCGTGGGCCTGGGTTCGGCCGATCCGATGAACGACTGGGGCAAGATCAAGTTCGGCACGACGTATGCGCCGTACAAGAAGTCCACGGATCGCATGAATCCCTTCTCCGGAATGATCGGGGACTACGCGGCCATCATGGGCAACACGGGTGGGGACAACCGGGTGGAGTTCGGGACCCGCTTGAACAACTCGATCTGGTATGAATCGCCGCACCTGGTGCACGGCATTTTCAGCTTCGATCTGTTGTTCGCGCCCGGCCAGAACCGCACCTACGACAACGTGGTGCAATCGGCGGGCTCGCCGGATTGCAACGGCGGCAATATACCGGGGAGCGGCAATCTCCCGCTCAGTTGCGATGACGGCTCCTTCGGCACGGCCTACAGCGCGGATTTGAAGTTCGAGTTCGGGGGCTTCTATGCCACGGTCGCCTGGGAACTGCACAAGGACGTGAACCGCAACAGCGACGGGATCGGCTCGAACAGCCCGGTTTACGGCGCGCTGCTCGGCGCCTCCAACAACTGCGCCCTCGCCTCGGCAATACTCGATTGCAACGGCTACAACGCCTACCTCGGCGAGTACGGACTGGCGTTCGTCACCGCCAACGGCTTCACGCCGGAGTTTGCCACCGACGTGGCGAACGAGTCTGCGTTCAAGGTCGGAACCGAGTACAGCTTCGATTTCGGGCTGTCCATCGGCACGATCTACGAGTACATGAGACGATCCGTGCCGGGCGATCTGCAGTTCCAGAATGAGCGCACCCGGGACGGCTGGTGGTTCTTCGCGACCCAGGACATCGGCCGCGCCGACAACATCAGCATCGGCTACGCGCATGCGGGAGCCACGCCGGGCGATCCCGCCGGTCAGCACAACTACGATCCGGTCGCAGGACCCGACTATGCGTACATGATGACCGCGGCGTGGAAGCATCGCTTCGACAAGCATTTCTACGCCTACTTCGATTGGGCGGACACGCTCAATCACGGCAACTCGCATTATGATCTGGGTGCCGGCGGCCGGGGTTTGACGACCGATTGTCACGACGGAACGAATACCGTCGTCAACGATTACTCGAGCGCCGGGCCGACCACCTGGGGCGGCGACAAGTGCCACCCGCAGGGCATGTCCGTGGGCATGAACTACAAGTTCTGAGCTCGAGGCGATCCAGCGAAACCCCTCGTGTCATAACACGAGGGGTTTCGTGACCCGCTCGACGGCGGGCTGAATAACGGCCATCGGCGGCCCGGGACCGGTTTTCGTCCCGTGCCGCTTGCCGTAAGATCGAACCAACGAAGGCCGCAGCACCGTTGCGCGCCATGGGCGAGTGCACTTTGAAGATAGCGATCATTGGTGTGGGCGCAATCGGCGGCTACTTGGGCGCCCGGCTCGCGCATGCCGGCGAGAATGTGACTTTCATCGCGCGGGGCGCGAATCTCGAGGTCTTGAAGACACGCGGTATCCGGCTGGTAATGGGCGACGGCAGCGAGATGGCCGTACCGCGAGTGAACGCGACCTCCGATTATGCCGCCGCCGGTCCCCAGGACGTGGTGATTCTGGCCCTCAAGGCGCACCAGGTCGCGGCGGTGGCCCGCGACGTGCCGAAGCTATTCGGGCCCGAGACCGTCGTCGTGCCCATGCAAAATGGAATTCCGTACTGGTACTTTCATCGGCACGGCGGTGAGCTATCGGGTACGCGGGTTCGCAGCGTAGACCCCGATGGATCGATCAGCGACCACATCCCCTGCGAGCGCGTCATCGGGTGCGTCGTCTATCCGGCGACGGAGCTGCTCTCTCCGGGCGTCATCAAGCACGTCGAAGGCAACCGATTCCCCGTCGGCGAGCCGGATGGGACGTCGAGCGAGCGTGTCCAGCGTCTGTCGGAGTGCTTCGTGAGAGGCGGACTGCAGGCGCCGGTGCTGAGCGACATCCGCGCCGAGATCTGGCTGAAGCTTTGGGGGAACATGACGTTCAACCCGATCAGCGCGCTCGCGCGCGCGACGCTTGCCGGTATTTGCCAGTATCCGCCCAGCCGCGAGCTCGCCCATGCCATGATGACCGAGGCTCAGGCCATCGCGAACAAGCTCGGCATCACTTTTCGCGTTCCGATCGACAAGCGCATCGCGGGTGCCGAACGCGTGGGTCATCACAAAACTTCGATGCTGCAGGACGTCGAGGCGTTGCGCCCTCTCGAGACCGACGCCCTGCTCGGATCCGTGATCGAGCTGGCGCGGCTCACCGACACACCGGCGCCGCATCTCGACGCAGTGTACGCGTTGACCAAGCTTCTGGAGAGGAGCCTCGAGGAAGCCCGGCCGCGGTTGGGCAGTCCCCACTAGCGCTGCGGCCTGCACGATTCCATTTATAAGGGCTCACGCCCGGTGAGCCGAAGAGGACTGTCGTCATGAATGTTCACGAGTATCAAGGCAAAGAGATCCTGCGCAAATTCGGCGTCGCAACGCCGCGCGGAATTCCCTGCTTCTCGGTGCCGGAGGCGGACGCCGCCGCGCGCTCCCTCGGCGGCAAGGTGTGGGTGGTCAAAGCGCAGATTCACGCCGGGGGTCGCGGCAAGGGCGGCGGCGTCAAGGTGGCCAAGTCGCTCGACGAAGTGCACGAGTACGCATCCAAGATTCTCGGCATGACGCTGGTGACGCATCAGACCGGCCCGCAGGGGCGCTTCGTCAAGCGCCTGCTGGTGGAGGAGGGAGCCGACATCCGCAAGGAGCTCTACGTCGGCATGGTGGTCGATCGCGCCACCCAGCGCGTCACGCTGATGGCGAGCTCCGAAGGCGGCATGGAAATCGAGGAGGTGGCCGCGCACACGCCCGAGAAGATTCACCGGGTGGCGATCGATCCCGCGACGGGATTGACCGACGCTCAAGCGGACGAGGTTGCAAAAAAAATCGGCGTTCCCGAATCCTCGGTCGCGCAAGCGCGTCACTTCATGCAGGCGCTGTACCGCGCTTTCGACCAATGCGATGCGTCGCTCGCCGAGATCAATCCGCTGATACTGACCGGTGATGGAAAGGTCCTCGCGCTCGATGCCAAGCTCAATTTCGACGACAACGCGCTGTTCCGCCATCCGGAAATCACGGCGCTTCGCGATATCGAGGAAGAGGATCCCGCGGAGGTCGAGGCGTCCAAATTCGACCTGTCGTACATTTCGCTCGACGGCAACATCGGCTGTCTGGTGAATGGCGCCGGCCTCGCCATGGCCACGATGGATGCGATCAAGCTGTTCGGCGCGGAACCCGCGAACTTCCTGGACGTCGGGGGCGGCGCCACGGCGCAGAAGGTCACCGAAGCATTCAAGCTGATGCTGAAAAATCCGGCCGTGAAGGGCATCCTGGTGAATATCTTCGGAGGAATCATGCGCTGCGACACCATTGCCGAGGGCGTCATCGCCGCGGCAAAGGAAGTGAAGCTCAGTGTGCCCCTCGTGGTGCGCATGAAGGGCACGAACGAGGAGCTCGGCAGAAAGTTGCTCAAGGAGTCCGGGCTCCCCATCGTCTCCGCCGGCAGCATCGAGGACGGGGCGCAAAAGATCGTCGCTGCCGTCGCCGGAAAATAGGGGAGCCTCATGAGCATACTCATCGACGGAAACACCCGGGTGATCACGCAGGGCATCACCGGCAAGACTGGCGCCTTCCACACCCGGCTCTGCCGTGAATACGCGAATGGCAAGAACTGCTTCGTCGCCGGCGTCAATCCGAACAAGGCTGGAGAGAACTTCGAAGGCATTCCGATCTTCGGCAGCGTCAAGGAAGCCAAGCAGCGCACGGGCGCGACCGCCTCGGTGATCTACGTGCCGCCGCCCCACGCCGCCGGTGCCATCGACGAAGCCGTCGATGCCGAGCTGGATCTCGTGATTTGCATCACCGAGGGGGTGCCGGTGCGCGACATGATCGCCACCCGCCACCGGATGTCCGGCAAGAAGACCATTCTCGTGGGACCGAACTGCCCTGGGGTGATCACGCCCGATGAAATCAAGATCGGCATCATGCCGGGACACATCCACAAGAAGGGGCGCATCGGCGTGGTGTCGCGCTCCGGCACCCTCACCTACGAGGCGGTCGGGCAATTGGGGGAGCTCGGATTGGGACAGTCGACCTGCGTGGGCATCGGCGGCGACCCCGTCAACGGGTTGAAGCACATCGACGTGATGCGACTGTTCAATGACGATCCCGAGACCGATGCGGTCATCATGGTGGGCGAAATCGGCGGGAACGACGAAGAGACCTGCGCGTACTGGATCAAGGACAACATGAAAAAACCGGTCGTCGGCTTCATCGCCGGCGTGACCGCTCCGCCGGGGAAACGCATGGGCCATGCGGGCGCCATCATTTCCGGCGGGAAGGGCGGGGCCGCGGAGAAGTTGGCGGTGATGGAGGAGTGCGGCATCAAGGTCACGCGAAATCCTGCCGACATGGGTAGATTGCTCAAGTCGGTTCTCTAGCCCGCGCCCAGGGTGTCCATGAGCACCAGACCGCCCCTGCCAACGCCCCGCGCGCTTTTGCTGCAGATGTTCCAGGCGGCGATCGCCTCTGCGCAGCCCGCCCTGTGTGTGCCGCGTCATCTGCCGCAGCCTCCGAGCGGCAAACTGCTCGTGATCGGCGCCGGCAAGGCTTCGGCCGCCATGGCACGTACGGTGGAGGAACACTGGCCCGGTCCGCTCTCGGGCCTGGTGGTCACGCGCTACGGCTATGCGGTGCCGTGCGACCGCATAGAAGTCGTCGAAGCCGCACACCCGGTGCCGGACGCGGCGGGAATGGCTGCTGCGCAGCGAATGCTCGAGCTCGTGAGTGGATTGAGCGAGAACGATCTGGTTTTGTGCCTGATGTCGGGTGGAGGCTCGGCGCTCGCGCCGCTCCCTGCCCGTGGACTCACGCTCGATTCGAAACAGGCCGTGAATCGTGCATTGCTCTCCTCCGGCGCAACCATCAGCGAGATGAACTGCGTACGACGCCACCTGTCGGCCATCAAGGGCGGGCGGCTCGGTGCGGCATGCTACCCGGCGAGTGTGCTGACCCTGCTGATCTCCGACGTGCCGGGAGACCGGCCCATCGACATCGCGTCCGGACCGACGGTCGCCGACCCGACCACCTGCGCCGATGCGCTCGGCATCGTGCGTCGCTACGGCATCGAACTGCCCGGCGCGGCGCGCGAGCTGTTGGAAAGCGGCCGAGGTGAATCGATCAAGCCGGGCGATCCGCGCTTGGCGCGCAGTGCGGTGCGGACCATCGCCACACCACAAATGGCATTGGAAGCGGCTGCGGGCGTGGCGCGAGAGGCCGGCATCACGCCCCACATTCTCGGCGATGCGCTCGAGGGGGAAGCCTGCGATGTAGGCAAGGTGATGGCGGGAATCGCCAGTCAGGTCGCCGGGCGGGGCCAGCCCTTCGTCGCGCCCTGCGTGCTCCTGTCGGGCGGTGAAACCACCGTGACCGTTCGTGGAAACGGGCGCGGCGGTCGCAACGTGGAGTTCCTACTGTCGCTCGCCATCGCTCTGGAAGGACGGGCGGGGATTCACGCGCTCGCCGGCGATACCGATGGTGTCGACGGACAGGAGGAGATCGCGGGCGCCTACATGGCGCCGGACACGCTGGCGCGCGCCTGGGGGAAGGGGCTGAAGCCCCGAGATATGCTTGCCAATAACGATGGCCATGGCTTCTTCTCGGCGCTCGACGATTCCGTGATCACCGGACCCACGCTCACCAACGTGAACGACTTTCGGGCCATTCTCATCGAAGGCTGAAGGCCGCCGCCGGGCACCGCGGGACATGCCCAGCCTGTCTGCCTGCAGGCGCGGCGACTTTAAGGTTGCGCGCCGATCGTGAGCTGATTGACGACGCGCCTTACGCCGGCAACGTGCTTGCTGAGGCGGACGGCGGTTCGCATATCCCAGTCGTCGAAAACCAGCCCTCGCAATACCACCACTCCATCGCGGGTCATGGCCGACACATGATAGTTGTAGAAATAGCGATCGGACTGCATGGCCGATTCAACCTTGTTGTTGAGTTCGGCGTCGGCCGGGGTTTCCGGGATCTTGCTCGACTCGACCACGATTTCCTTCAACGACAGCACGGGGAAGCCTCCGGCACCGATGCCCGCATCCCCGGCTTCGGCGGCTGCACACAAGGACAAGGTCCCCATCAGCCCCAGAAGAAGCACTTTGCCGCTAGCCAACCGAAGCGTTTGAAGTGACATGCATCCATCCTTCTTTTCGAGTTTTCGCGCGGACTCGTCGCAGCCAATCTTACTGAAAGTCCCCCATATATGATATATGAGAAGTGTCAAGTCGAGACCGTGAGGGGCTATCGATCTAGAGCTTCCCGCGCACCAGGGCATACACCGCCTCGCTCTCGGCCGTACAGGAGGTCATGAGGCCCTCGAGTTCGGCGAGCGACCGCTCAGCGAACGCCCGATCCTTGAGAGCCGGCGCATTGATGTACACATTCAGGGCTGCACTGCGGGCCGCCGCATAGGCCGCCGACACAGCCACCCCGGCGTCGCTGATCACGCCGAGATAGCCCTGCTCGCCGGCGCGCCGCGACAGACGAATCACCTCGGCGCAATCCCGGGCGCAGGCCAGCGGGACCTCGGTGGCGCGTTTGAGACTCGCTTGGATGGCTTGCGAGCGGCGCTGCTTCTCCGGGTCCGTCTCCTTGGGCAGCTTGTAGGCGGCCATCAATTCACCGAAGGCCGACACGTCCTCGGCCACCATCCCGGTGAGGCGCTGACGCAGCGCCTCGGATTGCTCGCACACCGCACGCAGCTCCGGCTCGGCGGCCTCACAGCCCTTCTTGCCAAAGGATACGTTGCACACCATGGACACGAGGGCTGCGCCCATCGCTCCCATGATGGCCGCCGCGCTGCCGCCGCCCGGCGTGGGATCCTTGCTGGCCAGCCGATCCAAAAAATCGTCGATGGATGTTTCGTTGATGTCTTCGTTGGAATGCAGTGCGTTCACGATGCCGTCTTCCCGACCATGGTTTTGGCGAGCGCGTAGATTTCTTCCGCATCGAGGATTAGGTCGTTCTGATCGAACAGCCTGGCAATGCAGGCCCGGTGCAGCGCGAGCTTGAGCGCTCCGAACCCCAACGCGCCGAACAATATCTTGCCGTGGCTCTCGGTGCCGCGATCGGCCATGGCCACCCCCTCGATGCCGGCAGGTGGCGATGCATTCGCATCCGCCACCAGTTCCAAGGTGGGATGCTCCTGCCACTGGCTCGATTGCAGCAGTGTGTTTCCGGCGGCGCCGGTGGCGAGCACGATGTGGGCGCCCGCGATGGCCACCGCGCGCTCCTCGTTGGTCGCTGCGGCTCGCGCCTGCACATCGATGCCGAAGCGCGACTTGATGGACGCGGTGGCCGTCTGCACCGCGTCGAGCTTGCGGCCGGTGATGGTAACGGTCGCCCCTTCGCTCGAGAGCAGCGCCGCAGCGCGCTGCCCGACCGGGCCGGTGCCCGCGAGCACCACGGCGTGCTTGCCGCGCAGCAATCGCCCGTGAGCAAGCCACGCCACTGCGGCGGCCGCCGTGGTATTCGATCCGTTGCAATCGAACATGACCGAGACGCGAAACTTGCCGAAGAACTTGGCCTGCACGGCACCGAGCAGCGCCTGTCCGGCGGTCATGTTGCCGCCGCCGATGAACAGCGCGGTGTTCTTCTTGTCTTTGGGGCCCCGGGTGAATATCGCCCCTTCGACCAGTCCGCCGACATTGGCGGCGGTCACGCCGCCGTAGGCGGTGATGTGATCGGCGCCGCCATCGTAGGCAACTACATTGTCGAAAACGGCAGGCAATGGATCAGTATCGAATTGGTACAGTAATTTCTTGGTCATCGTAGAGCGCGCTCCCCGGCGCGCCAGCTCAAGTAACGAGATGCTGTGGTCTGCCGGCCGCCCAGGCATCGATATTATCGATCAATTGGTCCGCCAGGAACTGCATCGCGCCATCGGAGGCCCAAGCGATGTGCGGCGTGAGGATGAAATTGGGCCGGTGCACATCGAGCAGCGGATGCCCGTCCTTCGGCGGCTCGACGGTGAGCACGTCAAACCCGGCGCCGGCGATCAATCCCTCATCGAGCGCCTGGATCAGTGCGGCCTCATCCACCAAGCCGCCGCGCGCGGTATTGATGAGGATCGCGCTACGCTTCATCTTGCGAAAAGCGGCCAGGTCGATGAGATTGCGGGTCGACGGCATGAGCGGGCAGTGCAGCGAGATCACGTCCGCTTCGGCGAGCACCTGTTCGTGGGGAGTGAAGGTCACGCCGTCCATCTTCGGAGGCGGATGATCCGCGAACTTAACCTGCATCCCGAAGGCTCGACCGATCGCCGCGGTCCCCTGGCCGATCGCACCCTCGCCGATGATACCGAGGGTCGCGCCGTGCAAATCGCCGATGGGATGCGTGAAAAAACAGAACTGGTCCGATTTGTTCCAGACGCCGTTTTCCACGTCTTGGCGGTAGGCGAGCAGGCTCCGGCGCAGCGCCAGGATCATCATGAAGACGTGTTCGGGCACCGTGTGGACCGCGTAGTTGCGGATATTGGCGACGGCGATGCCGTGCGCCTTGCAGTACGCCACATCCACGACATCGTAGCCGGTCGCCGCCACCGCGATCAGCTTGAGCTTCGGCAGCTTCTCGAGCGTGGGCGCGCGCATCGGCACCTTGTTGACGATCGCGACCTCCGCCTCGGCGAGACGCGGCACGATCTCGTCGACGGCGGTCTTCTGATACTCGACGTACTCGCTCGCGTGCCTGGGCTTGCGCACCGTCGCCTTGAGCGAGGCACGATCCAGGAAGACGACCCGGTGGGTCACGCCGCCTTGCCTTTCGCGGGCTCGCTCCGGGATTGAGCGGCATGCTTGCGCCAATAATTCTGGGCGGCGGCGACACCGCTTCCCGGCTCGATCTTGACGCCCACATCCAGCATGGCCAGTTCGGCGCCCGCGATGGCTCCAAGCAGCATCAGCTCGTTGAGATCGCCCAGGTGGCCGATACGGAACAACTTCCCGGCCACTTTGGAGAGGCCGGCGCCCAGCGCGAGGTTGTAGCGCTTGAACGCCCGCGAGATCACGTCCGCACCGTTGATGCCCTCGGGCACCATGACCGCCGACACGGTGTCGGAGTACCACTTCGGAGCGACCGCGCAGAGCTTGAACTTCCAACCGTCGATGGCGGCGGCGCGTGTGCCGCCGGCAAGATACGCATGGCGCTGGAACACATTCTCCAAGCCTTCCTCGGCCAGCATGGCGAGCGATTCGCGCAGGCCGTAGAGCATGGGCAGGGCAGGGGTGTAGGGGAAATATCCCGACGCGTTGGCCTGCACCATGTCGGCGTAATCGAAATAACAGCGCCGCGAGTTCGCCTTCTTGGCGGCTTCGAGCGCCTTCGGGCTGACGCAGGTGATGCCGAGGCCGGCCGGCAGCATCAATCCCTTCTGAGACCCGCTGACGCACACGTCGACACCCCACTCGTCCATGCGAAAGTCGATGCTCGCCAGCGCGCTCACCGAATCCACGAACAGAAGCGCGGGATGCTTCAAGCTATCGATCGCCTGGCGCACGGCGGCCACGTCGCTGGTGACACCGGTTGCGGTCTCGTTCTGGCACACGAGCACCGCCTTGATCTTGTGCTGCTTGTCGGCGGCGAGCGATGCGAGGTAGCGCTCGATCGGCGCCCCCTCTCCCCACGGCGTCTCGAGAATCTCGACCTCGAAACCCAGGCGCTGGCACATGTCGATCCACAAATGGCTGAACTGACCGAAGCGCGATGCCAGTATCTTGTCGCCGGCATTCAGGCAATTGGTGAGTGCGGCCTCCCAGCAACCGGTGCCGGAGGACGGGAAAATGAACGGCGTTCCGCTGCTGGTCTTGAATATCGGCTTCAAACCGCTGAGGCAGGCCCTGGCGAGTTCAGGGAAGATCGGGGAACGATGATCTTCCATCGCGACCGCCATGGAACGCAGTACGCGATCGGGCACATTGGTCGGGCCCGGCACAAATAAAAAATTACGACCAGCCATTTGAAACTCCTTGGCGCATGGGCTGTATGGATCACTGGATATATTACCGGGCGCGCCTTCAGGCGCACGCTTTTACTCAATTATACCGCCAGAGCGCAGACTATGATATATGAGATATCTGGCTGGAGTTTGGGGGGAGGAATATAGAAATGCGAATAGCCATTATTGGCCAGCAGAAGTTTGGAAAAGCCGTGCTGGATGCGTTCTTGGACCGGGGCGATACCGTCGCCGGTGTGTTCTGTACGCCTGACAAACCGGATACGCCACCGGACCCGCTGCGCGTCGGGGCCGATGAGCGCGGCGTACGGCTGTTTCAATTTGCCTCACTCAAGAATCCGGAGGCGCTCGAAGCGTTGCGCTCGCTCGACGTGGACTTGGGCGTCATGGCCTACGTACTGCAATTCGCGCCGGAGGAGTTCACCGGCATACCGCGTCACGGGATGATCCAGTATCACCCCTCGCTGCTTCCCAAATACCGGGGCCCAAGTTCCATCAACTGGCCCATCATCCGCGGCGATACGCGCACCGGGCTTACCATATTCCGGCCGAGCGACGGACTCGATGAGGGGCCGGTGATTCTGCAGAAAGAAACGGTCATCGGACCCGACGATACCTTGGGGAGCGTCTATTTCGACCGTCTGTTCCCGATGGGGGTCGCGGCCATGACCGAGGCGGCCGATCTGGTGATGAGCGGCAAGGCCAGGGAAGTGGTGCAGGACGAATCGCAGGCGAGCTACGAGGGCTGGTGCCGGGATCCCGAAGCGAAGATCAACTGGCACAACCACATCGACCAGGTTTACAACCTGATCCGAGGTTGTATTCCCGCGCCGGGCGCGTGGACCACGTACAACGGAAAGAAGCTCCGGATCCTGGAAGCACGCAAGCTCCCTGCGCGCACCTTCTCGGCGGTCAAAGGCAAGATCGGTGCGGTCACGGAAATCGGCGCGCGCAGCATTTTCGTGAGCACGCAGGGAGGTCAGATCGAAGTGCTGACGCTGCGGCCGGACGACGGCAAGAAGCTCTCGGGTCCCGAATTTTGCGCGCAAGCGAGTCTCGCGCCGGGAACCATTCTCGGTGCCTGATGCGGGCCGCACAGTCCGCGCGGCAGAAGAGCGCTCGACGCGTGGTATATTGCGCCGCCATTTCACCGGACGGCGCCGATCGTCTGCCGCCCAAACCTGCGGCATCAACTAATTTAATTACTTTCATCGGGGGAGTTACACGTGCGTTCCGACATAGAGATTGCCCAAAGCGCGACCATGAAGCCCATTTCCGAGATCGCAGCGCGTCTCGGTATACCGGCCGCGAGCGTCGAGAATTACGGTCATTACAAGGCGAAGATTTCGCTCGACTACATCGCGAGCCTCAAGGACAAGCCGGACGGCAAGCTGATCCTGGTGACTGCGTTGAGTCCCACTCCTGCGGGCGAGGGTAAGACCACGACCACCGTAGGCCTCGGCGATGCCTTGAACAAGATCGGCAAGAAGGCAGTCATCTGCCTGCGCGAACCGAGCTTGGGGCCGGTCTTCGGCATGAAGGGCGGCGCCGCCGGCGGCGGCTTCGCCCAAGTCGTGCCGATGGAAGACATCAACCTGCACTTCACCGGCGATTTCGGCGCCATCGGGCTCGCGCACAACCTGCTCTCCGCCCTGATCGACAATCACATCCATCACGGCAACGAATTGGGCTTCGATGTGCGGCGCATTGCGTGGAAGCGCGTGATGGACATGAACGATCGCGCGTTGCGCGACATCACGGTCGGATTGGGCGGTCCCGGCAACGGCTTTCCGCGCCAGGATGGCTTCGACATCGTGGTCGCTTCCGAAGTCATGGCGATCTTCTGCCTCGCACTCAATCTGGAAGACTTGAAGCAACGGCTCGGCAATATCGTGGTCGGCTACCGCCGCGATCTCTCGCCGATCCGCGCCAAGGATCTGAACGCGCAGGGCGCGATGACCGTGCTGCTCAAGGAAGCCTTAAAGCCGAATCTGGTGCAGACGCTCGAGAACAATCCGGCTTTCATTCATGGAGGCCCGTTCGCGAACATCGCCCACGGCTGCAATTCCGTGCTCGCCACGTCGACGGCGTTGAAGCTCGCCGACTATGTGGTCACCGAAGCGGGCTTCGGTGCGGATCTCGGCGCCGAGAAATTCATCGATATCAAGTGCCGCAAGTCCGGACTCCGTCCGTCGGCGGTGGTGATCGTCGCGACCATCCGCGCGTTGAAGTATCACGGCGGGGCCGATCTGAAGCAGATCAACACCGAGAATCTGGGGGCGCTGGAGAAGGGCATTGCCAACCTGGAACGTCACGTGAACAACGTGCGCAACCACTACGGCCTGCCGTGCGTGGTGTCGGTGAATCAATTCACCGCGGACACCAAGGCGGAGAGCGAGCTGCTCGCGAAGAAGATGGCCGCGCTGAACGTGCCACTGGTCACGGCGAAGCACTGGGCCGAAGGCGGCGCGGGCGCGGCGGACGTGGCCAGGAAGGTGGTGGAGTTGGTCGAGACCGGAAAATCGAACTTCAGCTTCGTCTACGACGAGAATCAGACGCTGTGGGACAAGATCAAGACGGTGGCCTCCAAGATCTACGGCGCCGCCGACATCGGCTCCGATGCGAAGATCCGCGCGCAGATCGACAAGCTGCAAAAGGACGGCTATGGCCACTACCCCGTGTGCATCGCCAAGACGCAGTACTCTTTCTCGACGGATCCCGGTGCGCGCGGCGCGCCGAGCGGCCATATCGTCAACATCCGCGAGGTGCGTCTTGCGGCCGGTGCGGAATTCATCGTCGTGGTGTGCGGCGACGTGATGACCATGCCCGGGCTGCCCAAGGTGCCCTCCGCCGACAAGATCGACATCGATGCGCAGGGCAAGATCGTGGGTCTCTTCTAGGGACCACGCCCGCTCGGGAAGCGCCGGCGCCCTCGGGCCGGCGCGATCCGCCTCGCGCGACCGCCGCGCGCGCCTCAGACCTCGAGCACGATCTTGCCGATATGCTGCGAGCTCTCCATCAACCGATGAGCTTCGCTCGCCTGGGCGAGCGGGAACGTCGCGTGGATCACGGGCTTGACGCGGCCCTCGGCGAGCAGCGGCCAAACATTTCGCCGCACGGACTCGGCGACGAGCGCCTTCTGAGCGACGCTGCGTATGCGCAGTGTCGAACCCGTGAGCGTCAGCCGTTTGCTCAGAATGATGTTCAGATTGATGTCGGTCTTCGCCCCGCTCATCAGCGAGATGACGACGATGCGCCCTTCGACCGCGGCCGCCTCGAAATTGCGGGTGAGATAACTCGCGCCCACGATATCGAGGATCAAGTCCACGCCCCGGCCACCGGTGGCCTCGCGCACCACCGATACGAAATCCTCGTTGTGGTAGTCGATTCCGCGCGCCGCGCCGAGCCGTTCGCAGAAACGCGCCTTGTCGGCGCTGCCGGCCGTGGCGTAGACCTTCGCTCCCCAGGCCGCGGCGAGCTGAATCGCGGTCGTGCCGATGCCGCTGGTGCCGCCGTGGATCAAAACGGTGTCGCCGGCCTTGCAGCCGCCGCGGTCGAACAAGTTGGTCCACACCGTGAAGAACGTCTCGGGCACCGCCGCCGCCTCGACCATGCTCAGATTCTCGGGGATCGGCAGGCACAGAGGCGCCGCCGCCACTGCGTATTCGGCATAGCCCCCGCCCGGCAGGAGCGCCACCACCTTATCGCCGAGCGCGACGCCCGAGGCGCCCGGACCCATCGAGACGACCTCCCCCGCGACCTCGAGCCCCGGGATGTCGGACGCGCCCGCCGGGGGCGGATAGCGGCCTTGTCGCTGCATGACATCCGGACGATTGACGCCAGCGGCGGCGACGCGCACCAAAACTTCGCCTTCGCCGGGCTTCGGTGTGGGGCGCCGGGCGGATTTCAATTGCTCCGGACCGCCCGGTGCGGCGATCTCGGTCACGTTCATTTCAGCGGGCACGTTCGCCATAAAATCGACCCTCATTCTCTCATCGGTTATCGCCCTTCGGGCATGCCCATTCAGGTATCCCCATCGTACCCCTTTCGCGTAGACTTTTGCCGCGAGGAAAGCCGATGAAATTTTGCATTTACGGCGCCGGTGCGATCGGTGGCTACGTCGCGGTGGAGCTGGCGTCGGCCGGTCACGACGTCTGCGTGATCGCACGCGGCGCGCACCTTCGCGCCATCCGCGAGCGCGGGCTGATCCTGCGGATAGACGGTCGGGAGAAAGTCGCGCGCGTGCGCGCGAGCGATGAACCCCGGGCATTCGGTCACCAGGACTTCGTGATCTGCGCGCTCAAAGCACATCAGGCGCACGCGAGCGCGCCCGAATTCGCGCCGCTTCTCGGACCTTCCACCGCCGTGTTGACTGCGATGAACGGCATCCCCTGGTGGTATTTCTACAAGTGCGGCGGCCGCTTCGACGGGCACCGCATCACGTCGGTGGACCTCGCAGATCGGCAGTGGAACGCCATCGGGCCCGAGCGCGCCATCGGCTGCGTGGTCGAGCCGGCGTGCGAAGTGGCCGAGCCGGGTGTCATCGTGCACCACGCGCTGAAACGGTTCATTCTCGGCGAGCCGGACCGAAGCCGTTCGGAGCGCGTCGCAGCATTGAGCGACGCCCTGGTCGGCGCCGGCTTCGATGCGCCGGTGCGCGAGGATGTGCGCTGGAACATCTGGCTCAAGCTCTGGGGCAACGTCTGCTTCAACCCCATCGGCGCACTGACGGGGGCGACGCTCGATCGCGTCATCGCGGATCCCGGGCTTCGCGGTTTGTGCAAAACCATGATGCTCGAGACCAAGGCGGTGAACGAGGCCCTCGGGATCGACATTCCGGATGAGATGCTGGAGCGGCGCCTCGCCGCGGCGGGATCCATCACCGGTCACAAGATGTCCATGCTGCAGGACCTCGAGCGCGGGCGATCGCTGGAGATCGATGCGCTGGTCACCGCCGTGCAGGAGCTCGGCAGGCTCGCCGGCGTCGCGACGCCGATGGTCGATGCCGTGCTCGCGCTCGTTCAGGAGCGCGGCCGAGGAGCGGGTCTCTACCTTCCCCTGGGGGCGGAGTCTCGCGCCGAACCACGGCGCGACGATTCATCACGCAATTCAGAACCTTGAGGATTCGCCATGACGACAGCCTACATCACCCACGCTGAATGTCTGCGGCACGAGATGGGCGCCGGCCATCCGGAGAATCCCGAGCGTCTCAACTCGGTGAACGAACACATGCGCAGCAGCGGAATCTTGCCGGAGCTTCGCTGCCTGGAGGCGCCGCTCGCCGATCAGAAGGACTTGAAGCGCGTGCATCGGGCCGCGTACGTCGATCTGATTTTCGAGCACGCGCCGAAGGAAGGCTACGTGCAGCTCGATCCGGACACGGCCATGAATCCCTCGAGTCTCAACGCAGCGCGGCGCGCGGCGGGAGCCGGCGTGCTCGCAGTGGATGAAGTGATGTCGGGCCGTGCGCAAAACGCGTTCTGCGCAGTGCGGCCGTGCGGGCACCACGCCACGCCGGCCCGCTCCATGGGCTTTTGCATCTTCAACAACATCGCGGTCGCTGCCGCCTACGCGCTCGAGGTCAAAGGGCTGGAGCGGGTGGCCATCGTCGATTTCGACGTGCATCACGGCAATGGCACCGAGGACATGTTCAGCGCGCCCGAGTGGCAGAAACGGGTGCTCATGGCCGGATTCTTCCAGCATCCTTTCTATCCAGGGAGCGGCGCGGATGACCCTGCTCCGAACATGTTCAATGTACCGCTGGCGGCCGGGAGCGACGGCACGGCCGCGCGGCGGGCGCTGAAGGAGAAATGGGCGCCGGCGCTCGAGGAGTTCGAGCCGCAGATGATCCTGATCTCCGCGGGCTTCGATGCGCACCGCGAGGACCTGCTGGGCGGCCTCGCGCTGGTGGAAGAGGATTACGAATGGATGACCCGCGAGCTCATGTCGCTGGCCGCGCGCCATGCGCAGGGACGCATCGTGTCGATGCTGGAGGGCGGCTATAACTTGGGCGCGCTCGGGCGGAGCGCGGCGGCCCACGTGAAAACACTGGCGGGCCGCTGACCGGGCGCCGTCAGGGCATCAAAATGGGCGAGTCAACTCGGCGACGCATCGAGCGCGCTCGTGTTCGTTGGCGATCCGATCCGCCAGGCGCGCATAGAAGTCCGACTCGTCTACTGCGCTGGCTGCCGTCTTCTTGACGATCACGGCGGCGATCGGACCTATGTAGCGTGCGAGAATTTTAGCCGCGCGCTCCAGGGTCGCGGGCGCCATCGAATCGAGCGGCTTGGACATGGAGGAGGGCATCGACCCGCCGACTGCTCTGGTCTCGCGCGGCGCTGTCGCCAGAAAGCGCTTGCGTTCCTCATCGGTGCGCAACTCACCGGCCAGTATCCGGTACAACTCGGCGCGGTATCGCGTCTGATCGGCGGCGCGCTTCACGGTGATCTTTGCCAGGGGCCCAAGTATCGGAGTGAGCTGCCGTACTATCTCGGCGATATCCGCGACCGACCAACCCGCGGGATTTTGCGTGGACGGCGGCTGCGGTTTGGTTACTCGGGCGGTGACATCCATCGCCGATACATCGGATGCCGGCCCCCTCTCAACTCGGGGCTCGTGCCGGGTTTCGTGTCGTCCCCCGCCGCGCCCCAAGTCATCTCGCACGGTCGAGAGTGCCGCGCCAAATTCCTCCGCTGTTTGATAGCGTGCCGCGGGATCCTTTGCCAGCGCCCTGGCGATGACACGGTCGAGCAGCTCCGGAAGGTCCGGTCGCACCGCCGTCAACGCGTCCGGCGGCGCATGGCAGATCTTGTAGATCAGCTCCGTCAGCTCGCCGCCGAATGGCCTTCGGCCGGTGAGCAGCTCGTAGCAAAGCACACCGGCCGAGTAGACATCGCATCGCTGATCGATGCCGCCGCCGGAGTAGCGCTCCGGAGCCATGTAAGCGGGCGTCCCGATCATCATGCCGGTCTGCGTATGCCGGAGAGAATCCACCTTGGCGATGCCGAAATCCGTGATCTTGAGCCGGCCTTCGCGTGTGACCAGCAGATTGGAGGGCTTGATATCCCGATGCACCACGCCGCGATCATGCGCGTAGCCGAGACCGCTCAGCAGCTGACCGACCAGATCGAGGGTCGGTGCGACATCCTCTCCTTGAAGGCGGCGCACGTAGTCCTCGATGGTCACCCCGTCGACGTACTCCATCGCGATGAACACCGACGCGGGATCGGCGTCGGAGAATTCGTAGACGGCAACGATGGCGGGGTGGCTCAGCCGGGCGATGGCGCGCGCCTCGTTGAGGAAGCGGCCTCCTCCTTCGGCCGCCGCCGGCACGTGGCTTGGATGCAGCACCTTCACCGCCACGATCCGTTCGAGCACCCGGTCCCGCGCGCGGTAGACCGTCCCCATCCCGCCCTGGCCGAGCTCGTCGAGGATTTCGTAATTTGCGAGGGTGCGAGCTTGAGCCACCGATTTCCCTTCCAGTACCTGCCGCTGCTATTGCAGCAACTTGATCGCCTCGACCAGGCTCCGGCGCATGCGGTTGAAGGACTGCCCGAGAGCCGCCATCTCGTCTGCGCCCCGCGCCGGAAACTCCGGCGCGTCCATGTCGCCGAGGCTCACCTGGTCGGCAATCGTACCGAGTTTCTTGATCGGACGGAGAACGAGCGTCGACAGCAAAAGATTGAGCGCGACAAACAGCACCACGAACAAAGTCGCGAGCAAGTATAAGATTTTCGAAACGATCGCATCGGCGCGCTCGAGCGCAACCGATTGGGGCACCGAGACGACCTGGGCGCCGACGATTTCCCCGGGCTTCCAGCCGAATCCATTGGCGGGTCCGTACAGATCGATCATGGTGGCGGGCGCTGCGCCCACCGTGCTGTGACAGGCGAGGCACGCAAGGTCGACGATTTGCAGCGGCTGGGCGAGGTACAAGGACCTGCCGAACGCTCCGTCGCGCTCACCGAAGATCTCCTTCAGATCGGGATGCTGCCGAAAGCGGTTGACCACGTCCACCTCCCAATCGACCGCGCGGTCGCGCGGATTGGTCGGGTTCAGCGTCGCCTCCTTGTAGCCGTAATCACGCAGGTCGGGGCTCGCCGCAAGACTGTGAAAATATTCCGTCGCGGAGTAGGACGGCACCGTCTGAGGCAGGAATTTGTAGTGATTCTGGCCGTCCAGGAGCGGCTTGATCTGTGTCTCCGTGTACGTGCGTATCGCAAGCGCCGACCGCATCATGATGCGGGCGTTCTCCTGCACGTTCGCGCGCGCATTGAGCTCGAGAAGCCGGCGCGCGATGAAGTAAGTTGCGCTCATGGTAAGCGCGAACACCAACAGCAATGCCAGATTGAATTTGAGCGCGATTTTCATATGCGTGACGCTAGAGCTAATGAGAGAACGCCGGGCCCTTGAGCCGGGGGCCAAATCGCTTCGCCAACCCCCGCCGCCAATCCCGCGGTGCGGAAAGCCAATCCGCCACGTCCTCGTACGCGACCTCCCGAACCCGCTCCGGCTCGGCGCTGCGGCGCGACCGAGCCGCCAGATCCAGGGGCAGCGGGTCACGGAACGACGGGGGCATAGCATCCACGAAATCCATGTCGGGGCCAAATCGGGCGTTGATCGGGTCGGCGCCGCCGCGGCGCGCGAACTGGTTCGGTGTGCTCGACGCGCTCGTTCGGGCGCCGTCAGCGTTACGGCTCCAGAGCTGCATCGAACCGCTCTCGTGAAAGACCTCATCAACGGCATCGCCGACGTGCAACACGAAGGTGCCGGCGTCGCTTGCGGCACCGAGATGCGGACCTTCGGCATGCACAGCGAGGTGTTCACCTGCCGCCAGCGTGTCGACTTTGACCCATCCACGCCGCACGGCAAGAGTCACCCGATCCGGGCGGTCCATCCAATAAAGCCGGCTCGATGGCCCTACGGCGACGATGCCGCCCACCGCCGCGCCGGACTTGAACGCCACCATCAAGAGCGCTCCCGGCTCGGTCGCAATCAGATCGCCCGGCCTCAAGACAGCGCCCTGGCCTGCCCGGAACAGCTCAGTGCCGCGGATCAGGAAGCAGGGCCGGCCATCGTCGCTCACGATCTCGGCAGACGGTGTCGCGGTCGACGGAGAAGGCGCAGTCGACGCAGAGGGCGCAGTCGACGCACATGCCACCGCGATCAAGGCGACGGACAAGACTCCGGCCCATAGCATTCGAGTGGCGGCCGATAGATGGTTTGTCATTTTTGGGTAGCGATCCCGGGCCGCTATATTGCCGCTGTTGCGGCGCGCTTGCACGGGCGATTGAGATCTGCGGGGCAAAGTGCCCCGTTGGGGCAAGGGGAGGGATGTTTACGGGGGCGGAAAAAGACATTTCCCGGGAAAGCTGGTCGTTCCGCTGTCACCACCCCGGCCGGGTAGACTGGTCCAGAAAAAAAGCCCCAGTCGTATGACTGGGGCCATATGAAGCAATCATACCGAATGATGGGATCGCTTATTCCTCGGCGTAGCGGACGAAGCTCTTCACCTTCGAGACGCCGTTGGAGAAGAAGCCCACGATGTCGCCAAAGTCGTTGATGCCATTGATCAGCGTCCCCTGAACGCCGAGCGCGGGCACCTGCGAGGATCCGGGCGCATCGTACTGGTGGAATCGGCCTTCCTTGTAGATGAAGCCGTGCAATTCACCGGCCGAGTCGGTGACCTGTCCTACGATCCCGCCGTTGTTGTTGCAACCGAATACCTGCGTGCTCATGACTTTCATGCCGTCGATCTCGGCCTCGAAGCTGTAATAGTGCCCGCCCAAGACTCCCACGAAACCGTGGCTGATCTTGTTGGCGTCGGTCCAGAAGCCGCACACTTCGTGCTCGTCGTTGATGTTGCTCACCTGGGTCGCAACGGCGCCTTTGAACAGCGACGGCGGCACTTCGGTGAAGGCGAACTTCATGGTCGATTCATCGAGCTGCGCGACGAAGCCGTGCTCATTGCCGTTGTTATCGACCCAGAAGCCGGCCGCCTCGTCCCGGTCATTGACCCCGAGGAGGTTCTGCACCGGCGCTGCGACGTAGGGCGGGCTCCCATGCGGGTCATCCACCGCCACTTGCACGCCCTTGGTGTCGAGAAAGCCATGGGTGACACCGGAGTTGGCATCCATGTAAAAGCCGACGATCTTCGGAGCTCGTTCGCTGTTGCTGATCCCGATCGCCTGGGTCTGAGAGGCACTGTCGCCGGCCGGCAGATGGGTAAAATTCTCCACCGAGTAGTGATTGCGAGGCAGCAGCACGTAGCCGTTGTTGGGAACCACCGTGCCGTCGCCGAAATAGCCGACGATGATGCGCGCATTGTTGATGCCGAGCAGCTGGTTGAAGTTGGGATCGCCCGGGTTGTCGAGGACGACGAAGTCCCCCGAGGCTGCGCCCGCGATGGCCGGCAGTGCGGTCACCATGGCCGCCGCGAGCAGGCCCTGGACGGATTTGCGAAATGTCTTCTGGTCAATGGTCTTCATGATCGTCTCCTTGAGATGGTTGGGTTTCAAGCCTCGGTGAGCCGTGTGGCACCCCCGGGCCATGGAAGCCAAGTTAAAGGGGAAGACCGGGAAGGTCCTTAGGGACTTATTCGGAAGTTGTGAATTCTCGACGCCAGGCAGGATAATCTGATGGATAATTCCACGATCGCAACCGTTGCGCCGCGCGTATGGATCCAGACCTAGCATTCGCCGATTGCGTTCTCAAGCCGGCCTCCCGCCAGTTGCTTCGCAATGGCGCGGCCGTCGCCCTCGAGCCGAAGCACTTCACTTTGCTCGAAGTGCTGATCGAGCGCCGTCCCGCCGTGGTCACCTACCATGAGATCGACGAGCTCATCTGGCCGAACGTGTATGTCGCGCGCACGAGCCTTACCCGGCTCGTGTCGGAACTGCGCTCGGCGCTCGGCGACTCCTCGGGGGACGGGCACATCATTCGCACCGTTTACAAGACGGGCTATGCGTTTGCGGCGGACGTCATCGCGGTGGGGGGGCAGCCGCGCGCGGCGCCGAGCGCGCTGTCGTTAGTGTGGAATGGGCGTTTATTGCCGCTTGCCGACGGTGAAAACATCGCGGGCCGCGGAGTCGACTGTTCGCTCGTGATCGAGGCGACCTCTGTGTCCCGGCGGCATGCCCGTATCGTCGTATCGACCGGAGCGGCGACGCTCGAAGATCTCGGCAGCACCAACGGCACCTTCGTGAATGACGCAGCCATCAGATCGGCGACCGCGTTGAGGGATGGCGATATGGTCACGTTGGGGAAAGCCGTCATGCAGTTTCGAGCTTTCGATCCGGCCGCCCCGACCGAGGTAACCCAACGGCCGGCGCCGCGCCAGCCGTCGTAGTCAGGCTGTTACAGCGAGCGTCAGCCTGCGTCGCCGCCCGGCGGCTCGTGCGGCTTGACGTGGGTTCCTCGGTCGAGGCTCTCAAGAGCCTCGCGCGGCAGTTCATCCAACTCGGCATTCCCATGCTGAGAGATGTACGCCGAGAGCTTCTCCCGCATCCGCGGCGTCCAGAACTTCGAGATGTGATTGGCGATGCCCGTGACCGCATCCGTGTGCACGGGTTCCGAGCGGAAGAAATTCCCGATGTCGTTCGCCATCTTCACGAGGTGAGTATCGCCGCTCATCGCGTATCCCTACTTGCCCGCGACGGCTTCCGCGCCGGCGCCTTTCAGCAGGGCTTCCTGCGTATCGGTGAACTCGCGGAAGCGCCTCTGCCATTCGGAGGGCTGACTCACGCGGGTCGCCTGCACGGCGGTGACCTTGTACTCGGGACAATTGGTGGCCCAATCGGAGTTGTCCGTGGTGATCACGTTCGCGCCGGATTCCGGGAAGTGGAACGTGGTGTAAATCACGCCCGGCTGAACCCGCTCGGTGATGCGCGCGCGCAGCACCGTGTCGCCGGCGCGGCTCGCGATGCCGACCCAATCGCCGTCCGCGATGCCCCGTTCCTCGGCATCGTGCGGGTGCATCTCCACCCGGTCCTCGTCGTGCCAGCGATTGTTCTCCGTGCGCCGCGTCTGCGCACCCACGTTGTACTGGCTCAAGATCCGGCCGGTGGTGAGGATCAGCGGATATTTCGCATTGACCTTCTCGGCCGTCGGCACGTATTCGGTCAGCAGGAACTTGCCCTTGCCGCGCACGAACTGCCCGATATGCATGGTGGGCGTGCCCTGCGGATGCTGATCGTTGCACGGCCATTGAATGCTGCCGAGCTCGTCCAAGCGCTCATAGCTCACGTGGGTGAAGGTCGGCGTCAGCCGCGCGATCTCATCCATGATTTCGGAGGGGTGCGCGTAATTCATGGGATAGCCGAGCGCGTTGGCGAGCAGCTGGGTCGTCTCCCAGTCGGCATAGCGCGCCTTCGGCTCCATGACCTTGCGCACGCGCGAAATGCGCCGCTCGGCGTTGGTGAAGGTGCCGTCCTTCTCCAGGAACGAGGAGCCCGGCAGGAACACGTGGGCAAACTTCGCCGATTCGTTCAGGAACAGATCCTGCACGATGATGCACTCCATCGAGGTGAGTGCCGCGGTGACATGCTGGGTATTGGGATCGGACTGCGCGATGTCCTCGCCCTCGATGTAAAGGCCCTTGAAGTCCCCGTCGAGCGCGGCCTCGAACATGTTCGGAATGCGCAGGCCGGGCTCGTTCTGCAGGCTCACGCCCCAGGCAGTCTCGAAAAGCGCCCGCACCGCATCGTCCGACACATGACGATAGCCCGGAAACTCATGCGGGAAGGAGCCCATGTCGCAGGAGCCCTGCACGTTGTTCTGGCCGCGCAGCGGATTGACGCCCACGCCCTCGCGGCCGACGTTGCCGGTCGCCATGGCCAGGTTGGCGATACCCATGACCATGGTGGAGCCCTGGCTGTGCTCGGTGACGCCCAGGCCGTAGTAGATGGCGCCGTTGCCGCCGGTGGCGTACAGGCGCGCCGCGGCGCGCACATCGGCAGCGGGCACGCCGGTGATCGACTCCATCGCCTCGGGGGAGTTTTTCTCGAGCGATACGAACTCGCGCCACTTCTCGAACGAATCCACCTCGCACCGCTCGCGCACGAAATCCTCTTTGACCAGACCTTCGATGACGATGACGTGGGCAAGGGCGGTGATGAGCGCGACATTCGTGCCCGGGCGAAGCTTCAGGTGATAGTCCGCGGCAATATGCGGCGTGCGCACCAGATCGATGCGGCGCGGATCCGCGACGATGAGCTTCGCACCCTGGCGCAGCCGGCGCTTCATCTGGGAGGCGAACACCGGATGGCCGTCGGTGGGATTGGCGCCGATCACGAAAATCACGTCCGCCTGCATCACCGAATCGAAATTCTGGGTGCCCGCCGACTCGCCCAAGGTGTTCTTCAACCCGTAGCCGGTCGGGGAGTGACAGACCCGCGCACAGGTGTCCACATTGTTGTTGCCGAAGCCGGCGCGCACCAGCTTCTGCACCAGATAGGTCTCCTCGTTCGTGCAGCGCGAGGAGGTGATGCCGCCGATGGAGTTGCGGCCATACTTCGCTTGAATGCGCTTCAGCTCCCTCGCCGCATGCCCGATCGCCTCCTCCCACGACACCTCGCGCCAGGGATCGGAAATCCGCTCACGGATCATCGGCTTCAAAATGCGGTCCGAATGCGTCGCATACCCGATCGCAAAGCGCCCCTTCACGCAGGAATGCCCGTGGTTCGCGTGCCCGTCGGCATTCGGCACCATGCGCACCAGCTCCTCGCCCTGCATCTCCGCCCGAAACGAACAGCCCACCCCGCAGTAGGCACAGGTCGTGGTGATGCTGTGCTCGGCTTGCCCCTTCTCGATCAGCGACTTCTCCGACAGCGTCGCCGTCGGGCACGCCTGCACGCAGGCCCCGCAGGAGACGCACTCGGAGTCCATGAAAGACTCATCCTGGCTCGCCGCGACCTTCGACTCAAAACCCCGGCCCTGGATCGTGAGCGCCAAAGTCCCCTGCTGCTCATCGCAGGCGCGCACGCAGCGCGAACAGACGATGCACTTGCTCGCATCGAACGTGAAGTACGGATTCGATTCGTCCTTCGGCGCATCCAGATGGTTCGCCCCCTCGTAGCCGTAGCGCACCTCGCGCAGTCCCACCACCCCCGCCACGTCCTGCAACTCGCAGTGCCCGTTCGCAGGACACGTCAGACAGTCGAGCGGGTGATCCGAGATGTACAGCTCCATCACCCCGCGGCGAATCTCCGCCAGCTGCTTGTTCTGCGTGTGAACCACCATGCCTTGCACCACCGGCGTGGTGCACGAGGCGGGCAAACCCTTCATCCCCTCAATCTGCACCAGACACATGCGGCAGGAGCCGAACGCCTCGAGCTGCTCGGTCGCGCACAGCTTCGGTATTTTCACATCGGACAGCGAGGCGGCGCGCATCACCGAAGTGCCCTCCGGCACCGTCACTTCGCGCCCGTCGATGCTCAACGTGACGAGCTTGGCGCTCTCGCGCTGTGGAGTTCCGTGATCGTGCTCGACTATCGATAACATAAGTTGCTTCCTGGGAAACGCCTCAAGCTGACGCTCGAGCGCTGGGTGTTTTGTCGAAATCCTCGGGGAAATGATTCAGCGCCGACAACACCGGATAAGGGGTGAGTCCGCCGAGCGCACAGAGCGAGCCGTAAGTCATGGTCTCGCAGAGGTCGCGGAGCAGCACTTCCTGAGCCGCGGCGTTGGTGCCGCTCGTCAGGCGGTCGATGACCTCGACGCCGCGCGTCGATCCGATGCGGCAGGGCGTGCACTTGCCGCACGACTCGACCGCGCAGAACTCCATGGCGTAGCGCGCCTGCGCCGCCATGTCGACCGTATCGTCGAACACGACGACTCCGCCGTGGCCGAGCATGGCCTTGATGGCGGCGAAGGCCTCGTAGTCGAGCGGCGTATCGAACTGCGATTCGGGCAGGTAGGCGCCCAAAGGACCGCCCACCTGAACGGCGCGGATCGGCCGACCGCTCAAGCTTCCGCCGCCGAAATCGTACAGCAGCTCGCGCAAGGTCATGCCGAATGCGACCTCGACCAGACCGCCCCGCTTGATGTTGCCCGCCAGCTGCATCGGGAGCGTTCCGCGCGAGCGGCCCATCCCGAAGTGCTGATAGAACGGCGCGCCACGCTCGAGGATGATGGGCACGGACGCAAAGGTGATGACGTTGTTGATCACGGTGGGCTTGCCGAACAAGCCGGCGAGCGCAGGCAGGGGCGGCTTGAAGCGTACCTGACCGCGTTTGCCTTCCAGCGACTCGAGCAGAGAAGTCTCTTCCCCGCAAATGTAGGCGCCCGCACCCAAGCGGACCTCCAGATCGAAGCGCTTGCCGCTGCCTTGAATGTTCTCGCCCAGATAGTGCGCGCCGTAAGCGGCAGAGATCGCCGCCTCGAGCGCGCGGTGCGCGTCGGGGTACTCCCAACGCAAATAGATGTAACCTTCGGTCGCTCCGGTGGCGATGCCGGCGATGGTCATGCCCTCCACCAGCGTAAGCGGGTCGCCTTCCATCAGCATGCGATCCGAGAACGTGCCCGAATCGCCCTCGTCTGCATTGCAGACGATGTACTTTTGATCACCCGGCGCGCCGAGCACGGTTTTCCACTTGATGCCCGCCGGGAAGGCGGCGCCGCCGCGTCCGCGCAGCCCCGACGCGGTGACGCTTTCTACGATTTGCACCGGTTGCATGCCGAGCGCCGCCTTGAGGCCTGCGTAGCCGCCGTGTTGCACGTAGTCCTCGATCGACACAGGATCGATGATGCCCACGCGGGCGAACGTGAGGCGCTCCTGCCGCTTGAAATATGAAATCTCCTCGGTCGGCCCGTGCGCCAGGGCTTGACCGCGGGAGGCGGCTTTTGCCGGTTCGCAGAGGCCGCTGTCGAACAAATCGGCCACTTGCGCGGCCTGCACGGGGCCGTAGCCGTAGCGCTTTGCGTCCGATTCCACCTCGATGAACGGTTCGAGCCACAGCATGCCGCGCGACCCGTTGCGAACGAGCTGCACCTCGATCCCACGGCGCCCGGCCTCTTCGACGATTGCCCGGGCAGTCTCATCCGCACCCACGGAGCGCGCAGCGGCATCGCACGGGACGAAGATCCTCACGGCCTTCATGGGGACTTCGCTCGCAGCGGGGCCATCAGCTCATCGAAGCGCTGGGCAGAGACCCGACCCTTCAGTTCGGTGTCGATCATGAGCGAGGGACCGAGCGCGCAATTGCCGAGGCAGTAGACGGGCTCCAAAGTGACGGCTCCATCGGCGCTCGTTGAGTGAAAATCGACGCCCAAGGTCTTCTTGGCATGGGCCTCCAGATCGGCCGCGCCCAAGGCCTGGCACGCCTCCGCGCGGCACAGATGAACGACATGGCGGCCGGCGCGCCGGGTGCGGAAATAGTGATAGAAGGTAACGACGCCATGGACTTCGGCGCGCGAAAGGTTGAGCTCGCTGGCGATCACCACCACGGCTTCCGGCGGCACGAAGCCGATGGCATCTTGTACCGCATGCAGGATGGGGAGGAGCGCCCCGGGCTGATCCTTGAGCCGCGCGCACGCCTCGAGCACCCGGATCCGTTCCGCCGAACGCAATGAGTCAGGCGGGTCCGTCTGGATGGGGATCACGCGCCGGGTCGAGGTATTGGTCATGGGGATAGGGTCATCATGGTCGCTAAGTCCTGGCAACGCCACGACGGGCTCATCTAGTTGATCATGTGACCATTAAAGTGCGCTTAGGCCAATATGAAATTGCATGCATAGGGTCGCCAAATGGTGTTATGCGGCAATGCAGCAATGCGATGGCACGGTGCTACTCGGCCCGGACTGATGATCTGATAGCCATAGGCGTATAAGATAGATAAAGACAGGATTTCGGGAGAGGCACCGCCATGAGCGACCGATCGGAGCCTGCGAATTCTTCACACCGAGCGACGGCCGTTGCTGTGGCAACTCTGGTCGCGCTCATCTTTGGGTTGTCGCCCCAGAACGCGCCCGGCACGATGCAAGCGGTGCCGCCAGCGGTTGGTTCGCCCACCGCGGCACCTGCGGCCGCGACCGCGGAGGCGGTCGACCAACTCGCGGAAATCATGGTGCAGACGCGCGAGCCGCGGTACGTCGCGCCCACACGCCGCGATCAGATCGGCAGGATCTGGGCCCCTGTGCTCATCAACGGCCGCGGGCCCTTCCGGTTGGTTCTGGACACCGGTGCGAGCAGTTCGGGCGTGACAGCGATGGTCGCCATGGCGCTGGGAATCACCACCGATGGATCGCAGCACGTCATGCTGCAAGGTGTAACGGGCACTGCCGACGTGCCCACCATCAAGGTCGATACGCTGACCGTGGGCGACCTGGCCGTGGACTCCCCGCTTTTGCCCATCGTCCCCGATGCCTTGGGTGGGGCGGAGGGCGTCCTCGGCTCCGAGGGGCTGAGGAACAAGCGCATTTTCATCGATTTCCGCCACGATCAGATCTCCATCGCCTATTCCCGTGACGAGCGCCCGGCGCGGGGATTCCTGACCGTGCCATTCAGGCTGGTGCACGGACAATTGATCGTGGTCGACTGCAAGATCGGGGGAGTGTTCACCCACGCGATCATCGATACGGGGGGGCAAACCACGATCGGGAACGTCGCGCTTCGCAACGCGTTGTCCGTTCACAACCTCGGGTTTCGCGGCAAGCCTGACCAGATCATCGGAGCCACGCTGGCCGTGGAGACTGGCGAGCTCATCGATACGCCAGCGATTGCGATGGGGCCCATACAAATACACGATTATGGCGTGACGTTCGCGGACGTCTACATTTTCAGGCATTGGCGCTATACCAACGAGCCCGCGATCATGATCGGCATGGACGCGCTCGGGACGCTGGATACGCTCATCATCGACTATCGGCGCAAAGAGCTGCAGATCCGCACGGCTCACGCCGGGTGACGGCGAACCGAGCCGCCTGCACGCGTGTTCGCGGCGATCCGGGCGGTCGCTGCTTTTTTCGCGAGATTGCGCCAGAATGAGACGGGCACTCGGACGCCGGAGAGTCGATGGTCAACAAGCCGATGATCGTGGTCGCGGCGGTGGTGGTTGCGGCCGGAGTAGGCACGGCGTACTACTTCCATAAGCGCCATGCCGAACTGCCGAGTCCGGTGGTCGCCGAGACTGCGGCTCGGGCTTCGCCCCCGTCAGAACCTGCCATAGCGAATCCCGTGCCAAGCCCGCCGTCCGCGGCGCAAAGCCCCCTGCCGGCGTTGAACGACAGCGATCCCGCGATCAAGGATGCGCTCGGCGAAGCGCTCGGGACCGATGCCATGCAATACCTGGTGCCGGAGAGCATCGTGCGGCATCTCGTCGTGACCATCGACAACTTGCCGCGGCAAAAGGCGCCCGCGGCCAAGCGTCCGACCGTATCGCTGGGGGGGCCTTTCCTGGCGCAGGGCGATGAGATTCATGCGACCCTCGACCCCAAGAATTACGCGCGCTACGAGCCCATGGTGAACGCGGTGCGCAAGCTCGACATGCAGCGGGTGGCCGATGTGTACGTGCGCTTCTATCCGCTGTTCCAGGGCGCGTACCAGGATCTCGGTTATCCGAGTGCTTATTTCAACGATCGGCTGGTCGCAGTGATCGATTCTTTGCTGGCGGCGCCCGAGCCGGCCGGCCCCGTCGAGCTCTCGCGGCCGAACGTCATGTACACGTTCGCGGATCCCACGCTAGAGGCACTGCCAGCGGGCCAGAAATTGTTGATCCGCATGGGCCCGGACAATGCGGCCGTGATCAAGGCTAAGCTCCGAGAGTTGCGCTCGATCGTCTCCACCGGGCGGCCCGGCGCGGGATCCTCGAGCGGCACCACGGCGCCGTCCAAACACTGATCGATCACCGGCGAGCGCAAGGGGGCGATGGCATGAACAACACCACGACTGCGGTCGCAGGGACGGCTCACGTCCCCCATAAAGTCGCGCAAAGCCAATGGCTCACGATCGGTGCGTCGTCGCTCGGCACGGTGTTCGAGTGGTATGACTTTTATCTTTACGGCCTGCTGGCCAGCATCATCACCGCGCAATTCTTCTCCGGGGTTAATGAGGTCACTGGATTCATATTCGCCCTGGCCGCCTTCGCCGCCGGATTCGCCGTGCGGCCGTTCGGGGCGCTCGTGTTCGGCCGCCTGGGAGATCTCGTCGGCCGCAAGCACACGTTTCTCGTCACCATGAGCATCATGGGCGGCGCCACCTTCCTCGTGGGCCTGCTGCCGAGCTACGCGACCGCGGGAGTCGCGGCTCCGATCGCCCTCGTCGCGCTGCGGTTGCTGCAGGGCCTCGCGCTGGGCGGAGAATATGGGGGCGCCGCGACCTACGTCGCCGAGCATGCTCCGCAAGGAAAGCGCGGCCTGTACACCAGCTGGATTCAAACGACCGCGACGCTCGGTCTGTTCGCAGCCCTGCTGGTGGTGATCGGCACCCGGACCGCCCTCGGGGAGGATGCCTTCAAGAGTTGGGGATGGCGCATTCCCTTCCTCATTTCCTTGCTGCTGTTGATGGTTTCGCTCTGGATCCGCATGCAACTCGACGAGAGTCCGGTGTTCGTCAGCATGAAGCGCGCGGGCACGACCTCCAAAGCTCCGCTCTCGGAAGCCTTCGGCCGGTGGGGCAACTTGAAGATCGTATTGATCGCGCTGCTCGGCGCCGTCATGGGGCAGGCGGTGGTGTGGTACACGGGGCAGTTCTATGCGCTGTTCTTCCTCGAACGCGTGCTGCGCGTCGACGGTGCCACCACCAACATCCTGACTGCGCTCGCGCTCGTGCTCGCCACACCGGCCTTCATTCTCTTCGGCTGGCTGTCTGATCGAATCGGACGAAAGCCGATCATTCTCGCCGGGTGTCTGCTCGCGATGTTTACCTACTCGCCGTTGTTTCACGCCCTGACTCACTACGCGAATCCCGCGTTGTTCGCGGCGCAAGCGACCGCGCCGGTAGCCGTGATCGCCGACCCTGCGCAGTGCTCGTTCCAATTCGACCCCATCGGCAAGAACAAATTCGATTCGACGTCGTGCGACATCGCCAAGAGCTTTCTGGCGAAGGCGGGTGTTTCCTATCAACGAATAGACGCTCCCGCGGGAGCGGTGGCGCAGATCAGGGCCGGGGACACGACGCTCACGGCACCGGATCCGCGTGCCGTGAACGGAGTAGCAGAGCGCAAGAGCGCCATCACCGCGTTCCAGACGTCCACGAAGGTGGCTTTGTCGGCGGTGGGCTATCCGGACAAGGCGGACCCGGCGGCTGTCAACAAACCCATGGTGGTTCTCATCCTGTTCATCCTGGTGCTGTATGTGACCATGGTGTACGGTCCGATCGCCGCGCTGCTGGTCGAGTTGTTTCCCGCCCGCATCCGCTATAGCGCGATGTCGCTGCCGTATCACATCGGCAACGGTTGGTTCGGCGGATTTCTGCCGACAACGGCGTTCGCGATGGTGGCGGCCACCGGGGATATCTACTATGGGCTTTGGTATCCCATCGTCGTGGCCGGCATCACCGTGGTGGTCGGGTTGCTGTTTCTCCCCGAAACCGTGAATCGCACCGTCGACGAGTAGCAAAGCACAGGCGGCTCCATGGGCTGTCGCCGCCCGGCGACAGCCGCCCGCGTTCAGCGCAAATTCTTTTCGGGTTACATTTGCTTCATTGAACTACCTGTCTTTCGCACTGTGACGTTATATGAGTTCAAAGCGGCGTCGGGTCACTACGCTGCATCGGTATAGATAACCAAGCAAAGGCAGGAACATGTCGACACCATTGCAAAAATCATTGTTGTGTTCGGTGGCCGCGGGGAGTTTGCTCGCAGGCTGCGTCGCCACCGTGCGAGTGCCCGGCCCGCCACCTCCTCCCCCTCCGCCGCGCGTTTACTACGCGCCTCCGCCGCCGCCCGCAGCGGCGCCGGTCGAGGTCGAGGTGCAAGCGAGCGAGGCACCACCTCCGCTCCCCGACTATGAGCAGCCGCCCTGTCCCGAGGACGGATGGCTGTGGACGCCCGGCTATTGGGCCTATTCGACGGGGGGCTATTATTGGATCCCCGGCACTTGGGTCGCACCGCCGCAAGTGGGCGTGCTCTGGACCCCCGGCTACTGGGGATTCGTCGGCGGCATGTATGCGTTCCATGCCGGCTATTGGGGTCCGCACATCGGATTCTACGGCGGTGTCAACTATGGCTACGGCTACGGCGGCGTCGGCTTCGCGGGCGGTCGCTGGGTCGGCAATTCCTTCTCCTACAACACCGCGGTCGTGCACGTGAACACCACCGTGATCCACAACACCTACGTGAACAACGTGACGGTCAACAATGTCACGGTGAACAAGGTGAGCTACAACGGCGGCGCGGGTGGCGTTGCCGCGGCACCGACGTCGCAGGAACGGTCGGCGATGGCGGAGCCGCACACATCGCCCACGCCGGCGCAGACTCAGCATGTCAATGAAGCGGTGCGTAATCCCCAGCTCTCCGCCAAGGCGAACGGTGGCCATCCGCCGATCGCAGCCACGGCGCGACCCGCTGCGTTCAATGGGCCGGGTGTGGTGAGTGCGAAGGGTGCGCCGCCACGCGCGGCTGCGCCCCCGGCTCCGGCAGCCCATGCGGCACCGGCCAACGCCGCGCCTGTGGCGGCGCACGCGCCGGTCAACGGCGCGGCGCATCCGCCGGTGGCCGCGGCTCCCAAGGCCGCGCCAAAAGCGCAGCCCAAGCCTGCCGCGAAGCCGAAACCTCCGGCGGAACGCAAGGAGGGTGAGAGGCCCTGAAGCGCTGATTCTTCGATCGTTCGAATCGAGCGCCCGTGCCGGCTACCGAGCCGCCACGGGCGCCGTCGTTTTCACGACAGGAAGATCGATGAAGCTCGCGAGCCCACCGCCGTCGAAGATCTTGATGGTGGCCTTGCGATAGTCGGCCGGTCTGGCAAAGAAAATGTTGTCGACGTACGTTTGCGGATTGCGGTCGTACAACGGAAACCAGGTGGATTGAACCTGCACCATGATGCGGTGCCCGGCAAGAAACACATGGTTGGCGGTGGGCAAGGCGAAGCGGAAAACCTGGCTCTTGCCCGCCGGTATCGGTTTGGGATGGCTGTACGACTCCCGATACCGGCCGCGAAGAATGTCGGCGGCGATCATGAGTTGGTACCCACCAAGCTTGCGGTCGCGTCCGAGTTCGTCCGGATACACGTCGATCAGCTTGACCACGAAATCGGCGTCGGTGCCGCTGGTCGAGGCCACCACATGGGCAACCGGCTCGCCGCTCACCTTGACGGGCTCCTTCAATTCGGAGGTCGAGAAGGTGAGCACGTCGGTTCGCGATGCCACCTCCCGCTGGTCACTCACCAGCCAAGTCTGCCAGGCGCTCGCTCCGTCGGCCCCGGACGTATTGATCGGCCGCGGAAGGTAGGGAACCGGCTTCGACGGATCTGAAACGTAAGACTCGAAGCTCGATTCGGTGGATGCCGTCGGCCCCAGGCCGCCGCCGGCGCGTAAATACAGCCTCTGGTGATCGATGGTGCAGTCCCCGGTGCATCCGGAGGGCCAGCGCGCGAGCCCAAGCCAGCGGTTCGTGCCGGTTTCGAATGCGTTGACGGACGCGATGCCCAGCGGCGGCGCATCGTCCTTGAGGTAGTGATCGAGGAACGGCCGCAGAATGTGCAGGCGGAAATATTGCGCGGTGTCGCTGCCAAACTCGATGGGGCCGATGCGGCTTCCGTCCAGCCGCTCCTGATGGTGGAACCAAGGGCCGAGCACGAGGAACAAGTTGGAGTGATCGCCCGGCTGCGCCTCGAGCGCTTCATAAAGCGCGATGTTGCCGTAGATGTCTTCCTGATCCCAGAGGCTATGCACCAGCATCGTGGGCACCGTGACCCCTCGGGCCGCGAGGAGCTTATCGAGTGCCTGATCCTGCCAGAACGAATCGTACGCCGGGTGGCTCATGACCTTGCCGGCAAAGGCGACTTGATCGAGACCGTGCAGATGCGCCATGTCGCCCGCGGATCCCGCGGATAGCCACGCATCGTACTCATCGTAATGGTCCGTCCACCAGTGCAGAGTGCTTGCGCGGGTGGCCTCCTGGTTATGGAAGTAAATCAGGCTGCTTTGCCGGAACGCTCCTTTGTGAAACCAGTCGTCTCCCATCCACCCGTCAACCATCGCGTTGATGGGCACCGCCGCGCGCAGCGCCGGGTGGGGGTCCACGAGGGCCATCAGCGAGGTGAATCCATCATAGGAAATACCTAGAATGCCCACCTTGCCGTTCGACTCCGGAATGTTCTTCACCAGCCAGTCGATGGTGTCGTAAGTGTCGGTGGCGTGATCCACGTCGGTCGGGTTCTGCGGCCCGCGCAGCGGACGCGTCATGGCATAGTCGCCTTCCGAGCCGTGTTTGCCGCGTACGTCCTGCATGACCCGGATGTAGCCGCCATGAAGCACGGCGTCATCGGCCACGTCGGTGTCCCCGATGACCTCCGACAGATGCGCGCTCGCATTCAGCTCGATCCGTTCCGAGGCGCCGTAGGGTGTGCGCGTGAGCAAGATGGGCGCGTGTTGCGCTCCCCGGGGAATCAAAATGAGCGTCTTGAGCTTCACGCCGTCGCGCATCGGGATCATCACGTCGCGGCGGGTGTAATCGAAGGAATCCACGTGAGGCTTGAATTCGAGGGGGCTCTCGTTTGCGAGGGGCTCGCCGGCGAGAACCGCTGCGCCGCCGAGTGCGAGGCCCAGCGCCAGCGCGCAAAATCGGCGCAAAAAAGCACGGACGGCCCCCGGGCACGGAGATATCAAGGTCATGGGAGCTGTCTCCGGGATACCGCGCGGTGCGGCTCGTCAATCTTCGCGTATCGCCGATCGGGGCGCAAACGGCCGGTCGTATTGCAGGGAGTGCACGCCGGGCGCATGATCGGTATGCATGGCACGGAGCTGCAGTTGACAATATAAATCGGCGGTGCGTTATGAGTTCACTATCCGTCACGGTCTCCGACGGCGTTGCGACATTGAGCATTCAGCGGCCGCAAGTCAGCAACGCGATCGACATATCCATCATCCGCTCGTTCCATCTGGCGCTCGATCAAATTCAAAAGGGGGAAGGGGGCGCGCGTGCGGTGATCATCACCGGGAGCGGTGACGTGTTCTGCAGCGGGCTCGATCTGCATTCGGTGGACCTCAACACCCCGCAGGCGAGACAGCGCGCGCACTTCGAGATGCGCCGGTTCATGGACCCGCTGATCACGCGGCTCAGCGGATTTCGATATCCGATCATCGCCGCCGTCAACGGCGCCGCGGTCGGTGCGGGCATGAGCCTGGCGCTCGCAAGCGATATCATCATCGTGGGGGAAAGTGCTTATTTTTGTCCCTCGTTCGCCCGCCTGGGGTTGGTGCCGGATGCGGGCATCACCTTTCATTTGGCGAGGCGCATCGGCGGCGGCCGCTCTCTCGCCGCGCTCATGCTGGCGGAGAAGATCGACGCCAAAAGGGCGCTCGATTGGGGCCTGGCTTACGCCATCGCGCCGGACGGCGAGGTTCAGGCGAGGGCACAGCAAGTCGCTCACAAGCTGGCATCCGGTCCCTGTGCCGTGCTCGGACAGATTCGTGCCCTGCATGCCTCGACCTTCGACAACTCGCTCCAGGAACAGCTCCGGGCCGAGCGCAGTGCGCAGGAGATGACGCTGGAGACGCAGGACTGCGTCGAAGGCGTGCGAGCGTTTTTCGAGAAGCGGGAACCCCACTTCTCAGATCATTGAGTGCGCCAGCGAGCGGACTTGCGCGTCGATCTCGCGAATGTCCGCGGGCGTGCTTCGGCAGCAACCGCCGATGAGGCGTGCCCCCGCACGATACCAATTCCCCACTTGGTCGCCGAGGCGCAGGCACCCCGCGTGCCCGGTCCAGCGCTTCTCGCGGGCATCGTAGGCCTCCCCGGAATTCGGGTATGCGAGCAGCGGTTTGTCGGCCTGCGCACCCATCCTCTCGAGGATTTCGGTCACGTAGGCCGGTGCCGTGCAGTTCACGCCGAGCGCTGCAATCTGATCGTGGCCGCGTAAAGCCGCGGCGCAATCGCAGATCGCCTCACCTTGGCGATTGCGACTGCCGTCCAGGCACGAAAAGCTGAGCCACGCGCTGATCGCCGGAAACTCCTGGAGCAGCCGGGCCAGGACCAAAGCCTCGCGCAGGCAGGGCAGCGTCTCGCACGCGATGAGATCGGCGCCGGTGCTCGCCAAGATCTCGAGGCGCGGGCGGTGAAATCGTGCAAGTTCCGCATCGCTCACGGCGTATCCGCCGCGATACTCGGAGCCGTCCGCCAGCATGGCGCCGTAGGGTCCGATGGACGCTGCCACGAGCGGGCGGCCGCGCGCCTGCCGGTTCGACGGTTCCGCCCAGAACTCATCGCGAGCGGCCATCGCGATCGCGACCGCATCGCGCATCAGGCGTTCGGCGCCTTCCCTGCCGATGCCGCGGCGCTCGAAGCCCTCGAAGGTTGCCTGGTAGGTCGCGGTGGTCGCCACGTCGGCGCCGGCGATGAAGTAATCCAGGTGCACCGCGCGGATGGTCTCGGGCGACTCGATCAGGCATTTGGCCGACCATAGCGGGTCGCGAAGGTCCACGCCGCGCCGCTCGAGCTCGGTTGCAAGTGCGCCGTCGAGCACGACGACGGGGCGAGTGGCGAGCGCTTCGGCAAGCGGATTCAAGGCTTCCTCCCCGCGACGGTTCGCGCACGCGCGCCGCAGGCCGGGCCGTTGAGACTGCGCGATCCGCTCACATGGCCACTGCCCGCCACGAAATATCTCAATCGTGCCTCGGCACCCTTGGTGAGGCCGATGCGCACACTCTCACCTATCGCGTCGACCGATGCACCGTCCTCGCCGATCCACAGGCTTGCGCGCCGGCACAGGTCCATGCCGTCGTGCCGCAGATCGACGCCCATGGCCTCCGCCAAGCGGCCCGGCCCTCGTGCCAGGTCGCGCGGACTGCCGCTCCCGCGGGCGCGCTGCATGCGCTCTATTCCGGAAATTGGTTCGAGGGCGCGCAACAGGACACCGGCCCCGACACCCGCAGCTTCACTCGATACGTTGAGCATATAGGAGGTGCCATAGCACAGATATACGTAGGCATGGCCAGCTTCCAGGAAAAGCGACCGATTGCGCTGGGTCATGCCGCGGAACGCATGACAGGCCGGGTCGGTCTCCAGATAGGCCTCGGTCTCGACGATGCGTCCGCTGAGCACCCGCCTGCCGATCTCCCGCACCACGATCTTGCCGAGAAGGAATCGAGCGAGCGCGACCGTGTCGCGAGGAAGCGCTCCGCGCTCGAGCGGCGCAATCCCGCGCGAGCCCAACGCGGCTGCCGGAGAATCGATTCGACGGGGAGAGGAGTCGCGCAATGGTAATCTCAACGCAGCGAAGACTACCGGATTATTGTGACCGCTTCCGCATCGTTCAAGTCGAACTCCCTCGCGTTGCCCGTCGGCATGCTCGCCATCGCCATGATCAGCGTTCAGGTGGGCGCGGCTCTGGTCAAGGGGCTGTTTCCGATGGTTGGGGTCGCCGGCGCAACGACGCTGCGCCTCGTGCTCGCGAGCCTGATCCTTGCGGCGGTATGGCAGCCCTGGAGGCTGCGCCCCACGATGCGGGAAGCCCGCAGCATCCTGGTCTACGGGGTCGCGATGGGGTGCATGAACTTTTGCTTTTATTCGTCGCTTTCGCGCATTCCGCTCGGCATCGCCGTTGCGCTGGAGTTCACGGGGCCCCTGGCAGTCGCCATCGCGGCCTCCCATCGCGCGCTCGACTACCTTTGGGTCGCGCTCGCGGCGCTCGGGCTGCTCGCGCTTTTGCCGCTGGGACATGGGTCGGTTTCCGGCGTCGGCATCGCCTTTGCCCTCGGAGCCGGGGTTTGCTGGGCGTTGTACATCGTTTTCGGACGCAAGGCGGGAGACGCGCACGGCGGAGTCACCACGGCGATCGGCACCCTGATCGGCGCCCTGGTGATCGCCCCCATCGGGGTATGGCAGGCGGGCGGATCGCTGCTCAACTTAGGCGTCCTGCCGGCGGCCCTCGCAGTGGCCGTGCTGTCGAGCGCGCTGCCGTATTCGCTGGAGATGTTCGCGCTCACCCGCATTCCCACCAGGACCTTCGGCGTGCTGATGAGCGCCGAACCGGCGCTCGGTGCACTGTCAGGCCTCGCCTTCCTGCACGAGCGGCTGTCGGTGATCCAATGGGCGGCGATCGTCAGCATCATGGCCGCCTCGGCCGGGAGCGCCGCGACGAGCACGACAGCGACGGCTCCGATCAAGGACTGATCCACGGGACAGAATCGCGCTCAGCCGAAGAAATTCACCGCGAGATAGAGCACCGCCGCCCCCACGAGCGTCATCACGGTGGTCAGAAGCTTCGGGTGAGCGTGGTAGCTCTCGGGGATGAGATCGCTCGCGCCGATGTACAGAAAGAAACCCGCGAACAGCGCGAGCACCACCCCGAACCCCTCGATGCGTAATTTGAACAGAGCCGTTGCCGCAATGCCCGCGACCGGCGCAATCGCATCGAGCAGCAGCCAGGACAACGCCCGCGAACGGTCGCCTTGATTCTTGAGCACGATGTTCATGGTGTTGATGCCGTCGGAGAAATCGTGCGTCAGCACCGCGATTGCCACGATGATTCCCACGCTCTTGGAGGCTTGAAACGCCAATCCAATGGCCACGCCGTCGAGCAGGCTATGCACACACAGGACGGCGGCCCCCACTGCGCCGCGCGGCAAGGTATCGGCATGAAACAGAAGAATGCGGTCGAGCACCAGATACGCGAGAAAGCCCAGCGCCGCCACGGACAGCAGAGTGGCCGCCTCGTGAAAGCGCAGGCCCAACGCGAGCGATTCCGGCAGGAGATCGAAAAACGCCACGCCGATGACCGCGCCCGCGCTGAAACCCAGGATCAGATGCAGCTTGTCGCGCAAGCCGAGCGCCAGCATGCCACCGGCAAGCGTGCTCGAGAACGCCGCGAGGGCGATGACGATCAATAACACGAACGCGCGATTCCTTATTCCCACGCCGCGCAGCCGGCGGAGTATATTGTCGCCATTCAAAACACTGGAGGCGACGTGAGCTACGACGCATATCATAAACGCAAAATCGGCAATCACGTGCTGAAGCCGGAGACCCAGATGATGGGCTTCGGCTACGATCCTTCCCTGTCGGAGGGCTCGCTCAAGCCGCCGATATTCCTGACCTCGACGTTCGTATTCAAGACCGCGCAAGACGGCAAGGATTTCTTCGACTATACCTCCGGGCGGCGCGAGCCGCGGGCGGGGCAGGCCGCGGGCCTGGTCTATTCGCGCTTCAACAATCCGAACCTCGAGGTGCTCGAGGATCGGCTCGCCCTCTGGGAAGAGGGCGAGACCGCCGCCGTGTTCTCGAGCGGAATGTCCGCGATCTCGACCGCACTGTTCGCGTATGTGCGGCCGGGCGACGTGATCCTGATGAGCCAGCCTCTCTACGGCGGCACGGAAACGCTGATCCACAAGACGTTGCCCGCCTTCGGCGTCAGTACCGAGGGTTTCGCCGAAGGGTACGACCGCGCGGCCGTCAGGGACGCGGCGGAGCGCGCGAGCGCCCGCGCCCGGGAGAGCGGCGGCAAGGTCTGCCTCATCATGACGGAGACGCCCGCCAACCCGACCAACAGCCTGGTGGATCTTGCGCTCATGCGCGAGATCTCCGCCGAGATCGGCGCGCGGCAAGCTGGAGGCCGTCCCCCGGTCCTGGTGGACAATACCTTTCTCGGTCCGGTGTTCCAGCGTCCGCTCGCGCTCGGCGCCGATCTGGTGCTGTACTCGCTGACCAAATACGTCGGCGGCCATTCGGATCTGGTGGCGGGCGGCGTGGTCGGCGCGCGCAGCGTGGTCGAGCCGATCAAGAGGCTGCGCGGCGCACTCGGCACGCAGCTCGACCCCAACACCGCGTGGATGATCATGCGCTCGATGGAGACCTTGTCGTTGCGCATGCACAAGTCCGCGCAGAACGCCGCGCAGGTCGCCGGCTTTTTGCGCACGCACCCCAAGATCGCCGGCGTGAACTACCTCGGTTTTCTCGCCGCGGACGATCCTCGCAAGGGGGTGTTCGATCGGCAGTGCCTGAGCGCCGGCTCGACCTTCGGCTTCTCCGTCAAGGGCGGCGAGGCGGAGGCATTTCGCATGCTCGACGGGCTGCAGTTCATCAAGCTGGCGGTGAGCCTCGGCGGAACGGAAACCTTGATCTCGCATCCGGCCAGCACCACGCACTCCGGCGTACCGAAGGAGACGCGCGATCGAATCGGGATCAGCGATGCGCTGATCCGAATCTCGGTCGGCATCGAAGATCCCGATGATCTCATCGCCGATCTCGGAGCGGCATTAGATGCGGTTTGAGGCTCGTGTTCTGTCGATCACGCTGGTCGTGCTGGCGAGTGCAATTCCGGCTGCGTTGCGCGCCGAAGGCGCCGCGGCGCCCGCGGACATCGTCTACCGCGACGGGTTCGTGTACACGGTGGACGCGCGGGACAGCGTCCACCAGGCGTTGGCGGTCCGCGGCGGTGTCATCGTTTACGTCGGCAGCGACGCCGGCGCGGCGGCCCTGATCGGCGAGCATACGCGGCAGATCGATCTTCACGGGCGCATGTTGATGCCTGGCCTCGTGGACGGACACATGCATCCACTCGAGGGCGGCGCATCGCTCCTGAAGTGCAATCTGCAATACCTGCAGCTGACCGTCGGGGAGATGCAAGCCGGGATTCAGAAGTGTCTCGACGCAACGCGCTCACGCGAGCCGGACGGCTGGCTCGAAGTCGTCGCCTGGTTTCAGGAGGGCATGATCCCGGCCGGCATCCAGGCCACGCGCGCGACTCTGGATGCGCTCAAGACTCAACGGCCGATTATCGTCGTCTCCTCGTTCGGCCATACGGCGCTGGTGAATTCCCGCGCCATTCAGTTGGCGGGCATCAACGCTGCCACGCAGGCGCCGCTCGGCGGCAAGATCTGGCGCGATCCCAACGGCAATCCCACCGGGCTTCTGGAGGATGCCGCTCAGGAGCTGGTCACCAAACTGGTGCCGACGCCCACACCCGGCGAGGACGTACGCTCCGCGCAGGCAGCGCTCGATGTCATGCGCAAGCAGGGCATCACCACGTTCCTCGACGCCATGGCGCTCAATCGCGATCTCGCCGCGTTCGCGGGCGTCGAACGCACACAAGGCCTGACCGCGCGTGCACACTTCGCCATTTTGATCACGCCACCGGACGGCAGGGATCCCGAGAAGGCGGTCGCGGCAGCGGCCGAACTCGCGCGCCGTTACGACGAGGGGGACGTGCGCGTCTCGCCCTCGATCACCGCGCGCAACGTGAAGCTGTTTCTCGACGGCGTCATCTCTGCGCCCGCGCTGACCGGTGCGATGCTGGAGCCTTACTTCGAGCCTCGAGGAGCGGGAGCGAATCCCCCTTGGTCGCCCGGCAAGAATCGCGGGCCGGATGTGTATTTCCCCGCGCCGGTGCTGCGCGCGTTGATCATCGCCGTGGCGGGTGCCGGCTTGGAGCCGCACATGCATGCGGACGGCGACCGGGCCGTGCACGAGGGATTGGACGGAATCGAAGCGATGCGGGCGCAGTTTCCCGGCAAGGACATCCGTGCCGCGATCGCCCATGACGAGATCGTGGATCCGCGTGACTTCGGCCGCTACAAACGGCTCAACGTGATTCCGGTGCTGTCGTTCCAATGGGAAAAGCAGGCCTCCGACACCGTCGACAACGCGCGCGACTACATGGGCCCGGCGCGCTACAAGTACATGGAGCCGGCCGCGTTTCTCGCGGATGCGGGAGCGCGCATCGCGTACGGCAGCGATTGGCCGGTCGATCCGCTGGATGAATGGTTTGCACTCAAGGTGGGCGTCACCCGCACCAACTCTCCGGCAAGTGGTCCCAAATATGCCGGCCGGCGCTTGAGTGAGGATGCCGGTCTATCGCCCGCGCAGGTGCTGCGCGCCATCACCATGAATTCGTCTTACGAACTTCATCAGGACCAGGCCACCGGCTCGCTGGAAGTGGGCAAGTTCGCGGATCTGATCGTGCTCGACCGCAACGTGCTCAAGATCCCGGCTGAGGAGATCGCCGAGGTGAGGGTCTTGCAGACGGTGGTGGGCGGCAAGGTCGTGTATCAGGCTGACCCGAAATTGTGACGGGCGGCTCGCCGCCCGGGGCGGTGGGCGTCGGGGACCCGATGCGCCGTGGGCCGCAAAGTGCGCTGTTATCGGCACTTTGCGCCGGATCTTGAGCAATACCCTTACGTTCTGCGACCGTAGTCACGCCGCCCCAGGCGCCACACCGTCAAAAATAGCACCCAGCAAGGCCGCCCGTTCGGTCAGCCCCACGCAAATCCCCAGATCGAGGCGGGCGGCGGGGCGACGAAGATCGGGCGAGCCTTCGAGGTGTTGAATAGTTTCAATCAGCTTCAGAGCGAAGCTTCAGACCGAGGTGACGAAATGATGTCTCACAGAAAGATTTTGGCCGCTGGCGTGGCGATGGTATTGGGGGGTGCCGCGTTGAGCGCTTGGGGCGGCACCGGGAACACGACGTTCAACGTGACGACGACGGTGGTCAACGACTGCACCATCGGCAGCACGAACATCGCGTTTGCCAATTACGATCCGACCAGCGCGACGGTCCTTACGGCCACCGGTGCGGTGACCGCCAAGTGCACCAAGGGAGATTCCGTCTCGGTGGCGCTCAATCAAGGCGCAAATCCGGGCACCGGGTCGACGGCGGCCGTACCGGTTCGTCAGATGGCCAACGGCACCAACCTGTTGCCCTACCACATCTACATTGCCGCCACCGGCACGACCGAATGGGGTACCGGCACCCTAGGGACCAATGAGCCTGTCGCGCAGACTGCTGCCAGCGTCGCCACGGCTCTGTCCTTCACGACCTATGGCTCGCTCCCGGCGGGCGCGGACGTGCCGGCCGGCGCGTACACCGACGCGGTGATTGCGACGGTGACCTTCTGATTGTTTGACTCCCGGGGGGTGGCTCATCTTGCAGGAGGCAAGGGGCCACTCTTCAGGGGGTATTAGGCATGAGAATTTACCATAATCTGGCCGGTCCTTGGACGCTGGCCGCACTACTATTGGCGCTCGTTCCGACCGTTCGCGCGGCTACGTTTTCCATCAATCCGCTGCGCGTCGAGCTCGATGCCCGCCATCGCACCGACATCATCAATCTCAAGAACACGGCCGAGACACCCTTGCGTGTCCAGGTGCGCACGATGCTCTGGAGCGTGGCAGACGATGGCCAGTGGCAGCTCACGCCCTCAAGGGACCTCATCGTCACTCCGGAATTGCTGGAGATCGCGCCGGGCCAGTCCGCCCAGTTGCGTGTCGGTGTGCTCGCGGATCCCGGTGCCAACGAGGGCACTTACCGGCTGCTGCTCGATGAGCTGCCGAACCAGGACGCTGCGCCGGGCGCGCTCTCGGAGATCCGCGTGCTGACGCAGGTCAGCCTGCCGGTATTCCTCGAACCCACGCGGCGCACGCGGATTCCATCACTGGGCACGGCAACCGTGGAACACGGCGTGCTCGCGATGGGTCTCGGCAATAGCGGTACTCAGCGCCTCGATCCGCAACGCATCAAGATCGCGCTGCTCGACGGCGGCGGACATGTCCTCGACCAGCGCGACATGACAGCAAACTATGTGTTGTCGGGCCGCACCTGGTACCTGAACTCAAAGCTGCCGGCAGGCTCGTGCGAACGCGCCGCCACGGTGTCGGTGACATGGCCGGATCTCGCGAATACTTCGCTTAGCCACGCCATCGCGACAGACACTAAGGCATGCGACGGCGCCGGCTCTCCCTGATTGCAGCGGCGCTGCTCGTGTCCGGTCCCCTCGTTGCTCAACCGGACCGGATGCTGCTCGAGCTGTGCGTCAATGGAAATTGCTACGGCACGGCGTTCGTGCTCGTCAGGCAGGAGCACGTCCTGGTGGATGCAGAATCGCTCGGGCGCGCTCACGTGATGCTGCGATCGAGCGCTGCACAAACCATCGATGCCAAACAATTCTTCGAAGTGAGCCTGCTCGCCGACGGCGTGAAGGTCGATATGAATATTCAGGGAGGGCGGCTCGTGCTGACGTTGCCGCCGAGCGCCTTCGGCAAGAGCCGCATCGACCTCAATACAGGGCCGAGCGTGTCGACCTCGGCTGCGGTTCCGAGCGCATACGTCAACTATGGCCTGAATGCCGGCACAGCGGCGGGCGGCGATTCGGTGTACCTCGACGGCGGATTTGCGATGGGCCGGGCGCTGTTGCGCGACAACCCGTACTGGAGCGAGGCCACTGGATTCTCGCGCGGGCTGTCCCGGCTCGAGTATGACGAACCGGGGAGCCTCGCGCGCTGGACGGTGGGCGATCAAACCGCATCCTCGAGCGATGGTCTGGGCGGCTCCGCCTTGCTGGGGGGCATCGGCCTCACGCGTGCCTTCGATCTGAACCCCTATCTCATCACCTATCCCCAGCCCGTGTTCACCGGGGTGCTGCAAGCGCCGGGCACGCTCGACATCTACCAAAACGGCGTGCTCGTCGGACAGCGTCAGGTCCCGGCGGGTCCTTTCAGCCTGGCGAGCCTCGGGCTGTCGGCGGGAGCGAACAACGTGCGCGTCGTCGTTCAGGATCCCTTCGGGGGCACGACCGTCCTGCAGCAGAATTTTTACGGCGCCAGTCAAATGCTGGCGAAAGGTCTCAGCGACTACGCGTTCGAGATCGGCGCCGAGCGCGCCTCGACGCTCGCCAACGGCTATCTCTCCGGCCGCGCCGTGTTGCTCGCGCGCGATAACTACGGCTTCAACGATGAGATCACCGCGGGTTATCGGCTCGAGGCGGAAAACGGTCTCGTGAATACGGGCCCTTCCATGAGCATCCGCTTGCCGGCTGGCGTTTTGTCGATGGGGGTCGCCGGCAGTCGCGCGGCCGGCGCGGACGGCTACGGTACTTCGGCCGCTTACCAGTACAATACCCGCCACTTCAGTGTCGGCGGCGGGGCGCAAGTTTACTCGAGCGATTATATGCGGATCGGAGATGACCTTTTGCCGCCTGCGGATCGAACGCGGCGCCTGGTGTCCGCCAATGCCGCCTGGCTTCCCAACGAACACGTCAGCGTGCAGCTGAGTGCCGGCGACACCGTCTATGACGATGGAATGCGCCAGCGAAACATCGGCCTGAACAACGAGATCAATCTGTTCGGCGGCTCACATATCACGCTGAGCCTCAACCGGCAGCTCAACCAACCCGGCCCCAATGACAATCAGATCATGCTGACCTTCGTCATGCCGCTCGGCGGCGGCAGCTTCGGTGTGGAGGGCACGCATGATCAGAACAGCGGCAACAACTATGGATTCTTTGCGCAGCGCTCGGTGCCGAGCAACGCCGGCTGGGGCTACAACGTGAACGTGCAAGATGGCAGCGCCGGCGCGACCGGCCTGGGTCAGGTCTCCTATCAGAACCAATACGGCCTCGCGCAGCTCACGGCACAACGCTTCAGTGGTGACACTGCCGAGAGTGTGCTGGTTGCAGGAAGCCTCGCCGCGCTCGATGGGCACGTGTTTGCCGGCCGCACGCTGCAGAGCGGCTATGCGCTCATCGAGACACCCGGCCTCTCGAACGTCGACGTGACCAGCCAGAATCTGCCGATCGGCAAGACCGATGCGAGCGGCAATTTATTGGTGACCAATCTGTTGCCCTACCAGGTCAACAAGGTTGGCATCAACCAGGCGAGCGTGCCACTCGAATACGAGATCGATGCCACCGATCAAACCGTGAGCGTGCCGCGCTTGGGCGGAACGATCGTGCGCTTCGGGCTGCACGCTTTGCACGCAGTACGGGGCGTGCTGCGGGTCGGCGGCAAGGCCGTGCACTACGGAAGCGCCACCGTCCTCAAGCAAGAACAGCCGATCAAGACGCTGATCGGACTCGACGGAAGCTTCTATTTCTCGGATCTGCCGGGCGGCAAGTACGTCCTCCTCGCTGACACCGCGAATGGACACCTGCGCTGTCCCATCAATGTGCCCGGAAGCTCGAACCCGGTGGTCGATATGGGGCCGATCGACTGCACCGTCGAACCCGCGGCCGTCCGATGAAACGCTGGCGACTTGCATGGCCCTGGCTGCTCGTGGCGATCGGCTCGACGGCCGCGCATGCCGGCGCGCCGGCCTGTACGATGTCGACCAACGGCCTCGCGTTCGGCAACTACGCACCCACGTCCGCGACTGCCTTGACCGCCAATGGCAGCATCGGCTTCACGTGTACCTACACGGGGACCGGGTTCACGGCGACGCTCTCGATCAGCACGGGCAATAGCGGCAGCTATACCAATCGAACGCTCAACTTCGGCACTCAAACTCTGAGTTACAACATTTACGTCAATGCCGCGGATACCGAGATCTTCGGGGGCGGGACCGGGAACGGGGTCAACGGCACCTACTATTATTACCTGTGCTATGCCGGCGGCACGGTCGGTTGCGCGGGTGGCAGCGGACAGAGCGGGACTCAGTATGTTGCGCCGATGTACGGCTTGCTGCCGGCGCAGCAGGATGTGAGCGCGGGCCTGTACACGGATACGATCATCGCAACGATCACGTATTAGAACGTGACGATCGCGATGACGATGTCTGTATACTCGCCGGCCGGCGCGTTCGTACCTGCCGACAGCGCGCCATACGTGGTGAACACGACGGGCGCGCCTACGCCCGCAGCTATCTGTGCCGGCGGCTGATTTTTGCCCGCGGCTCCCGAGCCCCACTCCGCGCGGTTGGGCGGGGCACCGATGTAAATGTGATACGGTAGGTAGTGAGAGGCGCCATCGGTCATTCGACGGAGGGGCGCCACGGGAGTCGATCCCGGCGCGGGATTGGCGCCTTGATTGAGCGCCACCGAAACGGCATCGCCTTTCGTGCATTTGGCGGCGATGGTCCCCTGGGCGCGCAGTGAGGCGGCGTTGGTCGGATCGTAGCCGCCGAAGGCGAGGCCACTGCTGCTGACCGTACATCGGTCGAGCACGGTGGCGGTGACGTTGAAGTTGGTGTTGGACGTGCCGGCCGAGACCATGGAGGCGGAAACACCCAAGATGACCACAGCAGCGGCCTTGGGCCGCGCGGGCAAAGGAAGAGGGCTTCGCGATGCTCGTTGCCACGGGATTCTCATGCTCCAGAATAACGGCCTGCGCTATCCAGACTTGAGCCGGTGCGGAACGCGAAATTCGGGCAGGAATGTTTCCTGGGATGCGCGTCGAGCATCGCTGACATAACATAACTTACAAAAGCCGGGGGCGCGTACGCTCCGATCACCACAAGACGCCCGGACGAAGACCGCAATGACAAGAACGAAGGGGATTTCGGCCGCCGCAGCGATCATCGCGCTGTGCGGATTGAATCAACGGGCCGTGGCGCAAGACAAGACCGATCTGTCGCCCGTCGTGGTGATCGCCACGCGCGTGGCGGAATCGAGCTTCGACATTCCGGCGTCCGTCGACCGCGTGAGCCAGGCCGAGATCCAGAATGGGCAGCTCCAGGAGAACCTCTCCGAGTCGCTGATGACCGTCCCCGGCGTCTCGGCCGAAAGCCGGCAGAATTACGCCCAGGATCTGCAACTCTCGGTGCGCGGCTTCGGCGCTCGCTCGAGCTTCGGCGTGCGTGGCGTGCGCCTGTATTCGGACGGCATTCCGGGCACGATGCCCGACGGCCAGGGCCAGTTCTCCCAGTTCGATTTGGGCTCCGCCGACCGCATCGAGGTTCTGCGGGGGCCGTTCTCTGCGCTCTACGGCAATTCCTCAGGCGGCGTGATTTCCATCTTCACCGAGGATGCACCGCCGGGCTACTACCTGGACGGCACCGTGCAGTACGGCACGTTCAACACTCAGCGCTACGCGCTCGAGACCACGGGCGACGACGGGACGTTGAACTACGTCATCGATGCCGTGCATTTCCAGACCGACGGCTACCGCTTCCACAGCAACGCGGAGCGCGATAATTTCAACTCGAAGGCACGGTTCGCCTTCAGCGAGACACAGAGCCTCACGCTGGTGGCCAACGTGATCGAGACGCCGTTCGTGCAGGATCCGATGGGGCTGACCGCGGCGCAGCTGCGGGCGAACCCGAGCCAGGCGAGTCCTGCAGCGCTGCTCTACAACACCCGCAAGTCGCTCAATCAGGAGCAGATCGGCGCGATATACGAGAACGAGTTGAGTGCAGATGACACGCTCTCGAGCACGATCTATACGGGCCATCGCGCGACCACGCAATTCCAGTCCATACCTCAGGCAACGGAAGAGAAGGAGCCGCTGTATCCCGGCGGCGTGATCGATTTGAACCGCGAATTCTACGGCATCGACACACATCTCACCGACCAGCGCACGCTTGCGGGCACGGCGCTGCAGCTGGTCGGGGGATTCGCATATGACGACCTCGAGGAGTCGCGCCTCGGGCTGTTGAATTACGTGGGCGACGAACGCGGTGTCGAGGGCCTGGTGCGGCTCGACGAGGCGAACCACGTCTACGATCTCGCCGAATACCTGCAAGCGCAATGGGATCCCGATGCATGGTGGCGCCTGACGGCGGGAGTTCGCAACAACCTGGTCGAGGTGGGCTCGAACCAGCACGTCCCGCTTGCCGAGGATCCGCATTCGAGCGTGCGCTATACGGCGGTGAGCCCGGTGGCGGGAGCCGTGTTTCATGCAACCCCGGACGTGAATCTTTATGCATCGTACGGCAAGGGATTCGAGACGCCGACGCTGAACGACCTCGCTTATCGTTCCACCAACGGGAGCCTCCCGGGACTCAACGTCGGGCTGCAGCCCGCTCGAAGCGACAATTACGAGCTGGGCGTCAAGGCGGGCAAGGGTGCGCTGCGGGCGGATCTTGCGGCGTTCTACATCGACACCCACGATGAGCTCGCGGTGCTGCAGAATTTCAACGGCCGCGCCGTCGAGCAGAACATCGGCGAGACATCGCGGCATGGCGCCGAGGCCTCGGTGGATGCGGATTGGGCCGGCGGCTTCTCAAGCCGCCTGGCCTACACCTTCATTCGTGCCGTGGTCGGCCAGGCGTACCAAACCTGCGTCGGGACGCCCTGCCTTGCGGCGACCGTCGCAGCCGGCCGTTATCTACCGGCGGTGGCCCGCAACGCGCTGTACGCCGGACTTACCTGGCGCTACGCACCGCTCGGTTTTTCGGCCACGCTCGAGGAGCAGGCGCGGGCCAAGATCTATGCCGACGATCGCAACACGGCATCCGCACCGTCTTATTGGGAAACCAACTTTCATACGGGCTTCGAACAGCAGACCCGGCGTTGGCAGCTGAGCGAGTTCATTCGCCTTGATAACCTCACCGATCGGGCCTATATCGGTTCTGTGATCGTCAACGAGAGCAATTCTCGATATTTCGAGCCGGCGCCCGGCCGGACGGCTTACGTCATGTTCAGTGCCAAATGGCGTGTGGACTGAGCTCCACCTCCATTAACTAACTTTCACCCGCAGCGAGTGCACCCAATCGACAGACTCGCGTTGTTATCGTTAGGGAGCCTGGGGTTTCGAATTTGGCCGGGAAGTGCGCAGAACGCCCGCTCTGGCCGCGGAGACAGCATCCATGAGTATAGTTTCGGGTCTTGCGGTCGGAATCCTCGCAGCGGTGCTGACGGCCGGCCCGGTGCTTGCTGAGGCGCATCCCGGGGGCGGGGGTGGTCACGGCGGGGGCGGCGGCCACGCGGCAGGCGGTGGAGGTCATGCGAGTGGCGGGGGTCACGCTGCCGCAGCGCAACATTTCAGCGGAGGCGGGCATTTTGCGCCGGCGGCCCATTATGCCGCAGGCGGAGCGCGTGGCTATGGCGGCGGGGCCGCAGCTTATGGCGGGGCCTCGCGCGGCTACGCGGCGGGCGCTCATGGCTACGGCGGGGCTTATCACGGGGCATCGTACGCGGGCCGCGGATATGCGGGCGGGTCCTACCGCGGCGGTTATGGCGGATATCACGGCTATTCGACGGGTGCCTACTGGCGTGGCGGCTACTGGCGCGGCGGGTACTGGCCGCGGGCCTATTATGGTCTCGGCTATTCGTGGTTCCTCGCCGCCCTGCCGCTCGCTTATGCGACGTATTGGTACGGCGGGATTCCCTACTACTACGCCAATGATGCGTATTACACCTGGAGCCCCGACTACAGCGGCTATGTGGCCACGGATCCTCCGCCCGTAGCGGACTCGAGCGGCGCGGGCCCCAATGCGGCACCCCCTCCCGACAGCCAGTACCCGGCGGACAGCCAGTACCAGGGAGACCCCAACGCCGCGGGCGCGGCTGCGAGCGCACCTGCGCCTCCGCAAGCGGGTGCGGGTGCCCCTCTGCAAAGCCAGCCGCTCGCGCAAGCTCAGCCGCGGATGTTCATGTACCCGAAAAACGGCCAGAGCGACGAGCTGCAGCGCACCGATAAGCTCGCGTGCGAGAAGTGGGCCTCGGATCAGGTGGGCCTCGGGACCAACGGCCCGGACTACCAGCGGGCGCTCGCGGCCTGTATCCAGGGGCGGGGGTACAGCGTCAACTAGCTACCAGCGGCGGCGAAGCTCAGTTCCAGCAGTCGACGCTCGGATTTGCGCCGGGGCCGGTGGCTGTCTTCGTTCCGTTCGAGCTGATACCAAAACTCGTGCAAGCCGCGTCGTTGACCTGCTGGTTGATCGGGGTTGCCGTGAATGCATACGTGGCGGGCGATCCCGCGGCGTTGCCGGCCGTCGGTGCGGTTGCTCCCGCCCAGAGCAACGGGTTGATGTCGACCCGATAGTACTGGTTCCCCACGATCACAGGAAACCCCGCGCCCGGATAACCAAGATCGGTGGGAAGCTGGCTGTACGCGTTGTTCGTGCTGAAGTAGCGCTCTTCCATGCTGGCGAGGTCCAGTAACGCAGTCTTCGCTTCCGTACGGTGCGATTTCAGCACGTAGCTGTTGTACGCCGGGATGGCGATCGAGGCCAGGATGGCCGCGATTCCCATCGTGACCACGAGCTCTATCAGCGAGAAGCCCTCGGAGTGATGCTGCACACCCAGGTCTCGTCTGCACTTGGATCGATGGGATCTGGTCATGATGGCTATCCTCAGGGCTGCCCGCTAGCGCCGCTCGATCCAGGTGAGACGGCTGCCGATCAAGCCGCCCGGCGGATTGATCGACATCAGCGCACCGGTTCCCGACACGGTCTGAGTGACCAGATAGCTCTGCGTGCCCTGGACCACGACGGAGGTGCTGCCGGTGCCGCCCAAGGCCACGCCGCTCACCACCGACGTGGAGGAGTTGCCGTTCGCGTCGGTGGTGGTGACATTGAGGAAGTTATGCGCCGGCGTACCGAAGAACGAGTTGGTGAAGGCGCCGCCGGTCGCGGGGTTGACCGCCATCGTCCAACCCGATTCACTCGCGGCAAAACACATGGTGGCCGAAGAGGCCGGAGGGATCGTGGTGTTCACGACGAACGCGCCGTCTTCCAGGGATGGGTTGAATATCACCTGCTCGTAGACCAGCGGCGCTGAGGCATATTGCGCGTTGCCGTTCTGCGGCGTGGCCGGATCCGGCGTGTAGGCGTTTCCGGAAACCAGGGAAATGTACCACCCATAGGCGTTGCAACCCGCCGAATCGGCGTAGCACACGGGGTAGCTCGTGAGTGTACGGTAATCGCTTCCCGTGCCCGCGACCGTCGCCGCGTAGGGGCCGCCGATCGTCTGTTGAACCAGATTCGAGGTGCCGGAGAGCGACGAGCCCGGTGCGGGTATCCCATTACCGGGCAAGCTGGTGTATTGCACCACTGAATTCCCGTTCCACGCACCGAGATTCCAGTCCCAAATGCCGTACAAGGCTTGAGCGGCGGTGGAGAAGCTTCCGGAGGAATAATTGGTGATCGGCGTCTGCATGCCGGTTCCGAATTCGACCAGCACGCGCGGGTTGATCGCGCCCGCGACGGAGGCGATGACGAGCTTCGTGGTGATGGGCTGCCCGCCCGGGGTGGTGAACAGCGGTGTGACGCTGCCGCCGCCGCCCGTTGCGGCATTGATCGACACACCGGATGCGTTGGTGACGCCCCAGTTCGCGGCGTTGCTGCCAGTGAGATCGAAGCGCCAGACGTGCCCTTGCAGGTCGCCGGCGTACACGAAGTCGGTGATGTGGTCGCCGTCGAGATCCGCAGGTGTCGTGTAGTCGATGCCATTCGGACTGGCGAGCGAGCCCGTGCCGGTACTGAGGTAGACGAAAGTGATATTGCCGGGGCCCAACGCGGGGTCGACCAGCATCACGTAAATGCCGGCATCGCCGCTGGCGCTCCCTTGGCCGTTGCCGATCACGGCTCCCCACATACCATTGTGGAAACGGCGTATCTGCGGCACCCCGTACGTGTCGCCGAGATTGTTGTAACAGTTGGACGCGTTCAGCTGCGAGGTATTCGTGCAGCTCAACGAGTTGACCGCCGTGGTCGTGGCGCCCACGGTGAACTTCTGCGAGCTCCACTCGCCAACCACGGTGCTCGCCGGAGTGCTTTGCGGGGGGCTGCCGTTCTCCGCGAAATTGTCTCCGCCGGCAAGTCCCGGATTGGTCACGTCGAGCGCATAAATCGCCTTGCCGCCGGGGCCGAGACCGCCGACCAGCCACGTATGCCAGCTGCCGCCGTAGAAAAGGTCGCCCGCGCCCGGAGGCGCGTCGACGTCGAACCGATGGCCATACTGCGGGTCGGAGTAGTTGAGTGGGGCAATGGTGGCGTTCTGGATGTGGTTGACGACGTATCCCGGGACGTAGGCCATCACTTCGTAGCCGTCGTTGCTCGCCGGCTGATAGGTGTTCGTGGCGTCGAAATAGCCCGACCGGAAGCCATGCAGCATGCCGTCGTTCGCTCCCGCGTAGACCACGTTGGTGCGGGTACCCATGCCGGTCGAGGAAGCGAAATTGGCATACGGCTGACCGGCATTTTCCGGGTAGCTCTCTCCGCCAGAAGCCGGCGGGTACTTGTCCGCCCAGGCATCGGGATAAGGCGAATTCGGCGGTCCCACCCAGGTGGGACTCGAGTCGATGATGTCGCCGAGCACGCTGGTGCGGTCACGGAACACGCCCTGATAGGTGGTGCTCGAGCTCGCGGCGGGGGTCTGCTCGTTACTGCGGTCGCCGCGCAGATAGTCCAGGCGTGAGTACGCCTGCGGCGGGGCGGGCACCCACGTGGTGCCGTCGCCGGCATCGAGCAGCGCCTGCTGGTTGAGCGATGCCAGCGGCCAGTTGGTGCTCAGGTTCGCATACTCGAACGGAACGCCGCCGCTGCCGTTCCAGGTGAACACGACCCGTTGCACGTTCGTCTCCGCCGCCGTCGGCGCGCCCGGATAGGTGCAGGTGCCGCCGGACGGACCCGTCAGCACGCAGGAGCCGTCCCAATTGACCGTCGAGCTGATGAACAGGTCATTTGCGTTGGTCGTGTCGCCCACGAGGTACTGGGAGGTGAGTGAGCCGGCCAGGGTCGCGGGGTTGTAATAGGCGAAATACACCTGCGTACCCGTCTGAACCTTCGCCGTCTGCTTCTGGTTGAGGCCAGCCGAACTCTGCGCCGCGTTCGACGGGGTCGCCTGGAAGCACATGATCTCGTGAATGTTGCGGCTGCCGCCGGTGGAGCCTGCGAAGCCGAAGCGCACGTTGGCGGGCACCGGAATCGTGCCCCCTTTGGTGATGTCCTGGGACGAGATCACGTTCTGCAACGCGCCCCCGTTGTAGCTATAGGAGAGGCTCAACAGCGCGGTACCGCCGGAGCCGGGCACCACTTTGAGATTGTAGGTGATGGGCACCGCCTGCGAGCGCATGGTTGCCGACTCGTTCGCGATGGGGTCGATCGTCGGCAGAATCGAAAAGGCCCTCGGAATCGCGGTGTAGTCGGTCAATTGGACCGTCGTTTCGACCGCAGGCGATTGGGTGTAGTCCCAGGCATATCCGGTGCTGCAAGCTTGTTGCACGGCCGCAGCCTTCTGCGCGTTGGTCAGCGTCGCCGGGTAATACGCCGAGGTTGCGCTGCCGGTGCTCAACGAGGTCCAGCTGGTATTGCCGGGACCGCGCAGGCCGATACGTCCCGGTTGATAGTCCCCCGTTCCCGCCAGGTTCAGATCGCCGCTCGCGGTGTTGTCGGGTTGATTCAAGAAATTGCCGAATTCGTCGATGCCGAGGCCGACGAAACCTCCGGACAATCCATCGTAACCTCGCGGTATGCCCGAGGCGCGCAGCGTGCCATCGTTGTTCGTATTGGAGCAGGTATAGCCCAAGCTGCCGCCGAATGCGCCCACGTCGGGCGTATAGGAGCTGTCTTGCAGGAAGAAGCTGATGCCGTCGGCGCCGTCATGGCCGCCGCCGCCCGAGTCGCCTTCATAGGTGACCGTGGTGAAGGACACCTGCAGTCCCTGTGCTCCGGTTCCCGTCAGTGGAAAGGTGAAGTTGGACAGGATGGCGCCGTTCTCGCCGAACCAATTGGTGAAGCGCAACGCGCCCGAGGTGACATCGGGGAGGGAGCCGGTGTCGCCGCCGATCAGCGTATCGCCCTTGGCGATGTAATAGGACAGGCCGACACAGGCTGGATTCGCGGCGGTCGAGGTACCGGCAGTGCCCGCGGTCAGACAGGCGCCGTTCGCGAAATACCACGAGTTCTGCGTGGTGGTGCCGGTAAAGTTTTCCGTGAATACCGTCTGCGCGCGCGCGAGCATGGGCATCGAGCCCGTGATCGACAGCACGCACAGGGCGGCGATCAGTTTCATGTTCATCACAAGCCTCCCAAATCCCTGACGCTTTGCTGCACGAGATAAGTACTCTCGACGACGGCCGTGGTATCCGGGCTTCCTGCATATCCCGCGGCGTCGATTTGATACAAGGTGCCGAGGCCGTTCGGCGTCTGTCCCAGATAGGAAATATAAAAAGTTGGCGCGTAATAGAACGAATTCTGCGCGGACGGACCGAGGCCGTTGGTCGGCGTGATCACCATCGACGGCGGCGCGGACGCCGGCACGGCGTAGGCCACGCCGTTGGTCCAAGGCATGGGCAACGTCCACGCGTTGGTCAGCACGTTTGAGCACACCTCGCCGGTCGTGGCGGACACCAAAGGAGGCGCACAGACGACTCCGCTGCCGGCGCCGCCGTTGCCGTTGGCCAGCCACCATTCCGCGTATTCCTCCGCGGTCTCCGCGGCGTTCACCGCACGGTGCTTCTCGCGCACGTTGCCGGCGATTTTCTCGTCCAAGCCGAAGCTGCGGAACATGCCCACGGCCAGGATGGTCACGACGATCAGCAGTAGCAGCGCGGTGATCAGCACCATGCCGCGTTGCGCTTCGCGGTGCCGCACGTCGTGTTGGGATGCCCGGCGCATCAGGTGACCCCGGTCTTGTTCATGACGTCGATGACGCGCGTGAACTGGATGGTCGGCGGCACAGTCATGCTCTGGCCGGCCAGACTCCCATAGAGCGGATTGACGAAGGTCAGGGTGATTTTCACCGACACGATCTTGCTCCAGTAAATGCCAACGCTCGCGGCATCCAAGTAAGTGTCCGCCGAGCCGTTGTTGACGGCAGGATTGGTTTGAACGCCGTAAAGAACCTGCAGCTGGGTGACGCCGCTCACCAGGTAAACGGTGTTGTTGGTGCCCGCGGCGCTGTTTTGAAGCTGGCAGGCCAGATCGTACGTTGGCGGGACGCTGGGATTTGGATCCGGAAGGACGAGGAAGGTATTGGTCAACAGGGTCAGACCGGGGCTGGTGTTTCCGGTGCAGTCGATGGTGTTATCCGGCCCCACGATCGGCGGCGGCGGCGGCGGCGTGGTGCCACCGGTCTCGTAGCGCACCGTGATGCTGTTGCCGGGTTGCGCCGGATCCCCGAGCGCGCCGGACCCGACCACCGATTGGCCGGCGAACGTGAACGCGCCGGTGATGGGAAACTCGCCCGCCGCTGTCCTGACGGTCGGTTGGGGAAAGTAGCCGGCGCTCTGGATCACGTCGGCCATCAGCGTCATCGCCATGCGTTCGCTGTCCTGGAGCTGCGACATGCCGCTCTGCACGCTAGTGGTCTTCTTCATCGCCTGCACGAGCGTCAGGAGGCCGCCGGTGAGAAACAGTGCGATCAAAACCGAGATCATGAGCTCGATCAGGGTGAAGCCGCGCTGACCGGAGTGATGCGCGGGATTCGGCCGCAGTGTGACTGCTGCGCTCATGGTTGCACGTAAAGCACGTAAGTCGGGGTCTGCAGCAAATTGAGTTGGGTCTGCTGCGCATTCGCCGCCACCGCGTTCTCCGTCCACTGAATCTGGATGGTGCACGTGACCGGGAAGGCGGTCGTGGTACAGGTGATGGTGGAGAAGGAGCCCGGCAGGAGCGCCCCCAACGAGGTCGCCCAACTCTGCACGTCGAAGGCGGCCATCTGGTCGGCTGTGCAGCTAGTCGTCCCGGGCACGGAACAGCTGTTCGGCGGCGGCGAGTTCAGCACGGGGTCCGAAATAGTCGTCGTGTTGTTGACGACGGTCACGGTGGCCGAAGCCGGGGCGGTGCCCGAGGCCCAATAACCTCGGTTGGCATGCATCGCGGCGGCGAGGCTCGAGGCTTGGATGGCGGCGATCGAGCGGGCGGC
>Ga0187847_10000090_pt1 | contig 99760 bp, 96 predicted proteins | sample June2016WEW_4_10_FD_132458 | JGI IMG/M metagenome (GOLD analysis project Ga0187847, IMG submission 132458) | Peatland microbial communities from SPRUCE experiment site at the Marcell Experimental Forest, Minnesota, USA - June2016WEW_4_10 | ecosystem: Environmental > Terrestrial > Soil >...
GCCGAATTGAGCCAGCCCATCGAGTTGCCGTAAGTGTTCGAGATCTGTTGCAGCATCCGCAGGTCGGTGGTGGGAGACAAGAACCGCCGATAAAGCATCGACGGCGCGAGAATCATCTGGTGTACGAGTTGGTATTGCTGCTTGGCAACGTTATAGGCCTGTAGCGCCGTCGTCGCGATTTTGACCGTGTTCGAGAAGATTTGTTGGCCCTGCTCGATCTGCTGAAACTGGTTGGAAATGGACTGTTCTTCGTGCTCGATCTGCACAACGGCGTGCGCCGATTGCGTCGGATCGTAGACGATGCCGGAACCGAACTGCGCGTGCGCTGCAGGTTGAAATGACGCCCCTAGTCCGATGGCGAGTGCGGTGAGGAGTAGCTTCTTCATTGCCTTATCCTTTCGTTTGCGGTTGATGTGGCATTGCCACACAGCGATACCGCGTTACTGCTGTGCGGCAAGAATCTGTTTCTGGATGTCTGCAAGACGGTCGGCCTCTGGTTTGCACCGGACGTCTCGTTCTTTTTTCTTCGCGTCGAGGGTCGCCATCTGCTCCGCTGTCAGCTTTTCTCCGGTCAGCATTCGTGCGGAGTCGGAGGTCTCATCGAGGCAGTCCTTGGCATAGGCCGGGTATTCGGCGTTGTACTGGTCCTGCAGTTTCTTCACTTTCTCAGCTTTGCTTTGACAGCCGACAAAGGCGAGAGTCGATAGGAGCAATAGGGAGAGGGCAACGGATCGCATTCAAAGCCTCCTTAGAACGTTTGTGGAATGGTGTGGTTTGAATAGGCAGGCAGAAGCATGTCCTGCGTGAAATAGACTTTTACGCGGTGGCCCTCCCGAATCGTGATGGTGGGCGGTATCTGCATGAAGCGGTCAAGGATGCTGGTGGCGGATTGCGAGACGCTGGCCGCAGTTCCGTTGGTGAATGCCTGCGAGCCGCTGGTGGTAATGGTGCCACCGCCCTGCGTGATCTCGCCGGCCCCGGCAATGACTCCCAGAGCGATGGAGGTGCCGAAGATTTCCAGGTAATGGTTGTTGACCTTATCTTTCAGTCCTTCTTCCCCGATTTGGTCGAGGCCGTGGAACTGATCGAGATCGACGGAGTAACCATCGGGCATGATGAGGCGGTGAAATGCGACAGCCATCCGCCGCTGTTGGCCGAAGCCCGCGGCTCCGATCTTCTTGGCTTCGCCCAGCGCCACCGTTCCCTCGGGGATGATGATGTGTTGGTGGTCGTGGGAATAAAGGGGATTTGAGACAAGAACTTTGACGGGTCCTACGGCGTCGCCGTCCAAGCGATTCATAAGCACCGTGTCGAGAACCGAGCCCTCGTACACGAGATAAGGTTGACCGACAGCCGAATCAATGTTCGCTTCCAGAGGCCGTTTATAGCCTCCGCGTGTCTCCTCTTGTTCCTTTTCAGCGTGTGGGTCAACGAGATTCGTCTTTGCCTGGCGCTCGGTATGGTCATACTGGACGGGCGGCATCGTCTGACTTTGGGGCTGCGGCTGCTGTGGTTGTTGCTCGGCAGCGCGGGAGTAGACGAGGTTGGAAGCGAATCGGGAGTTGTCGGCCCGTTCGCGCTCTTTCGCGGCAATGAGCTGCGCTTGCTGCTGCGCGGGAGTAAGTTGCGGGGGCATGGCGCCTTGCTGCGGTTGCCCGCAAGGACGGCCAGGTCCGCAGGAAGTAGACGCCTCGCCACTTGGGCCAAAGGCCGCGGCAGCGGCCTGTTGCGCGGGCGTCGCAGACGCAAGCGCCGGATCTTGCCCGGCAGCGGCGGCCATTGCCGCCTGCTGCTCTTTCTGCCGTTCGGCCTGCACCTGGTTCTTCAAGTCCTGCACGTTGTTGTCGGTGTTGTCCTGCAACGTGGGTTGCGGTGGCTGCCCTTTGGCGGCAGCCTGCTGCGCGGGCGTTTTCTTCCCCGAGGAGCTGAAAAGCGCGGCCACGATCACGAGCAACGCCGCTCCCAAATAGACAAACGTCTTGAGGTTCTTCTGCAAGACGCCCTTGGGCTGCTCCAAAAGCCCGCGGAGTGTGGGTTCGACTTGGGGTTCAATGTGAGAAGTACGGTCGTTCTCGGTCATGGTGATTATCCTTTGCGGGCGAAGCTCATCTTCTTTTTGCCCAGCTCTACGTATCCGTCATCCATCACCTTCGGGATGATGTAGGTCCCTTCCCGAAGGTCATAGGTGACGAGGTTCGGCTTGCCGTCCTTCATCTCGTAGACGCTGAACTTCTCTGGTGCATTGGTCTTGATGTAAGTGAACTTGTCGTCGTGATAGATCGACTGGATGTCGAAGGGCGCTTGGTTCGCCTTGTAGACGTAGTCGAACTTGAGCTGCGTCGGATAGCCGCTTTTGTACTCGTCCACTGCCTGCTCGACGTGCGATTGCAGGGCGTTGACCTGTTGTTTTGACTGTTCGAGCTGCGCGGCGGGCACGAACTGCGCGGGGCCGCTCGCCGCCACAATGGCAGATCGGTCGGCGGGTTCGACAATGACCTTCAGATCAGGCTCGGCGGAAGAGCCGGAAATATCCTGCAGCGTGAAGCTATAGATATTTCCTTTGTCCGTAATCAGATTCAGGTTCGAGGCGATACCTTGCTTCGCCGGATGTACAAAGCAGAAGTTGCCCACTACGTCGACAATCCAGAAATCCTTGTCGCCTGTGGCTGCCTGCATGATCTTTTCGGTTGTGGGCAGTTCAATCAGGGTTGTGTATTTGACCTTGGCGCGGATCGCAACGATGTCCTGCGAGTGATACTGCACCGTGCGTGCGGACTCTTGGCCGAAGGCGGTCACGGACGAAACGGCCAAAACAACGTTGACGATGACTTTTACGAGTCTCATATGTATTTCCTCAGTGGTTCGGGTTGACGGTTGATAGAGCCAGCGTGCGCGGCTGGAAAGGATAGTCTTCGGCGAGATGGCGCAGCCCATCGGCGATGCCGAAACGCGCGAAGTAATCGCGCTTCTTCAAGTTGTCGCGGGCGTTGTTTGTGGCCATCCAGTGGGAGACCGAATCGACGTTCAATTGCACTTTCTTGGAGGTCTGGGCTTTGCGAATGAGCATCTGGCCCGGCGGAACGAGGCCGCCGATGAGATCGAGCTCGGTGTCGTTCAGATGAAACGCTTCCCGGTAAACGTCGCGGTTCATTTCCGGGTTGGCGAGAAAGATTTTCGTGGGGCAACTCTCGGCCACTATCGCCAGCATCCCCGACTCTTCAAGCTCCTTGATGGATTGCGTGGCCAGGATCATAGCCGCGTTGTGCTTGCGCCACGTCTTCTGCGCCTGCACCACGTAATTGCGAATCGTTTCGTTCTTGATGAACAGCCACGCCTCATCAAGCAAGAAGATTTTGAAAGTGGCGAGTTTCGCCGGATCGGAGATTTCATTCGACGCGCGATGCAAAACGTAAAACAGCAGCGGCTCCAACACCTCGGGTGCATCGTTCCAGCCGTGGAAGTTGAAGGTCTGAAAGCGGGAGAACGACAGCGTGTCTTCGGCGTTGTCGAAGAGGAATCCGTACTGACCGCCGCGTGTCCAGCGGTGCAGGCGTTCCTTCAGTTCGCCGACGATGTTCGTGAAATTCGAGACGGTCCGCTGGTTCGCCTCCAACATGTACATGCGCTCGATGGCATCCCACAGGCGGCGCTCTTCTTTGAAGTCCAGCCGGTACCGCTGCTCGTTGCCCTCGATCAGCACCCGGAAAAAGCTGAACAGGAATTGGAGATTCTCTTTTGTCTGAGGAAGCGAAAACGGATTGATGGTGAAGTCCCGCGCCTCCTGGCCAGCATTCAGATACGAGCCGCCGAAGATCGTTGTGAGCGACTCAAAGCTGCCCCCGATGTCGAAGATGAATGTCAGAGGCGCATATTTCTGAGCATTCTGTAGCAAGAACGAGCACATGTACGACTTTCCACTACCTGTCATCCCGAGGATCAGCGTGTGGGCGACCTCGCCGTTATGCAGGTTCAGAAAATACGGTGTGCTGTTATCGGTTTCGAGGACAGCCAAGTACTCCGTGCCGAGATGGGGGTTCATTTTTTCGCCCGGAAGGATCGTGAATAGAAAAGACAGGTCTGCGTAGTTCGTATTGAGCAAATAGAGTTTGCGCAGGTTCAACGCATAGTTGCCCGGCACGATGGCGAAGTAAGCGTTGAGCTGGTTGTAGGTTTCCGAAAACAGACTGCCGTCGGCGTTGGTAAAGACGCCAGCGAACTCGGCCCCGAGCTGGTCCAGTTCAGCTTTTGAGCGTCCGTACAGGACAATTGTGAGCGAGAAGTCGCCGAGCGATTGGCCGTCGCCGAGAGCCCTCAGGCAGTCGCCAAGATTTTCGATGTCGGCCTGCTTCGACTCATCCACCAGTACATCGCGTGGATTTGTCTTCGTCGTATCGTTGCCCATCTGCGAGACAAACCCAGTTTTCGACATGTTGAAGTGGCGGCGGCGCTTGTTGACCTCTTTGCGGGCCTTGTCCGCCGCGAGCGGCGTCCATTCCGTAATGACTCGAAAGTTGGCCGGGATCTTCAGCAGCGCATCGAGCGCCAATGGCCGCGTTTCGGTGATGGCCTCTTTCATCGTCAGCGCTTGGACGACGTGATTGCCCACGCGCAGATGATCGCGTTCGGCCTCGATGTTCGAGTTGACGACCTGATAGTCGAGAAACTGCGTGGACTGCGGCTTGCCCGCAACCCGCCAGTCGTCGAAGTTAAGCAAGCGGCGAAAGAACGTGAACTGCCGCTGCCGGTCCAAGACTTCGATCTGCATGAAGTCCGCGAGCTGCCGAGCGAATGCCCGCACGCGCTGGTCAAGGCAGGCAACATCACGCTCGATCTGGCGGCGCAGCAGAGTCTTCATGTTGTTGTTCGTGAACTGCGCTTTCAGTTCGCCGATGGCCCCGGCAGGATCGCGAAACAGCCGGCTGAATGCCGCGCCCACGCCGGTCTTCGATCTCGCGCCTTCGAGCAAAATGCAGTAGAAGATCTCAACCTGATAAAGGTGGTCGCGCTTCGCTTCAAAGAACTGGCGCCGCTGCTCGATGGCCGCTGCCACAATCGGGTCGTCATATTTGGCGAAGGGTATGTCGGGCCGGTTCGACTTGAAGAGATACTGGTAGACGTGAAAGCCGGGGCCAAAGGCTTTCAGAGCCGCCTCCAATCGCTTCACTGCATATTCCTGTTCCGAGCGGTCCAGACTTTCGTAGTCCACGCCGGGAACACTGAGAACCATGCCGACATCGCCCGACTTGGTAAGAAAGGCGGTCTCATTCCAGAAGCCGTACAAGTTGATGTGGTCGTTGAGACACGCGCTCTCTTTCCACGGCTTGATGACCTTATCGACTCGCAGCATCACAGCACCTCCACGCGGGGGATGAGCTGTTTGGCCGCGTCATAGCGCAGCTTGTAGCGTTCGGACCTCGCCAGGATGCGAAGGAACGCCGGATCGCTGTTCGTCACCCAATGTCCGAAGGCGAAACTGCCAATGAAAACGGCTATGCCGGCGAGGATGGAATTGAAGAGATTGAAGGCCCCTACGGCGCCAACACAGACGAAATAAAACAGCGTGCGTTCCACGCCCAGGTAGGTAAGAGGCTTATGCAGGCTCTTGAAGACCCGATTTGTGCGGTGCTTCTGCTGTGTTTTGTCTGCCATAAATCTCTCGTCTGACGAAGGGTGTTGAGTGAGGTTCAAGAGTGGATCGGAAGGGCGCTAAACGCCCCAGAGCCAACTCAGGACATTGACGGCGAGAACGGCGATGCCTGTTCCGGCGGCAACTCCGGCGAGCGCCTTCTTAGCACCAGGTTCGCCGTGCGCAAAACCGTAACCGCCGATCACGATCGCGACCAGACTGGCAACCTTGGCAATGGTCCCGGTGAACAGGCTTTGGATGGCGGTAAAGCCGGTGTCGAACGGTGAGTTCTGTGCCAGCGCGGCCACAGGGATGAGAAAAAGTAGCGTGAAGGAAATGGCGGTTAAACGCGCCCACTTTGATCGAAGCAGGGTTTGGATTCGATGGATACGACGGACTTGGAACCAGCGGGATGACATTTGCGCCTCCAGGAGCAGCGAAAATCCGCTGCGTGTGGCGCAAAACTAACTTGACTCAATCGGGATGTCCAACAACTTCTCGTCCGCGAGATATTCCTGCGAGGAATAACAGGGGAACGTTGTGTCGCCGGTCAAGTGGAGCATACCGCTTGGCCTCCAAGGACTTCGGAGCAAGATTCGTTCTCGCAAAAACAGTGTTTGGCAAAGCGACTGGGAAACCAGCGGCCCTTAGCTCGTGCTAGTCATTTTCCACCACAGGGTTTTGCCCAAGTGCCGGCTACTGAAGCAGATGAGGCCGTCTCTGTCTGCTTGATTCGACCCCTCTGGAGTGGCTGCTCCCGCATCCGCAAAGCGATTTGCTCAAGGAAATGTGAGGTCACGAATCGGCAGAGTGCTGTCTGACATTCCCAGCAGGAATATCTCGCGGACGAGAAGTTGTTGGACACGGCGCCAGTAATCCATCAAATTTGCGCCCAGGGAGAGGCGATGGCGCCACGTGTTTGTTCCACTCCGGACTGAATTACAACAATGGCGGCTATTTCGAAGATGATCGAACCCGCGAACGATTGGCACGAACAGAACGCCCTGCTTACGGCGCTACCGGTTCGTTTGCCGCGGGCTCAGAGCCATGTCGCCGCAATCCGTAACCCGTTGCAATTAAGCGGCATCGATACTAAGGTTTTAACTGCGACACCAGTGAAGCGGAGAGGAAAGAGCATGTTCCGCAGAACTGGTCAGAGCGGTCACATTGAATCAAGCGGAAAATGGTGGGTTGTTCGGTGGTGGATGGATGTACCGGGACTAGAAAAGAGAAAACACATGCGGGAGAGAATTTGCCCGATCTCAGGCCCCGGTAGCCTGTCCAAGAGCGTAAGGGAGCGCCGGGCTCGTGAAATCATCACGAACAGCGGAGCCGACACCGTGGAGTATTTCAACGAAGTCGTGAAGCAAAACAACGGTGTCACGTTCCGTGAACAAGCAAAATGGTGGCTTAACCACGTCCGAAGTCGGAAGCGCAAGCCCATTGCGATTTCGACCTTGGAAGTCTGGGAGGCCTGTCTCAATAACTGGCTTAACCCAAACATTGGAGATTTGCCCCTGTCCGAAATCAACAATGCGGTCTTGAAGTCCGTCATTGCAAAGATGTCGGAAAAGGGCTTATCTCCAAAGACCATCGACAACTATGTTCCGGTTGTGAAGATGGTCGTGGCTTCTGCCGTCGATGAACAAGGAGAGGAAATTTATCCTCGAACATGGAATCACGAATTCATCGACCTGCCTGTGGTCGAGAAGGACAAGCAGAACACGCCGTCCTTTTCGTCTGAAGTGATGACAGGTTTAGCACGGTGGAAGAAGGAGCGGGAGCGGATGATTTTCGTTCTGTGTGGGGCTGGTGGTTTACGAGTCGGAGAGGCGCTTGGGATCGAGATTGACAAGCACATCTCCTCTGACTTTCTGACTATCTTTATCCAACAGAAAATTCATCACGGCAGGATTGAACAACGGCTCAAAACAGCAAATGGTTGTCGCCAGGTTGACCTCCACCCGACGATCGCCACTTTTCTCAAAGAGTTCGTTGGCAAACGAGCATCGGGCTTCCTATTCTGCACTCGGCAAGGGAAACCGGTCTCTCCTTCAAACATCATCCGCCGCCATTTGCACAAGGCCCTTAAGGAACTGGGCTACGTCAATCCGTTCACCGGAACGCACAAAGCTGGAAACCATGCGTTCCGTCGTTTTAGGAACACGTACCTGCGGAACTATGCGGAATGTCCCGAGGGCCTATACAAGTACTGGATGGGCCATGCTGGAAAGGACATGAGCGACCTCTACGACAAGATCAAAGAGGACGTTGCATTCCGTAGGAAGTGGGCAGAAAGATGTGGCTTTGGGTTCCAACTACCCTCAGTTGTACCGAGTGTACCGAAAAGTACCGAAAAAACTGAGGCGGCAATAGCCGCCTAAACAACTGAAAGAGCGAGAGAAAGATTGGTCGGGGAGAGAGGATTTGAACCTCCGACCCCCTGGTCCCGAACCAGGTGCTCTACCAGGCTGAGCCACTCCCCGACTGAGGTTAGTCTTTAGATTCTACTATAACGTTACGCGGCACCGCTCGGCTCCGATTTTCCACAAAATTGTGACGGTCCCGAACCAGGTGCTCTACCAACTGAGCCACTCCCCGACTGAGGTTAGTCTTTAGATTCTACTATAACGTTACGCGGCACTGCTCGACTCCGGTTTTTTCCACAAAATTTGGGACAGGGATTGTCGGAATCGCCTTAGTTTATGTGCGTGCTGAACAGTTCAACAAAGTGACGCACCGGGCAAAGGGACATCTTCAGGACGCTCCCGTTCAGGACGCTCCCGTAACGCTGGCACTTTACAAAGGAAAAAACGTTCAAGGCTGGATTCGACGAGGCAAGGAATTCCACAGGCATGAATCATGCGATGACTTTGAACCTAGCCCCGTTGCTGAAGATTCGCGAGGCGAAGGGAGTTCGCGATCACCGAGGCGCTCGACAAGAACATCGCTCCAGCCGCCATGATCGGGTTCAGGATACCGGCGATGGCGAGGCTGATTCCGAGCGTATTGTAGAAAAAAGCCCAGAACAGATTCTGTTTGATTACGCGAATGGTGATCGCCGCGAGGCCGAAGATCTCTGGGAGTTGACGAAGGGAACTCCTCATGAGGACCACGGCGGCGGCTTGCATCGCGATGTCGGTACCCGAACCCATGGCTACGCCCAGATCGGATTGCGCAAGGGCGGGGGCGTCGTTGATTCCGTCGCCGACCATGGCAACGACTGCCCCGCCGGTCTGCAATCCTCTGACGAACTCGGCTTTCTGTTCCGGCAAAACTTCCGCCTGGTAGTGGTCGGCGCCGACCTGATGGGCGACGGATTGGGTCGTCGCCAGCGAGTCGCCGGAGATTATGTGCACCACGATTCCCTTACGTTTCAAGTCTGTAATCAGAGGTTTGGCATCGGCTCGGATGCGATCGCCAAAGGCGGCCATGCCACGGAGCTCATGATTCCACGCCAGGAAAGCCACGGTTCTGCCTTGCGATTCCCATTCCTGGGCCCGCTCCGCGGAGTCGGATTCCAGGTGTATTCCCTGATCCTCCAGCAACTTCCTGTTCCCAATCACCACTAGTTTTCCGTCAACACTGCCGGCGATGCCCAGGCCCTTCATGACCTCTATCGAGGATGCTGGCTTCAGCCGGACCGCTTCGGCATTGGCGAGCGCGACGATGGCTTTTCCTAACGGGTGCTCCGAGTATTGCTCCAGCGAAGCGGCCAGGCATAGACTCTCGTTTCGCAATTCTTCTCGCGTCCGCGCCGAATTCGTTCGAAAGTTGGAACCTCGATCGAACGCCCCGCTGCCGGGCGCTGCGAGGACGGCGGCCGACTCTTCCCGGCTGTAGACGTCTGCCCAGGAGGGTTCGAACTCCAGCACCGAGAAATTCCCTTCCGTAATGGTGCCGGTTTTGTCGAGAACGATGGCGTCGACTTTACGTAGCCTTTCGAAGACCCCGCCATCGCGGAAAAGAATGCCCTGGCGCGACGCCGAGCCCATGGCGGCGGTGATGGCCAGCGGGGTCGCCATACCGAGCGCGCAGGGGCAGGCGATGACTAACACCGAGATGGCGCGCATGAGGGATCCACCGAGGTTTGCGTCCCCCCGGAACCACAGCGATCCGAAAGTCAGAAAGGCCACGGCCACGACGCAAGGGACAAAGACGCGGGAGGCGCGATCGACAATTCGCTCAAGCGGAGAACGAGTGCTGAAGGCGCGTTCGACCATGGCGACGATGGTTGCCAGAGTCGATTCACTCGAGTTGCGCAGAGCGCGGATTTGCAGTACGCCATCCAGGTTGAGGCTGCCTGCTGCGGTCGCATCACCCGGTTGCTTCACGGTCGGCTTGGATTCGCCGGTCAGCAGAGACTCGTCGGCATGCGACTCGCCGTCGACGACCACGCCATCAACGGGAATGCGTTCGCCGGCCTTCACGACGACAACTTGCCCAGGTTGCAGGGCCTCAATGGTGACGAAATGTTCTTGCCCGCCCTCGAACAGCCGTGCTTTGTTCGGCATCATGCGGTGCAGATGCGTGACCCAGCGGGAGGCGCGCCCTTTCGCGTTGCGCTCGATCAACTTGCCGGCCAACACGAGCGTGACGATGACGCAGGCCGTATCGAAGTAAATGTGGCGATCACCGCGAAACGTCTGGACAATGCTGAAGAAGTACGCAATGAGAATTCCCAGGCTGAGCAGCGACTCCATACGGATCACACGGTTCACCAGGGCGCGCCATGCCAGGTACAGGATTGGGTAGCCACAATAAAAGATGACCGGCGTAGCCAGCGCCCAGATGAAGAAGGGAATGTATTGCCGGATGCTGTCGGAAATTCGTTCAAAGAAGCTGATGTAGAGCGTCATGCTCAGGTACATCACGTTCATCCAGAGAAATGCTGCGATGCCAACACGCAGCAGAAGGGCGCGGTTTTCTGCATCCTCACTTTCCATGCCGGCGCGGAACTCCTGCGCTTGGTACCCCAGGCTTTCGATGCGCTTGATCACCTGATCGGGCGGAATCCGTTGCGGCCTGTATTTGACCGTGACGAGGTCGGAGGCGAACGAGGCTGCCACTTCGACCACTCCGGGCATTTTTCTCACTGCGTATTCGATGAGCCAGGCGCAGGAAGTGCACCACATACCCTGAACCTGCAAGAGCAACTCTTGCCGGGAGGGGTCACCGTTTGCCTGGATTGCGCCGGGCGGAGGCTCACCTTTTTGGGAAATGAGTCCCAGTTCGCGGCTGCGTTTGAACAATTCTGTCTCGCGAAAATCTTGCCCGTCGGTGCAGCTTTCGGCAAGGATCAGATACACGTTCATGCAGCCCATGCAGCAGAAAGGGTGCTCCTGTTCGCGGACCCGTTGCACGTACGGACGCTTGCCGCACGATAGACCGCAAAGTTCGCATGCTCTCTCGCACCCCGCGGTGGTCTTAGTGTCCGGCATGGTTGTGATCAGACGAGGTGACGACCCTTCCGTGCTCATCGAGGAACACCGGGTTCGTGCGCTTCGTGACCACATAGCAAAAGATCAGGATTCCGATGAACAGCACAAAGACCGCCCAAAGGAAATAGGCGAGTGGGGCGACTCTTTTTTGTGGTGAATCGGTGGCAATGGCCAAAGTGCTCATGCTCCAGACTCCTTGGTGGAGATCGAGTTTGTGTGAGTGGAACGGCAGGTGCGACGCCGCCATTCCACTCACAACGTGGACGTCTAATAGTTCGCTACGCCGAGTACTGAATTCAGTATCGTGAGGTGCCGGACTTCGTCGGCCAACACATTGGCGCCAAAATTCAGCACCGGCTTGGTCAGAATGTTGGACGCCAAGGTGGCATAGGCCTGTACCGCGCCATGCTCCCGGTCACGTGCCAGGCGCAGGATGTCTGTCTCGCTGTGCAGGCGACCGAAGTCGTACTTTTTCTCCGGCCCGGCCGGCGTAACACCGAACGATTGCAGCACTCCGCCGATTCCGTCGCGATGGTACTTGTGATCGCTCTGGAACGCGACTGCTACCTTGAGAACGCCGGGGGAGAGTAGTTTGCTCTCGGCTCCCGCCTGGTACGCCGTGATCGCTTCATTCTCCAGGTAAAGCGCTGCCGTCAGAATTCCCAGATCGCCGTCCCGCGATTGGGCATAGAGGCGTTTGGGATTTCCGGTCAGCAGATAAAGGACGGCACCGGCGCTGGCCGTGCCGGCCAGACGTATCCAGTTTCGACGCGCAGTGGCCCGGTTCCGAGCTTCGTTGTTCGGACCGCCCGGCTGAGGATTTCGATTCGTTTCCGTTTTCATGGACTGGTCTGCTCCTTTGCGTCAGTATTTCAATCGCTCGATTACATCCATGCCGAGAAGTTGCTTGAACACCGTGTTGTGGCGCACCTCGTCTTCAAGAATGGGCACGGCGGCATTGAGAATTTCACGATTTTCCAGCTTGCCGGCGTTTGCCAGGTAAGCGCCTTCGGCTCCCTGTTCCAGACTTTGGGCGAGTTTGACGATGTCGCTTGCTGAAGTGATGGTGCCGAAGTCGTAGGTTGGCTTGGCATCAACCGGCGTCCCGCCAAATCGCCGAATGAAGTGGATTAACGCATCGCGGTGGCGCTTGTGGTCGCTTTGGAAGCTGATCGCGATTTTGACTTGATCGGCGGAGAGCAGTTTGCTTCTGGCTCCGGCATCATAGGCAGCGATGGCCTGATGTTCCAGGCCAAGCGCCACATTGAGAATGGCTAAGTCTCCCGAGTACCGAACCACGGCCGACGCCGGAAGCGCGCTGGCAAGCGCCCCGACGGCCGCGGAAATCGTGCCGGCTTTCAGCACCTGCCGGCGAGAAACCGGTGTTGCTGCATTTCCCTGCTTGTCTGTCAATATTTCTCTCATCGTCTGACCTCCAGATCTGGGCTTCGCGTCCGACCGCAGGGGACCACGGTCGGGCTCGAGTGCGCGAATTGTCGCTTCCTCGGGCAAGGGAGCCGAATGGCTTACCAGTGCAAGCCCTGTTTGAAAGCGAACGTATTGAAGCCGGCGTCTTTGCCTTCCATGGCGTTGTGGCGGACGTCAAAGCCCAGCGAGAGCTTGGGCGTGATGCGAAACTCCGCTCCTCCGCCAATCTGGCCACCGAACATGACGTTGCCCTGACCATGCGGCACGCCGCGGGCAGCAAGTTGCGGCGATGTCGGAGCCAGACCGCCGATTTGCGATCCTTGTAACAGGGCATTCAGGGTGGCTCCGAGGGTGGAGGATCCCACCGGCAGAGTCGCCAACGATCCCAGTGCTGCGTTGGCGTTGAAAGATGCGGTGTTGTTGTCGGAGCCAATCCATACATATCCTCCCAAGCCTCCCACCACGTAGGGACGGAATCGCCCCAGCTTGGTGACGGTATATTTCAGCTCGAAGGGGGCGACGGTCAGAATCTTCGATCGCTCCTGCACCACACTCGTAACCGGAAGCGGAGTCGTCAGGTAATCCGTGGGGCTGGTCCCCAGTCCGCCGTTGTATACATTGCCCAGATAGGAGTTGAGCGCCGCGTCGACGACCACATTCACTCCCGAGGTCGAAGTTTGCGTGGTCACGGATCGTTGCAGGCCAATCATGATTTCATACGAGAGTTTGCCGGCGGGCACGTTTTTCCAGGGCAGGTCGATGTAGCCGCCTGAGGCGAAGCCGGTATTGTCTTTGTAAGGATTGGTTGCGCCCCCTACGAAGAAGCCGAGTTCTGCGCCGATGTGTCCGATGTCAGGCAACAATTCGCGAGGTGCGGTGTAACCCGAAGCCGCTGGTGGCGGCGCAGGCGCGGGCGCGGGCGAAGGGGAACCGGCCGGATCGGGCAGATATCCGAGGCTGGCGCTCGGCACCATCGGGCGCAGCGACGCAACCGGCGACAAACTGGCTTCGAGTTTCTCCACCAGAGCAGTCAGCTTGTTGATCTCCTGCTGCTGCGCGTCGATGCGGGCTTGCAGTGCGTTGGTAGACGGGATTATGTCCCCCGCCGGCTGGGAGGCGATCGGGGCAACACTGTTCGAGGCGATTTGCACCAGCTGCGCCGACTGTCCAAAAACGGCGACCGGGGAGATTGCGGCAACCACGAGCAGCATTACGCTCGTGAACAAGAAGTTCTTCGTCTTTTCACCTAGCATGATTTCCTCCTCTATGATTCCCGATCCGCCCTTCGACGTAAGATCGGGTTTTGCAATTCGAACCGTGGCAACTTTCCGGCCGTGAGCGCAGGCTCAGGGCGAATCCTTGAACGGCGTAATGAAGGTTTCGTCGACCGAATCGCTCTCTTTGCCCACGTGGCTGACCAGGCGAAAGTGATTGACGCCCGGGGGAAGCGACGCGGAGGGTGGGGCGGCGATTTCGAATTCCCGCTCCAGGCTCTGGCCGCCATCCGCCACTACCGCGTTCTCGAACGACACGAACTTTGTACCCGGAAGGCCTTCGATGGCGAGCACCACGGTCTGTTGCTCGTGGCTGCGGTTGGCGATCTGAAGTCGAAAGCGGTTATAGACAGTTCCACTTTCATCCTTGCGGTAAAGGGTTGCGCGCATCGGTGAAATCTCGATCAGTACGGCCCGCCGCATCGAGAGCACAGTGAACAGCGCAGTGGCATAAATGAGGATGATGAGTAACACCACGACGCGCTTGGCGTCGCGCAGGCCCAGTCTCTGGAACCAGGGCCTCTCGCCGGCGCCGAGCTTCTCTCCCTGCTCGCCCCAAACGTAATGGATCAGGCCCCGCTTGCCGAGACGTCCGAGAACGTCGACGCAGGCGTCGATGCACTCTCCGCAATGGATGCATTCGATCTGGTAGGGCGAAGTGCGGATATCGATTCCCATGTGGCAGACGCGAACGCACTTCTTGCACTCGATACATTCGCGATTTTCGTCGCGGTAGTGCACGATCAGGGTGTCGCCGTCACCCAGCATTCCCTGCAGGTATCCGTAAGGGCAGACCGTAGTGCAGAAGCGCTGGCGCAGGAAGAGGAAGTCGAGCAGAATGAGCAGCGTGGTTACAGCGCCGGCAAATCCCGCGGTCGTGTTGACATCGAGCGACAGCAGGCGATGAAACAAGTCCCGGGGCTCCACGAAATACGCGATGAAGACGAAGGCGAGGACGATCGAAGCCAGGCCGACGCACAGAGAGAAAAGCGATTTGCTTAGCAGGCCGCGCGTTTTCGCGCCCCAGCGCACGTACTTATCGACGGTGCGCTTCAGTTTGCTCTCGAGCGCCAGAGACGCCTCGCTGAAGATCATCTGCGGACACAAGTAGCCGCAGTACACGCGTCCGTAGAACATGGCCATGGCGGCCACTACAAACATAAGGAACATCATGGAGAAGAAAACGATGGCGAACTCGCTGATCCAAAGTTCGTAGCCGAAAAAATAGAAGCGCTGGCGCGTGATGTCGAAGCGCATCAGGCTCGAAAGGGGCAGAATGAAAAAAATGATGACACAGACAATGTGGACGACTTTGCGCAGGCGGTGATAGTGAAACCCCGGCGGCATGGCGGCCGGTTTCGCACGCTCACATTTGGGCAGCGGCTTATCCAGAATGGCGATGCGCTCGTTGCCGATCTCCCCCGGCGGTTCAGTGGCAGACATGGGCGGCGTGAGCTCCTGTAAAAATTCCCGGCATCGTGCCCCGCACGATCAACATCGTTCCCATGGCCAGGACACTGACTGCGGCCAATTGCGTTCCCCAGCGGCTGAACCCTGTGCGCAGCGCAGAAGAGAGGATGCCGACGGCAAGGAGCGCGCCCCCTGTGCCTGCGCCGAACACCGCCATGGTTGCCGCTCCCCAAAGTGCCGATCCGGTGGACAGAGCGCGCAGCAAAGCGGCATAAATAAGCCCGCAAGGAAGAAATCCCATCATCAAACCCAGTAACAGGCGACGCCCCAGCCGGGGCGAAGAGATCAGACCCGACAGGGGACGGAGAAAGGTGGAAGTAATTCTGAACAATCCCGCGCCCAGGATGTTCACCACGGGAAAGATGCCCAACATCATCAGCCCGGCGACCAGCATCAGGGCGCCGCCGACAATCGCCAGCGCGCTGCTCACGCCTGCGAACCGGCCGATCAGTCCGACGGTGCGTCCCGCCAGCCCGGCAATGGCGCCCAGCAAGGAGTAGGTGAGAATGCGGCCGAGGTTGTAGGCGAAGTGGCCCCATACGAGGGACCGCGAAGGGGCCGCGGAACTTGACGGTGCGGGAACCAGGGCCACGCTATAGGAGAGAACGATCGGGCCGCACATCTGCACGCAGTGCAGACTGCTGACCAGTCCCAGCGTGAACACTACCGAAAGTTCGAGGCCCGTCACTAGACACCACTTTCCTTGTCGGTTAGCGTGAGCCGCCTTCTGCCCGATAACGGATCTTCTCGTTCCGGGTGGGTACGGTGACGCACTCGCGATAAAACTCAAATTTCTTCATGGTGATGGCGTGCGTCGGGCAGCGCGAGGCACACATGGCGCAGCGGATGCACGTGGTCTCGTCCTTCAGCATGACGCCACCGAGCGTATCGAGATCCCGCTTGTTCATCGCGCGCAGTTGCTCGCGCGAGGTTTCCAGTGAGGTGGCAACCATGTCGAGCCAACGGTCTTCTTGGCAGAGTTCGCTCAGGCCGACGAGCTTGATGATGCTCTGCGGGCAGACATCGACGCAGCCGTTGCAGGCGATGCAGGTTGACGTATCGAACACGGTGTTCACATTGCAGCGCAGGCAGCGCGACGACTGCCGATGTGCCTCCGTCTCCGGGTACGACTCTTCGATGATGGCAAGCGAGGCCGACCGCTCGGTGGCGTCGATCACTGGCGGATTGCTGCGCGGGGTGCGTTCCCAGCCTTCGGCCATGGTATAGACCGCAGGCGCCCATTGGCTGCGCACCGCAATTTCCGTACGCGTGCCCCGTAGGTAGTCGTGCATCGAGCGTGCGGCGATCTGGGCGGAGGCGATGGCGTCGATGAACAACCGCGGACCATGCGCGATGTCGCCACAGGCAAACACGTCAGGGGCAGTGGTCTGATAGGTTTCACGGTCCACCTTGATGAGCCCGCGGTCGCTTTCGACGCCGTCTTCCTGCTTGAGGAACGAAAGATCGGAGGTCTGGCCAATGGCAAAAATAATGGTGTCGGCGGCAATGTCTTCAATGTCGTTTTCGTCGAACTTGGGGTTGAAACGGCGGTTCGCATCGAAGACCGCCGTGCAGCGAACGGTGCGCAGTCCGGTAACGGTACCGTTCTGGCCGAGAACCTCTCTGGGGCCGCGCGAACTGTGCAGTTTGAGGCCTTCCTCCTCGCCTTCGACGACTTCGACCTCGTCGGCGGGCATTTCCTCGCGGCTCTCCAGGCAGACCACATGAACTTCCTTGTCGCTGCTGATGCGCAGCGCGGAACGGGCCACATCGTAGGCCACCTGTTCCCCGCGTTCCATCTCGGAAAGGGTTTCGCCGAGCGAAGACATTTCCGGACGAACCGCCGAGCGCGCTACGTCATAGGCCACATTGCCGCCGCCAATCACCACGATCCGGCGGCCGAGCGTCAGAGGCTTACCTTCGTTGAACGAGCGCAGAAAGTCCATGCCGTCATAGACCATGGCCCGGTCTCCGCCGGGCAAATCCAGTTTGCGGCCCTTGGGCAGACCGATGCCGAGGAAGATCGCCTGGTAGCCTTCGCGACGGAGGTCGGCGAGGGTGAACTCGCGGCCGAGGCGCATATTGCATTTCAGCTCGACGCCAAGCGCCAAAATGGCGTTGATTTCCGCCCTCACCAGTTCGCGCGGCAAGCGAAACATGGGCACGCCCACCGTCAGCATGCCGCCCGGCTCCGGATTCGACTCGAACACCGTGACCTTGTATCCGACTTGCACGAGATCGTGGGCGACCGTCAGTCCCGACACACCTGCGCCGACGATGGCGACTTTCTCGTAGTCGCCGCGATTGGGAGGCAGCATACGCTGATCGCAGCCGGCGTGGTGGGCCTGGAAATTGCCGGCTTCCGGACCGAACTTATCGGTCACGAAACGCTTCAAAGCCCGAATCGCAATGGGCTCATCGACGTCGCCGCGGCGGCAGTTGAGTTCGCAAGGAGCGCCGCAGACGCGGCCGCAGATCGATGCGAACGGATTGGTCGCGCGCGCCATCTTGTACGCTTCTTCGTAACGCCCTTCGGCAATGGAGGTCACATAGCCGCAAGCGTTGGTGTGCACCGGGCAGGCGTGCTGGCACTTCACCATCTTGATCCAGTAATCCGCCCCTTCAATCGCTTCGAATTGGGTCCACTGATTGCTCATTGCCTTTAGTCTTCGTGAAATTTACTGAATGCGAACTTGACAGTGATGATGGCGAAGATGGCAATCAACGCCGCAACAAAATACATAAAGCCGGAAGAGGACTGCGTCGCAGCGTTAAACTGCCGCACGAACACGCCCCGCGTGGCATGGTCGACTTCGCCATTCATGAAAATGAGGAGGTAGGCGAAGGCCCCGCCCGCGATCACGATGTAAGCAAACTTCAGGAACGTCGGCACACCGGTGTTCTGTTTTTCCTGGATCCATCCATCCGCATAGTCCTTGAGCTCGTTGGTTGCTTTTGATTCCGTCATATTTTCGTCTCCTTTAGCCGGTCCTTCTGTTCGTATCGGTCCCGTTGTCGTCGGCAAGCATGCGGTACTTGGCCTCTTCGCTGCTCTTTCCCCAATACCCGTGGCGGACCGACCGCACCAGGAAAAACGCCGCGCCCGCCATGAACAGGAAGAACATGAAGTACGCCAGAAAGATGCTCGGCCATACGTAGTCGTGCATGTCCAGCCTCACTTCTCGTAATCGTTATCCGGACGCCAGTTCTTGTCGCGCCCGAGTGTCTGGATGTACGCCACCAGCGCATCGAACTCGTCGGGATTGTTGGCAATCCAGGGGAACGGCGCCATCACCGAGCCTGGTGTCAGATCGCGCGGATTCCGAAAGTGGGTACGGTGCCATTGCTTGTCGTACTTGCCCCCTACCCGCGACAGATCCGGACCGATACGCCTGGTCCCAAACACGTGCGGGCTGTCATACACAAATTCGTCCGGCGTGGAGACGGGTGAATCCACGCCCTTCCATCCCGAACGCTTGGTGTCGGAGAGTAAAGTGCGGGTCTGCTGAGTGTGGCAATACTTGCAGCCTTCCCGTATGTAAATGGCGCGTCCCTTGAGTTGCAGCTCGGTATAAGGCTGCAGTTTGCCGGTCGGCCCTTTCGTGGGATCGTCGTTGGCGAACGGTTGCGACCAGCTTTTGTCGATCAGTGGCGGGGCCACCGTCGTCAGTAAGCCTCCAATGAAAAAGAAGATCAACGCCGCCACGACGAAGCCTACGGCACTTTTATCGGTTCTTCCTAGCATGGCATTCTCCTTGTGGCTTTAGGCCCTGACCGGCGCGGCAGCGGTCTTGAGCTCGCTTCCGCTGTCCACGACCGTAGCCCAGATGTTGAAAAGAAAGGTTGTGATTCCGAGGAAAATCAGAATCCCCGAGAAGAAGCGAACCGTCCACACCGGCTTCAGCGCCTTCACCGTGTCAATGAACGGAATCGACGTGTTGTTCCACTGCCAGCCCTGCCAGAGTCCGCCGAGCCACAGCGTCACGAACATACTCAGGCCTCCGATCAGGAAGAACCAGAAACTCCAGTTCGCCAGCGCCGGGGAGTGCAGTTCCGTGTGGAACAGCCGCGGAATCGCGTAGTAGAAGCCGGAAATAGCGAAGAACGAGAACGCTCCCAGCACCGCCATGTGCGCGTGGCCGGGAATCCAGTCTGTCTTCGAAACGATGGCATTCACGGAGCGCAAGCTGTGCATGGGTCCCTGAAAGCAGGTCAGCAGGTAGAACACCACGCCCGACATCAGGAACTTCAGCGCAACGTTCTCTCGCAGTTGGTGCCACTGTCCTTGCATGGTGGCGAGCAGGTTGTAGACCACGGCCCACACCGGGATGAGCAGCATTACCGAAAAGACAATCGAGATCGTCTGCAGCCACTGTGAAATCGGTCCGTGCAGCATGTGGTGCGCGCCCGTCCAAACGTAGACGAAGGCCAGCGACCAGAAGCCGATCATCGACAGCCGGTGGTTGTAAAGCGGCGTGTTCCCAGCCTTCGGAATGAAGTAATACGCCAGCGACAGCCCAATCGGTGTGAAGATCAACCCCACCGCATTGTGGGTGTACATCCAGCTCAGGTTTGCCTGGTTGGTGCCGGTCGTGGCGAACACGGCGAAGTTACCCGTGAGATACACGAACGCGGTCCACAGAATGGTGCCCATGATGTACCACAGGCTCACGTACATCTGTACGTACTTGCGAGCGGCTACCGTGGCAAAAATATTGATGCCGAAACAGACCCAGGCAATGACCACCAGGATGGAGATCGGAGTCGGTAACTCGGCGTATTCGAAGCCCTTGTTGAAGCCCAACGGCAGTGCCACCACCGCGCCCAGAACGATGATGTTCCAAAGGACGGCGGTCGCGACGCCCAGTTTCTCACTCCACAGCTTGACTCCGCAGAGGCGCGGCACGATGTAGTAGGCCAACCCCATGTCAGCCGCCAGCAGCCATCCAAAGAGCATGCCGTTGACGTGGAGCGGCCGCAGACGTCCGTAGGTCAGCAGCGAGACGCTGCCCAGCAGACTCGGCCAGACAAATTTGGCCGCGATAGTGAGAGCGATGATGCCGACAATGAAGAAATAGGTAATGGAGCTTAGCAGGAACCACTTGGCGGTGGTGTCCTCATGAATCGACTCTGCCGGCGAGACAGAGCCGACGCCGGTTGGAATTCGGGCGGGATTCACTTGCAGTTTGTCTGGCATGGTGCCTCCTGAACTAATCGGTCGCGGGTCAATGGCTTCGGATTCAGTTGCGCTTGGTCCAACCGCGACGTCAGCGACGGTGTGTTTTCCCCCGCTGGGGCTGGCGTCGTCTTCGGGTTCAAGCTGCGGATGAAGTTGATGAGGTTGCCGATGTCAGTCGGGGTCAAACCGTAGTCCACCCAGGAGGGCATGGCCGTCCCTTCCACGCCGTAGGTAATCGAGGTAAACAACCTGTGGTCGCTGACATGGTTGATGAACGCGCTGTTGCGGAGATTGCGCGGCCGCGGGCTGATGTCGAGTGAGTTGGGGCCCTTGCCGTCCGCTTTGCGCCCGTGACAACCGGTGCAACGCAGCAGGAAGGTTTGCTCTCCGGCGGCAACCGACTCGGTGCTGAAGGCCACCGGATTCTGCTCGGGGACCTTGCGCTCCTTGAAGGCGCGGCGCGGCTCCTTCACAAAGTTCTGGAAGACATAGTCGAGCACGTCTTTGCGTTGTTGCTCACTGAGAACCCGCTCCCAGGGCGGCATCGAGGTGCCGGGCACACCTTCCTTCAGCGATTGCAGAAAGCGATCGTCGGACTTGGAGTTCATGAACGCCGCTTTGGTCAGATCGCGTGGCGCGGGATCGAGATACAGGTAGGTGACTCCCTTGCCGTCGCCCTTCTCGCCATGGCAGCGCGTGCAGAGGCCCTTGTAGATCTCTTCTGCGTTCTTGAACGTGGGTGCGGTCTTGCGAGCCAGCAGGTAATCGGAAAGGGAACGATAGTCGGCGTCCGAGAAGCCGAATACGGGCATGATCGAATCCGGAATCCGGGAACGCGGAGAGCGGAAGTGATCCATCAGCCAGTTGTCGTCGCGGATGAGTCCTTCAAAGGAGAGGTCGGGAGAAACGTGGCCGTCGCGGTCGCCGAGCCGGTGACAGGCAGTGCACGAGCGCTCGCCGATGAGCTGCTCGCCGCGGACGGCCGAGGGTTGGTTCGCGGACCCCGCCGTCCCCTCGACGCCAACGCGCATCTGCGTCTGTTGCAGCCTCGCCCGGTAGACTCCGAGGGAGGTTTCCGAGAAATTCACGCCGCGGCGGCTCTTGAGGAAGACCACCAGCGCCTTGATCTCATCGTCGGAAAGATCGAACTTCGGCATGAACGAGACCGCGCTGTAAGCACGCGGATTCAGGGTGTGTCCCCACAGGTAATCGATACGCCATCGTTTTCCGACCTCGGTCAGGTCGGGGCCGAGCGTGCCGTTCGAAAGGCCTTCGATGCGATGGCATCCATAACATGCTTTTTCGAAAAACAGTTGACGCCCGCGCTTGACGAGGGGAGTTCCAGCAAAATTCTCTTCCGTGTGACACTGGGCGCAGGCCGACTGCATGTATTCCGAGCCTGTCAGTTTGGGCTTCAGTTCCGATTTCCAGTTCGCCTGCACGATGTAGCCGAGCATCGGCTGGGGCCAGTTTTCGTCCTCGCCGTGGGCGTAGAAATTTTCCAACCCGCGCCCCTGTCCGTCATGGCAGATGGTGCAGCCGAAGTCGGAGAATTTGTGGCGGCGCTCCCATCTGCCGTCACGCTGCACGTCGCCGAGCGCTGCCGAATAGCTGTGGGTCTGCAGCGGCTGCGCATGATTGAGGAAGCGCGGATCGTCGGCCGCGATGTGGCACGTGGTGCAGCGATCGACACGCGAATCTCCGAACTGCGTCACGATGATCTGCTCGATGCGCGGCTTGTGCGCATCGATCGACTGCCGCTCCGCATCCGTCTTCGCCAGGCTGCGAGCCTGCTCGAAGTAGGCGGTCTGATGCTTCTCCCACTTATTGAAGAACTGATCGTAGAAAACAATTCCGTGCACGATCAGCACGACGAAACTCGCAATTGCCAGCGCTAGACGCGTACTCACGAGACTCTCCTCATCATTTCCGTCACCCTCGTCGCCACCATGATGTCTCTCACCATGGGGATACGAATTCCCAATTGGCCCCGCGGAAGAAGGTGCCAATGATCATCAGGATTATGTTGACCGCCGCGAACGTCATGAACAATGAATTGGCCAGCAGACGCTCCTTGGCGAACCACCGTCCGACGCCCGCGACCTTGCGATCGATGTAGGGCACCAGCAGCAGGATCAGCACCTCGATCGTCGGAATGCCCACCCCTCCCCAGAACGCCGAGTAACTGACCATTTCCTGCAGGCCGAGGAAGTACCAGGGGGCTTTTGCCGGGTTCGGCGGGTGCATAACGTTGACCGGCTCTTCCAGCGGCGCATTGAAAAAGAGCGAGACGACCAGGATGCCGGCGATGGTGATCACAAAGACCAGGAGCTCCAACTGGAACAAGTCCGGCCAGCTGAAACGAAAGCGGTCGGAAAGACTGCCCACTTTAGTGAGCGGTCCGCGCACCAGTCCCTGGATCCCGTATTGCCGTTTTTCCACGAGCGGCCGGGCCGCAGCAGCGGCACTCGCCGAGGTGGCCATCACAACCGCTGGCGCAGCGACCAGGGCAACCTCGCCGCTGGCTGGGGAAAGGGAATCTTCCTCTACCGGACGAGCCAACCCGCCATCTTTGCGAATCCGCCAGAAGTGGATCGTCGCCAGAAGGGTCAAGGCGACGGGCAGTACGGCCACGTGCAGCACATAGAACCGCAGCAGGGCTTCCTGTCCTACGGTCGAATCTCCCAGCAAGAGAAACTTGACATCTTTTCCGAAGACCGGCGCATAGCCTGCGATCGACGTGCCGACAGTGATTGCCCAGAAGGCCAACTGGTCCCAAGGCAGCAGGTAGCCGGTGAAACTGAGGAAGAATGTCATCAGCAAGAGAAGGATGCCGACGACCCAGTTGAATTCCCGCGGCGGTTTGTAGGCGCCGGTCAGAAATACACGACACATGTGCAGAAAAACCACCGCCACCATGGCGTGCGCCGACCAGCGGTGCATGTTGCGCAGGAAAATGCCGAAGGCCACTGTGCCGCGCAAGTCGAGCATGCGGTCATACGCCTGCGTGGTGGAGGGCACGTAGTAGAACATCAGCAGAATGCCGGTCGCGGTGAGAATGAGAAACAAGAACGACGCGATGAGTCCCAACCCCCAGGTGTAGGTCACCTTTAAGCTGTGGCGATGCACCTTGACCGGGTGTATGTGGAGGAAGAAGTTCGTGAAACTTGTGGAGGCGCGCCCTAAGTCGGAGGAAGGCAGCGGGTTGCGAAACACCGAATGCCAGATATTGCCCGGCAGGGCCAACAGACCTTTTCGCGGACGAATTGCAGTTTGAGTGCTCATACCTTCAAGTAAGTCCCCGGCTCAATTTCGTTATCCTTATCAACTTCCAATTCACCGTTCGGCGCCAGGCTGACCTGGTACCACTGCAGCGGACGAGGTGCGGGCCCGCTCGTTACGTTGCCGTCCTGGTCGTAGTGCGAACCGTGGCAAGGGCAGGCAAAACCGGTTTCCGATACCGACACGATGCAGCCCAGATGGGTACAGGTCGTCGAAATGGCTGCCATCTTGTCGCCATCGCGCACGATGCATACGCGCCGTGTATCGAGCGAAATACGCGCACCCGACGGGAAGGCATCCGGCTTGCCGATGGCGAAACGATTTGGCTGGCCGTAGGTGGCGCGTGGTTTGATGAAAATGAAATTCGACGCCGCAGAAATAATCAGCGAGCCAAACAGCCCGAATCCGCTCAGCCACGACAGCGCCTTCCGCCGCGTCATTTCTCCACTCGCGACGTCGCTAATCGCGGTTGTCTCCGGTTTTTTCATCGTCGTTCTCCTCCTTTGGTTCCGGCAGTGGAGAGTCCACCAGTTCCTCGACCTCCGACCAGAAAACCTGGTACTTTGCGTCTTCGAGGTTGCTGAAGTAGTTCCTCTTCACCGCAAACACAAAAATCAGTGCTGCTCCGATGCCCATGCACAAGCTGGCGAGGATGGCGAGCCAAGTTACCTCCATACGATCCTCAGTCCCGGCGGACGCGCCGCTTGCCGGACGGGCGTTTTCCGATCTCTTCGGCCGGCAGCACGCGATGGAGCTTGGCCATTCTGGAAACTGAATCGCGGGCCAACTGGGCAATCGATACTCTCCCCAGCACGTTCACCAGCGCCTCTTGCGCCTGTAACCAGACCGGATGGGCTCCACACCAGTCTTTTCGAGCGCAGTTCGATCCTTGCGGAACGCACAGGTTGAGCTGCGTCGGACCTTCGACGGCCTCCACCACTTCGAGCAGCGAGATGTCGGAGGCGCGTCGAGCCAACTGAAAACCGCCTCCCATTCCGCGCTGGGAACTGACAAGCCTTGCCTGCACCAATTTCTGCAAAACCTTGGACACAAAACTCTCCGGTGCCTCGGTCACGCTGGCCAGAACCGGTCCAGGAACCTTGGCCAAGGCGGGAACAGTGGCCAGATAAATCGTGGCGCGGATGGCGTAGTCGGTGGCGCGGTTGATCTGCATGCTGCCAATCAGGCCAATTCGGACCTTATTCATCCGATTTGACAGGTCAGTAAACGCCTTCCCGGAGGAGTTCGTCAGTGACCAATCGCACCGTGCCGTGTGATGCTCGCCGAGGGCATCGGCGATGGACAATCCAACTCCGCGTGGACAGGTCAGTAAACGCTCAGGGCCGGCGCCGGTCTGTGACGGTCACACAGCGGATTTGTGAGGTTTTTCAGCGAGTGAATTCTTCGCCAATTGGGGAGAGGTTGCGAGGCTGCCTCGAAGAAAACAGAGGCGATCGGAATCTGCGCTATAATTCGGCTCCGACAACACGTGCGATTCAGACAGGCGGTCGTTCCCGATCCGGGTGGACATAAAATGGGGAATGCAATCCGCAGTTTCACGCCGGTCGGGAGTGACAACAGGTTTTCCCGGAGGCCTTCCGCAAATCGCCGGCGGGAGACAGAAGCGCAACGGGAGACGTCAATGACGGAAATCGCTCCAGAACGCCAGTTGGTGACCCGGCTTCTGAAAGAGTGGGGCAGCGGGAACAAGGAAGCGCTCGACGAACTGATGCCGGTGGTCTATCAGCAACTGCGCAAGCTGGCGTCGATTTGCCTGCGTTCGGAGCGTCCGGACCACACCTTGCGGGCCACGGCGCTGGTTCACGAGGCCTATCTTCGTTTGGTGGATGCGGATGTGGCCTGGCAAGACCGAGTACACTTCTTCGCCGTATCTGCTACCCTCCTGCGCCGCATCCTCGTCGACCACGCGAAGGCGAACAACCGCCAGAAACGCGGCGGGGGGGCGGAGACGATTTCTCTGGACGAGGCGATCATGATCGGGCCGCAAACCACGGGCGGAATCGTGGAACTGGACGCGGCGCTGCACCGGCTGGCCGAACACGATCAGCGCAAGAGCCAGATCATCGAACTGTTGTGCTTCGGCGGCCTCACCTATGACGAGGCGGCGGCTGCCCTCCGGATCTCTCCGGCTACGGTCCATCGGGAGTTAAAGCTGGCCAAGGCCTGGCTGCACCGCGAACTCACCCGAGACTCGATTTAGGGCCCGCTGAATGGCATCTTCCGCAGAGTCGAATCGCTGGCTTCGCATCGAGCAACTCTTTTATGCCGCACTGGAACTGGACGCAGACAAGCAGGCTGCGTTTCTTGCCGAGAGCTGCGCCGGCGACAGTGCGTTGCGCCAGGAAGTGGAATCGCTGCTGCAACATTCGTCGGAGCCGACGATGGGATTTCTCAAGCAGCCGGTGCAACAAGCGGCGCAGCAGGTTGCCGCCCAGGAGGAGCTTTCCGGCAAGCGGATTGGTGCGTATCAGCTGCTGCGCCTGATCGGTAAAGGCGGAATGGGCAAGGTCTACCTGGCTGCCCGGGCTGACGATCTCTACCAAAAACAGGTCGCGATCAAGACGGTGCAGGCCGGCCTGGGACAAAGTCGGGTGGCGCTGGTGCGCTTCCGCAGTGAGCGGCAGATTCTCGCGAACCTCGACCACCCCAACATCGCGCGCCTTTTGGATGGGGGCGTCACCGGCGACGGATTGCCCTATTTGGTGATGGAGTACGTGAATGGCATTCGTGTCGACGACTATTGCAGAAAAAACAATCTCGGAACCGAACAGCGTCTGCAACTGTTCTGCATCATATGCGGGGCCGTCGAATATGCCCACCAGAATCTGGTGATTCATCGCGACCTGAAGCCGGAGAACATTTTGGTCACCGCAGAGGGCGTACCGAAGCTCCTGGATTTCGGCATTGCCAAGCTTCTCGATACAGAATCCGGGGAACCTGCGGTGACGCGGGCGACCGAACGCATTATGACCCCGGAGTATGCCAGCCCGGAACAGGTCCGTGGCGACCAGGTGACCACCTCGGCGGACGTCTATGGCCTGGGCGCGCTGCTTTATGAGCTGTTGGCTGGGAAGCGGCCATTTCAGCTGAAGACGACGAGTCCATTCGAGATTGTGCGCATCATCTGCGAACAAGACCCGCCACCGCCGAGCGTGGCGAGCGCGGCGAATGCCCAGCTGGCGGCGCACGATGCCGCCCGCAGGCTGACCGGCGATTTGGACAATATTGTACTCATGGCGATGCGCAAGGAGCCGGCGCGCCGCTATGTATCGGTGGCTGCACTGGCCGCCGATGTGAAGGCGTATCTGACGGGCTATCCGGTGCAAGCGCGCACTGCGACTTTGCAGTACCGCTCCGGCAAGTTTATTCGCCGGCACAAGGCGGCGGTGACGGCCGCGGCGATTGTGGCCCTGGCGTTGGTGGGTTTTAGCATTGGCATGGGTTGGTTGGCCAAGCGTGCCACGCGCGAGCGTCTCGCGGCGCAGCGGGAATCCCAGTTTCTCGAGGGCATTTTTGAAGCGGCCACGCCGGGAGGGGCGCGCGGCCACGAGATCACGGCGCGGCAGTTACTCGACCAAGGGGCAAAACGTGTGGACCGCGAACTGGCGGGCGATCCGGAGTTAGAGGGCACGATGCTCGATAACATTGGACGCGCATATTCCACGCTGGGACTCTACGACCAGGCCGAACCCCTGCTCGAACGGGCCTTTGCGCTGCGAAAGAAGACGCTCGGTGAGGACAATCTGGATGTCGCCGAGACGCTCTATAACCTGGCGACCGCGATCCGCCTGCAGGGGCACTATCCGCAGGCCGAACCATTTTTCCGGCAGTCGCTGGCCATTCGCGAGCGCAAGATCGGCGAACATAACACCAGCGTCGCCGAGAGTCTTTCCGCTCTCGGCGAGTGTCTCTATCTGGAAAACCGGGATGCCGATGCCGAGCCGGTGCTGCGCCGGGCGCTCGCTCTTGACCACGAACTCCACAGCGATTCCTACGCAAGAAACTACCTCGCCCTTTTGTTGGAGCGCAAAGGAGAATACCGGGAAGCGTTGCGATTGTTGCGTGAACTGGTCGACTATGAAGGGCAACATCTGGGCACGGACAATCCGGACTATGCTCTGGCACTGCATAACCTGGCTGGCGCCTTGATCGATGCCGGCGATCTTACGGGAGCGGAAACCACCGAACGGCAGGCTCTTGCGCTGCAACGCAAGATCCTCGGCAACGATCATCCCGATCTGGCCTATCCGCTGAACAATCTTGGGAACTTGCTGCTGAGCAAGGGCGACTGGCAAGCGGCGGAGCCGGTGCTGCGCGAAAGCATGGAGCTTCGGCGCAGGACGGTGGGAGAAAAAAGCGTCGGCTTCGGACTCGCTCTCAACAATTGGGGCAAAGTCTTGCAACAGAAAGGCGACTACCAACAAGCCGAGCAAACGCTCAAACAGGCTCTGGAAATCATCACCAAAGCCAACGGACCGGCGGACTGGTACGCGGCCAGGGTGACCGACAATCTGAGCGTATTGGAATTCGACCGCGGTGACTATACCGCCGCCGAGCGCTACGCGCGGCAAGCCCTCGACATGGATCATAAGCTCGGGGGCGAGGAAAATCCGGCGGCTGCGGTCGCGCTCATCGATCTTGCAGAAGCCCGTGCCTTTGAGGGCGATGCGGCTAGCGCGGAGCCGCTGCTGCGCCGGGCGCTCGCGATTCGAACCAAGGAGCTCTCGCCCGGACATCCGAACCTGATTGCCAGCCAAGTGCGTTTGGCCGAGGCGCTTACGGCCGAGGGCAAGGCCGCGGAAGCGGAGCCCCTGCTGCGGCAAACGCTGGCCTCGGCACGATCGGCTCCTTTCCCTTTGCTTGCTTGGCAGATTGCCGAGGTGCAGAGTGCGCTGGGTACGTGTCTGCTCGCGCTCGGTCGATCCGCGGAGGGGCGACCGCTGATCCAGGCCAGCGAAGCGGATTTGCAGTCCGACCCTCGGCCGGCTTTTCGCAAAGCCCGGCGGGCTTCGCGACATTGAATGGTTGACCGCTCGCGCTCGCGATCGGTCAGTCTTGAAACGGTCAGGATCTTCCTTCTTCCGGTTCTTGCGATGGAGGCCTGGGATCATTGCGATAGGGGACGAACTCCGGGGACACTGCTTGGAGCAGACCGTAGGCCTCGCTCATTGTGCGGACCAGGTGCAGCCCGGGGTAAGTGTTCTCGGTGAGAATCTGAAACATGCGGGCCACGCCGTAGATAACATCTTTCTGAATTACCAAGACTCGCATGGATATCGAGGGCCACAGCGGCGGATGGGCGGCCACCTGCCTTATCGCGTCGGTTGAGACCTCGAACTCGGTTACCCGCGACAGGTCGACGAGGGCACGACAGGGCGGTTCGGACACCACAAAGGCGGTCGCGGCGGCGTGAAAATCCAACAGAAGGCCGCTTGTCAGTCGACCTTCGACAGTTGCCCGCAGGATATTGTTCCTTGCGTCGAAATCTACGATAACATTCGCCACTTGAGGGCCTCGTCTTCGGTCCTGGCAACGGCGGCCAAGGGTGGTGGGCTTTGGTTGCGGCTCGTCTGCGGACCGAGCCGGTTCACCGGGTGAGTCAGCAACGGGCAGCCAATCTGTTCCCGCAAACGAAACCGGCGGACAGGCACTGCCTGTCCGCCGGCGACAAACTCCGGTGGCTATTCGACGGGTATTTAACGACTCGCCCGCGTGTTAGGAACGTGGCTGCGCAATTGCTCCCTTCCTGCCGAGGGTGTATTCGGCGTTCACATTCGCGTGTCCTGACTTGGCCTTTCCGAATTTCCGGTTCACAACTTAAAGCGACGTTTGGACGACGATTCCCTCAACTGAGGGGAGCAGGTCCTGCGAATTCCTGGCCCGTCCTCTTCATGCAACCCGGCGGGTGGAGACTGCAACTAAATTATTAGTTACCTTTCGTCGGGACGAGCGTCTAAAGATTGCAGGAGGAGGATGTGCCACCGAGACAGTCAGGAACATTGACCGAAGCCGAGCTGCGGATCATGAATGTGCTCTGGGGAAGAGGTTCGGGCACGGTGCAGCAAGTCCTTGATTCCATTACGGAAAAGCCGATTCTAGCCTACAACTCGGTGCTTACCACGATTCGAGTCCTCGAGAGAAAAGGATATTTGAAACATTTAAAGGACGGGCGGGCGCATGTGTACACGCCGCTGGTCGAGAAAAGCGAGGCCACGCGATCGGAAATACGGCATTTGGTGGGGCGCTTTTTTAGAAACTCGCATGAGCAGCTGGTTTTGAATCTGCTGGAGGACCAAGGAATCGGGGCGGCGGAGATTGGGCGGCTGCGCCAGATGCTCTTGCAGAAAGATGTCGTGCAAACGGATCCGGTCCAACAGGGGACGGATGTGAAGGCCATGATTCGGAAGGGCGAGAAATGACCGGGTTCGCTTTGCAGACGATGACGCAGGTTGCGGTAGAACGCGTCCTAAACACATTGCCGGAAGGAGTTCTGATCGCATTCTTTGCCTGGGCCTTGCTGCATGTTTTGCGGCGGCAGAATTCCGGCACGCGATTTGCGGTTTGGTTTGTGGCTTTGCTGACCGTAGCGGCGCTTCCCATCGTGTGCGGTTTGCCGGGGGGACGGATGCTCGTATCGCCTCGGATGTCGTGGGGGTTAGGTTCGGCTGTGACGTCTGCGATGTCAGGGAGTGCGGCCGAGAGCCTGCGGGCTGCGATCAACCTTCCCGCGCAATGGGAGATTTTCGTCTTTCTTGCCTGGGCGGTGGGCGCGGGCGTGGCGATTCTGCGCCTCGGGGTAGGGCTTTGGCACTTGCGGCAGCTCAGCCGTAGTTGCTCTGCGATTGACGCGGCCACGCTCGACACGGGAGTGCGAGAGACGATCGAGATGATCGCGAAATCGGGAGTGCGGATCGTTGCCTCGGAACGGGTGCGGGTGCCGGCGGCGATAGGTCTTGCCATGCGGACAATCGTTCTGCCGGCTTGGACTCTGCGCGAGCTTCCCGCGCAGGACCTCAGCGTTATTCTGCTGCACGAGTTCATTCACCTGCGACGTCGGGACGACTGGACAAATCTGGTGCAAAAGTTGGTGCGGGCGATCTTGTTCTTCCATCCCGCGGTGTGGTGGATCGAGAGCCGGCTTTCGGTGGAACGAGAGATGGCCTGTGATGATGCGGTGCTGGCGAAGACAGCCAATCCGCATGGATATGCGACTTGCCTGGTGTCGCTGCTGGAAAAGAGCTTGTTGCATCGTCGGGCGCAACCGCGGTGGGCTATGGCACAGGCGGCAGTGAATCGGGCGCACGAAGCGGCCGCACGATTGGCGCAGATTCTCGACGCAAAGCGGCCGGTGGCAACGCACGTTTGGAAACCGGCGCTGGGGATGGTCGGCGCTTTTTCCCTGCTTTGTCTGATGGCGCTGCCACAAGCGCCGAAACTGGTGGCGTTTGATCGGGGAGACGCCCTCGGGAGTCTTCACGGCGCCGGCTCGAGCGCGCTTGCCACCGGGATGATTCCCGCGGCAGTCGTTCCCGTCTCTCTACGAACGCACGAGTCGCCATTGCCGGATGCGAGTCAGCCGAGGACCCGCTCCAGGCTTGCGATCGCAGGAACGGCTCGCACACATTTTGTTGCCCCACCTCAGGCGGCGCGGGCGGGAAACGATGCTGGTCGATTGGCCGAGGGCCTGAAACTGTCCCTCGCCGCTGCCCCGGGTGGCAAAGAAGGGGTCGCGCTCCGCGCGCGTGCCGGCGAGCGCGTCGTGCCGGAATTTCACACCCTGGTTTTTGTGGAGGCGACGGCGTATGGCAATCCGGATTCGCGGTTATGGAGCGTTCAGGTCTGGCAGGTCACGTTTGTGAGCGCGGTTGGCGAGCGCCTGACTCGCGGGCCGATGGCGAATTCAATTTAGGGAAATTTTTTTGGCGGTAACAACTAAATGATTAGTTTAACGGTCATTAGCTTAACACTAAGGAGAAACGAAAATGAAGAAGTGGATTGCGGGTTGTAAGACGGTTGCGAAACGGCGTGTGCTGGCGGCTGTATTGGCCGGGGCGGCGATGGCGGGGGTGGCAGCGTTTGAATTTGCCAAGCCGGCGACGGCGGCGGCGGCTCCGTCCCCGGCTCCCGCGGCGGCGGCACTCGAAGACAACAGCGTCAGCGCGTTGCTGACGCTCGATCGGGCGATGGAAACTCTGGCCGCGCGGGTGACGCCGGCGGTGGTGAATGTGACGGTAGCATCGCGGCAGAACGTGCAACAGAGTGGTGCCGAAGGTGGTCCCGATATGGAGCAGTTTTTCGGTCCTGATAGTCCGTTCGGGCACGATTTCGGAAGACAATTTGGACGACAGTTCAGTGTTCCGTCGCAACCGCAGAATCGGATGGAACATGGACTGGGCAGCGGCGTGATTATTTCTCCGGACGGATACATCGTCACCAACAATCACGTGATTGACGGAGCGGTCGATATTCGCGTCACCATGAGCAATCGGGAAGTGTTGCCGGCAAAACTGGTGGGCGCCGATCCCCTCACCGACCTGGCCGTGATCAAGGTGGATGGGAAAAATCTGCCGAGCGTACCCTGGGGAAATTCGGCGGATCTGCATCCGGGACAGACGGTGCTGGCCTTCGGCAATCCTTACGGCTTTCGGTTCACGGTGACGCGAGGAATTATCAGTGCCCTGAACCGTCCGAATCCTGACGCGAGCGATCGTCGCAAACCGGGTGAATTTATTCAGACCGACGCAGCCATCAATCCGGGGAATTCTGGCGGCGCCTTGGTCGACGCGCGCGGCGAACTGATCGGAATCAATACCTTTCTGATTTCGTCGTCGGGATCGTTCTCGGGCATGGGATTTGCCATTCCGGCGCAGATTGTCCAGCCGACGGTCGAGACCCTGATTCGCGACGGCAAAGTGACGCATGCCTTTATCGGAATTCAGATCGCCGACATTACTCCCGACAACGCGAAGTTTTTCCAGATGAATAAAGCTGAGGGAGCGCTGGTGAGCGACGTGCAGCCGGACGCTCCGGGAGCGAAGGCGGGTCTGCGCACCGGTGACGTGATCACGGAAATTGACGGCAAGCATGTGAACGACGCCGGGCAGTTACAAATGCTGGTGGCACAGAAACGGCCGGGGGAAACGATTCATCTGGAACTGGTGCGCGACAGCAAGTCGATGAGCGTCCCGGTTAGGCTGGAAGTACTGGGCGGCGACAAGGGGACCGAGATCGCAAGCGGCGAACATAAGGGTCGCTGGGGGTTGAAACTCGCCGAGTTGACTCCGGAGGTGCGCAACGAACTGCAAACGCAGGACTCCATGCATGGCGCAATTGTGGAACAGGTACAGCCGGGAAGTCCGGCCGACAATGCGGGCCTGCAGCGTGGCGACGTGATCATGGAAGTGAACCGGCATGCGGTCAAATCGGCGTCGGAAGCGGCGCAGGCTCTATCGGGCGTACCAAGCGGTCAGGACGCGCTGGTGCTGGTGTGGTCGCAGGGCGGAAGTACGTTCCGCGTCTTGCATCCTGCGCAGGGATAGTGCGCTTGGCCTAGGGAGAACACACCGTTAAACGCGGCCGCTCGACTCGTCCTCACGGCGGGTGGGGCGCGCCGCGTTTTTTTGCCACATCAAAACACAAACTCTTTCGAGCCTTCGGACAGCTCTCCCCCGATGTCTGCTCAGGCAGGAGATTCTCTTGTCGCGAGTCGTGGCGGGATGACACTCCGAGCGGGGGCCGGAGAATTGCCGCGGTGCCGGTTATCTCGCCACGCGGTGTTCGTGGGCGACCTCGCGCGCTTCCCGTTTAAACGCGCCCCTCCCGACGGCACGCTTGCCCCGATCGGTCAGGGATTTTGCGGTGGAACAGGGTCCGACCGCGCTCGGAGTCTGTTCCGGCAATACCACTGGTCGAGACCCGTTGTCGGATTCGTCGGTTGCAAAAGAGGCTGGCTCGAAATGGGGGCCAAAAACGGGTAGAGCGGCGCGCCGGGCCGTGCCTTGCTAGAATCGGGCTGAGTTTACCTTTATGCCCGAAGATAAGGCCAGACCGACCGACAGCCGCCAGGTGGCCGAAGACCATTACTATGCTGCGCTCGATCTGGTGCTTGAAGGCCACCATGAGCAGGCGGTCGAACAATACCGGAGGGCGGTGGCGGCGGATCCCACCTTCACCGATGCGCTGCATGGCTTGAGCAGGGCGCTGCAGGATCTGAATCGGCTGGACGAGGCGGTCGAGGTCTCCAAAAGAATTTCAGAAATCGATCCGGACGATATTCTGGCCCACACCAGCCTTTCCATCCTGTATCAGAAGAAGGGAATGGTGCCGGAGGCTGAGGCGGAAGGAAACAAGGCACGGGTGCTCGGGTGGAAGCGGGAATTGAGGAAGGGTGGGTGAGGGCGCCTGCGATGCCGCGGCTCTCAGTCCTTATCCCGGGCTCAGGTATTTCATCCCCGTATGCCCCTCAAGGACGCTGCGGTACCTACGCTCTGGACAAAACCGTCGATCATGCCATCGGTCTGGTGCCAGATTTTATTTGCCAGTCTCGAATAGGCGGCGAGTTGGTCGGTGTTACGCAGTTGATCGGTCCAGTAGCTTCCCGTTGCTTCGGCGATGATGCGGGCGGCGTCGACCATGTCGCGGGTCAGTTTTTCGGTCATGCCTCCGCTCTCGCTGGGTACGATCTTGAGCCTGGCTCCCAGAATTTTCATGTGCACGAGTTTTTCTCGCGCGAAAGCATCGGAGGTTACGATCTGCAGCGGATAGCCCTTCACCGTGCAGACCAGAGACAGGGAGACGCCGGTGCTGCCGCCGGTGTATTCGACCACGGATGCGTTGGCCGTGAGACGTCCGTCGGCTTCGGCAGCTTCAATCATGGCCAGAGCGGCGCGGTCTTTCATGCTGCCGGTGGGGTTCTCGCTTTCGAGTTTCATTAAGATGCGGGCGCCGTTCGGGGGCGCGATGTGACGCAATTGCAACAGGGAGGTGTTGCCAATGCGGTGCAGGATATCTTGCTTGCATTCGCTCATAAGGTTGATCTTGCCGGATGCGGCCGCAATGAACCGCTGGGTTGGCATCTCCAAGCCGACCTTCCAAAATATCCCTGAAGGATCGCGGGTCGCTGTTGGGTTCGCCGGATCCACTGACTCCAGCGAGTCTGAGGACGGCTCGGGCGCAGACCGCACACGAATTTGCGCGTCCGGAGTCGGCGAGATGCCCGTCCCGGTTCGTGCGCGACTTCTTCTCCGCGGCGGTTGGGAGTTAGAATTGGGCCATGCGCGAAGTGGTTTTGGTTTCTTCGGTTCGGACTCCGGTGGGACGAGCCTATAAGGGGACTCTGCGGTCGACGCGTCCGGACGAACTGGCCGCCGTTGCCATCAAGGGGGCGCTCGAGCGAGTGCCTCAGCTTGATCCCAAGGAAATTGAGGACGTCATCCTCGGCTGCGCCATGCCCGAGGGTGAGCAGGGGATGAACGTGGCTCGCATCGCTTCTTTGCGGGCGGGGCTGCCGGTGGAGGTTTCGGCGGTGACCATTAATCGCTTTTGCTCGTCGGGTCTGCAGGCGATCGCCATGGCGGCGGAGCGCATCATGTCGGGCGGAGCTGAGGTGATGGTGGCGGGTGGGACCGAATCGATGTCGATGATTCCGATGGGCGGCAACAAGATTTCGCCCAATCCTTGGCTGGTCGAACACTATCCGGATGTTTATCTTTCGATGGGGCTGACTGCCGAGCGCGTGGCGGCACGGTTCGGGATTACGCGCGAGGCCTGCGATGCGTTTTCCTTACACAGCCATCAGAAGGCGATTGCGGCGATTGCGGCGGGGAGGTTTGCCGAGGAAACGGTCGCAGTTCCGGTTCATTTTGCCGTTCCGAACGGATCCAAGCCGAGCTCGAATCCGAGACGACAGGAAATTACTTTTGCCGTCGATGAGGGGCCGCGCGAGGACACGTCACTGGAAGCTTTGGGGGCGCTGAAGGCGGCATTTCACGTTAAAGGCGTGACGACGGCGGGGAATTCCTCGCAGATGTCGGATGGAGCAGCGGCGGCGGTGCTGATGTCGGCGGAACGAGCCCTGGCCTTGGGGATTGCTCCCTTGGCGCGGTATGTCGCGTTTGCCACGGCCGGATACAAGCCAGAAGAGATGGGATTAGGGCCCGTGTTTGCGATTCCCAAAGCTTTGAAAATGGCGGGATTGAAGCTGTCGGATATGGCTGTGATCGAGCTGAATGAAGCGTTTGCGGCGCAGTCTTTGGCGGTGATTCAGGAAGCAGGACTCGACAGCGAGCGGGTGAATCCGAACGGGGGCGCCATTGCCCTAGGGCATCCGCTGGGATGCACCGGGGCTAAGCTCACGGCGAGTGTGTTTCGGGAACTAAAACGGCGTAAGGCACGATTTGGCATGGTGACAATGTGCGTGGGCGGGGGCATGGGGGCGGCCGGGATATTTGAAAACTTGGCCTGACGCCCTTCCTACTGAGGGTTTACAAATGAATGTACTGACGGGCGGCCTTTTGCGGTATCCTTTTGAGTTCAAGAGCCATCCAACGCAGTAGAACGACAGATTTACCGTGATTTTACGGTTTGTTGGTGGAGGTGCTTATGCGGCTCTCCGGTCTTGTCGTCACAAGTTTTCTTTTGCTTTCCGTTTTACTGGCGCAACATTCTTCCGCTGGCGGCAGTTCTGGAGGGGGACCCAGCTCTGCCGGTGGTGCTCGCGGCGGATCGGGTTATTCTGCTGGCGCCTCTTCCAGCTCCGGGTCGTCGCACTTCGCTTCCTCGAACAGTTCCTCAAGCTCACGCGCTTCTTCTTCGATCAAAGCAGGAGATGCTCGGGCGCATTCTTCTACCATGGTGGCGGAGAAGAAGGGGCATTTCTTGTTCTGGAGGCACAAGGCAGCTGCCCCGGCCATGTTCTTTCCCGTCGGTTGTAAAAAAGGCACAATATGTACTTGCCCCGGGGGAGGAATTCGAAACGGGGCGGGCCAGTGCGTGACACCCGTATCGTGTGCCGCGGGGCAGTACCTGTACGGCAACAATTGCGGTGCGCAATATTGGTTTAACGATTGCCGCGCTCTGGCGGCCCAGTTGGCGCGGCTCCAGCAACAGATGGCGGGGAGCAATGATCCTGGCGTGAGTTTGCGGCGTCGGTTGCTGGAAGAGCAATACGAGCGGTGCCAGACGGCCTACCAGGGCGTCCTGCTGACGGGTGCAACCTGGCTGCCGCTATGGGATTACTAGTTGTGCGGGGAATGGATGTTGGGCCGTGAAGGCGTGTCCCTCGCAATTTCTTTCCGGCATTTTCGATTGCTCGCGCTGGCTCTGATGGCCGCCTGCGCACTTGCCCAGGATCCTGCTGCACCTTCGAGCGCCCCTCCCGTTTCGACTCCAGCGCTTTCCCGCCCCGATATACAAACCCCAGCAAAGTCCGAGGCAGAGGCGGTTGATGTGACGCCCGATAGCGCTGGCGCCGTGCCGGCGGAACAGATTCGCGAGCTTTTGCAGCGCGCGGAAGCAAGAGACTTGGAAAACGACAAGCGGCAGCGCGATTACACCTACCTCGAGCGCGAGGAGCGGCACAAGCTGGACGGTCATGGCGGGGTGGCCAAGGTCGAGTCGCGGACTCTGGAGTTCCTTGAGATTTATGGCGAACCGGTGGAGCGTCTGACCGCCAGAGATGACAAACCCCTGTCTGCGGATGAGGCGAGGAAGGAAGACGAGAAGATTCAGAAGATTATCGACCGGCGCAAAAATGAGTCGGACGCGGAGCGTCGCCGGCGGCTGGAAAAAGAAGAAAAGGATCACCAGGAGGATCGCAAGTTTGTCTTGGAAGTCGCCGACGCGTTTAATTTCCGGCTGGTGGGCTCGGAACGGATCGATGGACATGATAGCTGGGTGCTCGAAGCTGAGCCGCGTCCGGGCTACGAAGCAAAGAGCCGTGAGGCGAAGGTTCTCGGGAAGTTCAAGGGTCGGGTGTGGATTGACAAGGCCGAGGCGCAGTGGGTGAAGCTTGACATTACGGCTATTGACACGGTCTCGATTGGCTTGGTGCTGGCTAGGATCCATAAGGGAACGCATCTTGTAGTCGAGCTGACGCGAGTGAACGATGAAGTGTGGTTGCCGAAGCGCTTGCAGCTCCACTTCGACGCGCGGGTGGCGCTGTTCAAAAGCTATGACGACGATGTCGAGCAGACCTACCGTGACTACAAGAAATTTCGTACGGATACGAAGATTACGGTAGTGGGGGAGGAAGATCGCGAGTAGAAGCGAGCGCGGCCTCTTGCTCCGTTAGACTCACGCCGGCCGTCGAGGCAGACATCATTTCCAGCGCGGGCGTGGAGTGATGCCCGGCCGCCGGTTGTTGCCTTCGCGGCTCCCGCTCTCACCACCGCCGTCGTCGGTCGGGTGTCGGACTGCTTTGTGCCCACCGTGCCCATGCCATCCTGTGCCCACCGGCCGCCCCATAGCATTCGGCGGCGCGGCGTCGATTGAAGCTCGTGCGGCGCAGGTTCGGCCGACAACCGCCGCGTTCGCGGGAGCACGCCGTGTAGACAATCCGCGCACAACGGATTGCTCTGAGGCAAACGACGCCGTCTGCGAAACGGTGGCCACGGGATCGACGGCGATCGAAGATGAGGGCCGGTCGGGCCGCGAGACCTGCAGTACAAATCTGAGGCAAGCGCAAGCGGAAAGCGCACGAAAACCGCCGCCGTGTTGCGCCAAAGGAGCGGAGGGAGTCGCTTCATTTTCAGAAACTTGCGCGTCCGTTCAAGTACTTCCGTACCGTCTCTAGTACCTTGGTTACTCCAATCCCAGTGACTGCCTGGCGGCGAGGCCCAAAAATACTATTAGTAGGGTCGCAAAAATAATTCGATACAATATGTAGACACACTCTGCAACTACTTTTTTGCCCGCCTCCAGAAAAAACCCATAAAACCCAGCAAAACCGGGTGATCCCGGCAGGGAGGCCCGTGGTAGCGGTTGAGATATGCTCAGCTCACGAAAAGACACTCGAAGACGGTTGTATCGAGGACTTGGTTCTCCCAATTTACTCAGCGCTGCCGGGAGGAAATAGGCTCGCTGGGAGCAGGGTTCTGCGGGGGAAAGGGAAAAGCGGAATGGCCGACTCGCGAGAAGTGATGAACATTCGCCAAGCTTCGCAGTATCTGGGAGTGAGTCCGGACACTTTGTACAAGTACGTGAACGAGCAACAGATTCCTGCATTCAAGCTGGGCAATCGCTGGCGCTTCAAGAAAACGAAGCTGGACCAGTGGATGGAAGAGAAGTCGATGGAAATGGAATCGCAGGGTAAGAAGAGAAACAAGGCGGCGGGGAAGGCGGCAGGAACTCCGTGACGAACGTCGCACCTAAGTCGTAAGCGAACTCTGTTCAAGAAGGGCGGTCACATGTTTGGAATGGGAGCGAAAACGATAGTGGGTCTGGATGTGGGCTCTTCGAGCATCAAGGCCGTCGAGCTCAGGAAGACACGCGCGGGCATCGAAGTGGCGCACCTTGGCCTGGAGCCGATCGCTCCGGACATTGTGGTCGATTCGATGATCGTGGACTCGGGTACGGTGTCGGCTGCCATCGCCAAGCTGTTCACGGATACGGCGATCAAATCGAAAGCGGTGGCTACGGCAGTCAGTGGGCACTCGGTGATCGTGAAGAAAATCTCTCTGCCCTCGATGAGCGATCAGGAGCTGGCCGAGACGATCCAGAAGGAAGCGGCGCAACACATTCCCTTCGATCTGGCGGATGTGAACCTGGATTATCAGATTCTTTCCGACGATGCGACCAGCCCGCAGATGGACGTACTGCTGGTAGCGGTGAAGAAAGACAAGATTCTGAACTACACCAACGTACTCTCGATGGCCGGCAAGACTCCGGCTATTGTGGATATTGACGCGCTGGCCTTGCAGAACTGTTACGAGTTCAACTATGAACCGGCTCCGACGCAGGTGGTGGCGCTGCTCAACCTGGGTGCGAGCGTGATGAACATCAACATCGTGAAGGGCACCACACCGCTCTTTCCGCGCGACGTTTCGGTGGGCGGGCATCAATACACCGATTCCCTGCAGAAGGAACTGGATCTGAGCTTCGACGATGCGGAGTCGCTGAAGCTGGGTCGAAAGGTGGGCACGGTGCATGACGAAGCGAAAGCACCGATCCTGCAGCAGGTGACGGAAATTATCGTGCTCGAAATTCAGAAGACGTTCGACTTCTTCCGCGCCAGCGCGGCGGGCGAGCACATCGAGAAGATTTATCTGGCGGGTGGTTCGGCCAAGGTCCCGGGGCTGGTGGAAGCGTTGCGCCAGGAGTTCTCGATGCCGGTGGAGTTGTTCAACCCATTTCAGAAAGTAGTGGCGCCGGTGGATGGAGCCGGAGCGCAACTGGTGGAACAGAACGCGGGCCAGCTGGCTGTGGCCGTGGGTTTGGCCCTGAGGAGCTTTGAAAAGCTATGATCCGAATCAATCTGCTGGGTGGTGCGAAACCGAAAGGCAAGAAAAGTCCCGCCATCAGTATGCCGAGCTTTGAGCTGGGCAATCTGGGGGGGCCCATCGTCCAGGTGGCGGCGGTATTGCTGATCGCCGGTGCCTGCAACTTCGGGTACTGGTACCGGCTCGACCGGGAGAGGAAAGAAATCGAGTCGCAAACCCGGATCGCAGAGCAGAAAAATCACGAGCTGGCCGACATCAAAGTGCGTTATCTGGAACGGCAGAAACAGGCGGATGCTTACAAGCGGCGGGTCGATGTGATCGACCAGTTGCGATCCAATCAGACCGGCCCGGTCAATCTGCTCTCCATGATCGGCGACACGGTGAACAATACCGAGGCGGTGTGGCTGAACAGCATGCAGGACCAGGGGGCAAGCGTCGCGATCGACGGTACGGCGCTGAGCAGCGATGCGGTGGCCAACCTGATTTCCAATCTGCAGAAGACCGGGTTCTTCAAGAATATCGAGATCAAAGAAAGCTTCCAGGACGACGCGATCAAGGACATGCAGGCATTCCAGTTCACGCTGACCTGCGAAAAGGCGAAGTCGTAAAAGGGGAAGTCGTAAAGGCGGACCGACTATGAATCTTGGCGAATTAACAGGGGTGAAGCTGCTGGGAGTTTTGCTGGTAGTGGCGGTGGTGGCCTCGGGCGGCCTCTACTACACGGTCTATAAATCGCAGCGCGACCAAAACGACGCGGCGCGTGTCAAGCTGCAGGCCAAATTGCGGGAGAACGCGGAACTCGAAGCCTACCGGCCGAAACTGGCCGACATCGAGCGGCAATTGGCCAGCTTGAAGCAGCAATTGGAGATCGAGCGGCGCATCGTGCCGGATGAAAAAGAAGTGGACAACTTCATGCGCATGGTGAGCGGAGAAGCACGCAAAGCGGGGGTAGAAATCCGCCGCTACACGGCGCGGCCGTATGCGGCAAAAGAGTTCTACACCGAGGTGCCTTTCGAAGTGGAGTTCGACGGCCCGTACTACTCGATGCTGGGGTTCTTCGACCGGTTAGGAAAAGTGGAGCGAATTGTGAACGTCTCGAACCTGCTGGTGGCCTCGACGAAGACTCCGGGCACGGCGAAGGCCAGACACGTCTACCAGTACGCGGCGAACGAGAGCGTTGTTGCCACCTGCCTGACCACGACATATTTCAGCCATGACCTGGACCCGGCGGCGCCGGCCAGCAAACCCGGACCACCACCGGTCAAGAAATAGGAGGGACACGATGAAGCCGACGAAGACAATTCTCGTTTGCGTACTGGCCGCGGGCTTAGCCTCGGCCCAGAGTCCCAGGATCATTCAGAATACGCGCGACACCATGAACGGGGTGGCCAACAATGCCACGGCTGCCTCCAATGCGGCCATGGGAGAGCCCGCGCCTTCAGCGGCGAGCGCGAGAACCCATGGCGCAGCCCAGGCAGGCGGTACGGCAAAATCCGTAACCGTGAAAGCGCAACCCGCCGGCGTGCGTGCGGCGGGGCCGAAACATTTGCATGGAGCTAAGCGGATCGGGGTCATCGCCTCCGTTCCCAGTCCGGAGACGAAGCCTGTACCGGCGCCAGAAGTCGGTGCGCCCGCCGAGGCGAGCGCTCCGGTTGCCGGAGAAAGCGAGAGCGCGGAAGCCGAGCAGTCGGTCGTGCCCGACAGCAAGTACGCGGCCAACGGACGACGCGATCCTTTTCTCAGTCCGGTGGTGAGCCACGCGGGCAGTTCGGGCTGCAGCACGGGCAAGAAGTGCCTGGAGATCGGAACCATTAACTTGCGCGGTGTCGTGCATGCGGAGAACGGTTTCATCGCCGTGGTCAGTAACGGTCTGAACAAGGCGTATTTTCTGCGGGAAAACGATCCGGTATTCAACGGCTACGTGGTGAAAATCACGGGCGACTCGATCGTGTTCCAGGAAACGCTGCAGGACCGGTTGGGCAAGAGCTTTACGCGTGAAGTAGTGAAGAAGATTACGACTCCGGCAGTGTAGGCCTGGAGACACAAGAATTCGAGAAACACATGGGGGCGAAACGGCCTCGCATGGGGAGATAGGGAAATGCGAAAGCAACTGCTGGGTCTCTTGGTTCCGCTGATGGCGTTCGTATTGATCGCCGCGGCGGCTGACACGACGGGCAAGGGGGTGGCCGCGAGCGCTGCATTGCAGAAGCTCGAGGTCGCGCACAGCCAGGACGGATTGCGGGTCGAGTTCAAAACGAAGGGCGCGTTGGCGCCCAAAGTGACGACGCTCGATTCTCCGGCAAGAATCGTCGTCGACTTTCCCAACACGGTCATGGCGACGGCACAAAGCCGCATCAGCGTCGCAAGCGATGGCGTGAAGGACGTTCGCGTGGGAATGGACGGACAAAATCCGCCCACCACTCGCGTGGTGGTTGACCTGGCGGGCAATCTCTCGGCCAGCCGTCAGCATGAACTGGTGACGGGCGCCGACGGTGACTTCGTGCTTACGATCCACGACGTGGCAAAGCACGAACCGGTTGTGGCCCGTCGTCAAGCGACGCCGGCCGCACAGCCAGCGGAGGCGGCGGCAGCCGTGTCGGCTCCGGTGATTGCGACCGCTCCGGCGCCGGCAGAGAACGTCCAGAAAGCAGCGGACGTTGCCTTTGTCGAAACCAAGTATTCGGTGAAAGAGGAGCCAGCCGTACCTCCAGTTGCCAAAGCTGAGGAAGCGGCCAGCCGCTTTGCCGACAAGACGGCTGCGGAGTTGGTTGCCACCAATGCCAATGCCGCGATGGGGCAGGCGGGCGGCGCCAAGCCGGCAATCCAGCCGGCGGTGAATCTGGCTGCCGAGCAGAAGGTGCAGATGGAACAGAAGCCGGCTGCGAACGGTGCGAAGTACACGGGCGAGCCGATTTCGGTCAATCTGAAAGACGTCGACCTGAAAGACTTCTTCCGCCTGATTCACGAAATCAGCGGTTTGAACGTCGTACTCGATCCCCAGATCCATGGCAACCTGACGATCGTGCTCGATGACGTGCCGTGGGATCAGGCGCTCGACATCGTACTCAAGAACAATGACCTCTCGCGTCAGCTGGATGGCAACGTGCTACGCATCGCCACCGTCGACACCCTGCGGAAGGAAGCGGAAAACCGGCGGGCGCAGATCGACGCCGAGGCGCTGGCAGTGGACAAAGTCAGCATCACGCGCTTCCTCAGCTACGCCCATGCCAAGGACGTCATTCTGCCGATCAAGAAGTTCCTGAGCCAGCGCGGTGACGTGGTTGCCGACGAGCGTACCAATGCGCTGATCGTCAATGACATTCCTGCGGTTCTGCCACAGATTGACCGCATCATCCAACAGATGGACCGCAAGACCCAGGAAGTGGAGATTGAGGCCCGTGTCGTGGCCGCCACGCGGAACTTCGCGCGGGACATCGGTACGCAGCTCGGTTTCGGCTGGGGCAATGGCGCAACCGCAGTCGGTGGCGTACCCGGCGCCTCCGGGACTGGCGGCTCGCCGATCACGACCACGGGGTTGCAACCGTTGTATCCGGTGATGTCAGGGGGAACGGCATCGACCGGATATAACATCCCGTTGTTTTCGAACTTGGGCGCAAGCGGACCGACCAGCGGTCTGTCGTTTATCAACGCGACCAACAACATGCAGATCGATTTCATCCTCACGGCAGCGGAGTCCCGCGGCTTGCTGAAGATTCTTTCTCGTCCCCGTGTGGTCACGCAAAACAACATTCAGGCGGTGGTCAAGCAGGGTACCAGAGTGCCCATCGTCACCCAGAGTCAGTTGGGTGGTCCTCCCACCACGACCTATGTGGACGCTTTCCTGCGCCTGACGGTGACGCCGCAGATCACATCGGAAGGGACCATTTTCTTGAATGTGGATGTGGAAAACACGCTACCCGACTACAGCCGCGCCAACGCCAGCAACGGCGAGAATCCGGCTCTGATCACGCAGCAGGCCACGACGCAAGTGCTGGTGACCGACGGTGGCACGGTGGTGGTTGGCGGGGTTATCCAGACGCAGAATTCGCTCTCCGTTTCGCAGGTTCCTCTGCTGGGCGATATCCCTTATCTGGGCAACCTCTTCAAACATCGCAGCGTAACCACTTCCGATACGGAACTGATTTTCTTCATCACTCCGCGCATCATTCAGACCTAGCGCGGGTCAAGATAGGCCCAGCCGCCGGCCTTCTCGGGGAACCTGCCGAGAGACCGGCGGTTTTTCTTTGTCTCGCCGTGCAGGCGCCCGCTGGCTCGCCCGGTCGGTTGTGCGGCCGCAGCCGATGGGGAGCCGACGGGTTCTTGCTACACTCCTCACTATGGACCACGCGGGCCGGATGAATCGTCTTCGATCGACGCTCGAGGAACAAGATCTGGACTGGTTGCTGGTGACGCACCTCCCCAATGTTCGCTATCTTTGTGGATTTACCGGAAGCGCGGCGGCCTTGCTGGTGAGTGGTCGGGGATCGATCCTTTTTACCGACGGACGCTATCGCACCCAGGCGAAGGACGAAACCAAAGCCGGCAGCGGTCATCGCGGCCAGGGTGTGAAGCTGGTGATTGCGCGCAAGTCGCCTGCGCTGGCGGCGGCGGAGTGGCTGGCCGCTCAGCGCAGGCGTTCCACGCCGGCCTCGATCGGAATCGAGGCGGAGTCGATCTCGGCCGGCATGCGCGACCGGTTGTCCTCCGTGCTCGAAAGCGCGGCCAACCGTCGGACGGGCCAAGGCGCTCGCCGCTTGCGGTTCGCGCCGGACTGGGTTGAACGGTCGCGGATGGTCAAGGATGCGGGCGAGATACTGCGCATCCGCCGGGCGGTGGAACTCGGAGCCGGTCTGTTTCGAATTGTTCGCGAAAGCGTTCGGCCAGGTGTGACGGAGGTGGAAGTCGCCGCAGCGATGGAATATCAGGCTCGTTGCCAAGGGGCGGAAGGCATGTCGTTTCCGACGATTCTTGCCTCGGGAACGCGCTCGGCAATCGTGCACGGGCGAGCCTCGAGCGCGCGTATTCCGCGGCGCGGATTCGTGGTCTGCGATTTTGGTGTTATACTCGCCGGTTATTGTTCAGACCGCACGCGGACCGTGCATGTCGGACGGGCGCCCGACGCTGCCCGACGGCTGTATGATGCGGTGCTCGAGGCGCAGCAGGCTGCGATCGAGGCGGTGCGCCCGGGGGCGACGGGTGCCGAGGTCGATGGCGCCGCCCGGCGGGTGCTGCGGAAGCGGAAGCTGGCCCGGTACTTCACCCATTCGACTGGGCATGGTTTAGGATTGGAAATACACGAGGCTCCGCGGCTGGCTTCCGGACAAGGCCTGAAGCTGGAGCCGGGCATGGTGGTTACGATCGAGCCTGGGGTCTATGTTCCGGGGCAGTGGGGCGTGCGGATCGAGGATGTGGTGCTGGTCACCACTTCGGGCTGCGAAGTTCTTTCGCCCACGGACAAAGAGTTAGTCGTGATTTAGTAGGTGATCCAGCGTAGAGATGCGGGTTGCCGCGTCGACTGCGCAGAGTTTGACGGGACGGAGTCCCGTCGCCACACATAATTTGGAAGCGGAACCCGCCTTATCCATGAATCAAAAAGAGCTGAAGGAACTGATCGAGTTCTTAATCGAAAAAGACATCGCCGAGTTTGAATTGGAGCGGGGCGATGTCAAGGTGAAAATCAAACGCGCCGCTGACCCGGCACCTCTGCCCTTACCGGATTCGCGTTATCTTGCTGTGCCGCCTCCCGCCGTTACGCTGGCTCCGGCGGCTCCGGCCGCCACGGCCGGGCCCGCACGATTCGATCTGGCCGCCAGTGCGGCTCCGCCGGTGCCGGTGGAAGACCTGCACATTGTGCGGTCGCCGATCGTGGGCACTTTTTACGAATCGCCGTCTCCCGGGTCACCGCCTTTTGTCAAAGTGGGAGATGCCCTGGAATTGGGCCAGGTGTTGTGCATCGTCGAAGCGATGAAGCTGATGAACGAGATCGAATGCGACGTAGCCGGCGAGTTGGTGAAGAAACTCGTCGCCAACGGCCAACCCATCGAGTACGGCCAGGAGCTTTTCGCCGTGCGGCCAGCGAAATAAGCTCTCAGTTCTCCTCGCACGGCTCTCGGGCAATTCCAGTGCAGTGCAAGGGGGGATTCTCTGAGAGCTGAGATCGGACATCTGAGAGCTTTCACGTCATGTTCAAGAAAATTTTGGTGGCGAATCGGGGGGAGATTGCGCTGCGCGTCATTTGCGCGTGCAAGGAACTCGGCATCCGCTCGGTCGCGATCTACAGCGAGGCGGACCGGAATTCCCTGCACGTGCGCTTTGCCGATGAGGCAATCTGCATCGGACCGCCGCAGCTGGCTCTGAGCTATCTCAATATCCCGGCGGTGATCAGCGCGGCCGAAATCGCGAATGTGGACGCGATCCACCCCGGGTATGGCCTGCTCTCGGAAAACGCCAACTTCGCGGAAGTCTGCGAAGCCTGTCACATCAAGTTCATCGGGCCGCCTCCGGATGTGATCCGGTTGATGGGGGAAAAGGAAAAGGCCCGGGCTGCCATGAAACAGCATGGCGTACCGATCGTTCCCGGTTCGGACGGGGTGGTTGCGTCAGCGGAAGAGGCGCTCGAATGGGCGCGGCGGCTCGGTTTTCCGGTGATTGTCAAGGCTACGGCAGGCGGCGGCGGGCGCGGCATGCGCATTGTGCGCAATGAAGCGGAGTTGCCTGGGCTCTACCGTCAGGCGCAGTCGGAGGCGGCGGGCGCCTTTGGCAATGGCGACCTTTATCTGGAACGCTACGTCGAGCACCCGCGACATATTGAGTTTCAGGTCCTGGCCGATGAGCACGGTAGCGTGGTCAGCTTGGGGGAACGCGAATGCTCGATTCAGCGGCGTCACCAGAAGTTGCTCGAAGAGTCGCCATCGGTGCGGATGACACCGGAACTGCGCCAGGAAACCGGCGATATTCTCAGTCGCACGCTGAGCCTCATTGGCTATCACAATGCCGGCACCATCGAATTTCTCATGGACCAGGAGCGGCGGCTTTACTTCATTGAGATGAACACCCGCATCCAGGTGGAGCATCCGGTGACCGAGATGGTGACCGACGTGGATCTGGTGAAGAGTCAGATCATGATTGCCGCGGGCGAGAAGCTGGCCGACGTTTTGCAAGGGCCCATCGTGCATCGCGGACATGCCATTGAATGCCGCATCAATGCCGAGCACCCGGAGAAATTTACGCCCTCGGCGGGGAAGATAACTACGTTTAATCCTCCAGGAGGAACGGGGGTGCGGATTGACACGGCAGCCTATGCGGAGGGCACGATTCCTCCTTACTACGATTCCTTGATTGCCAAGCTGGTGGTGCGCGGCAAGGATCGCAGCGAAGCAATTTCGCGCATGAGCCGTGCACTGGGGATGTTTATCGTGGAGGGCATTCACACTACGATTCCGCTGCACCGCAGAATTCTGGCGGATCGGGATTTTCGGGCGGGAAATTTCGATACCGGATTTATCGAGACATTTCTGGCGAAAAAAGAACCTGCAGGTTGAGGCGATCGTCCGGATAAGAGCGTCAGGCAAATCGCCGAGCTGCCTACCATGGGATTCCGTGAAGTCGAGCGCCCTGGTAGTCGTGCCTGCCTTGTCGTGAGCCTGCTTCTCCCGGCCGATTGCTGCCCAATCGCACGAATCGAGGGAGGAGATCCCGCCCGGGCGCTGCCATCGCCTGCCCAGCTGTCAGCCTCAAGATTCCGGGGGTCCGTCCCGCGCGCCTTGGCCGAACCGGTACACTGATCGGGTAGTTCGGTTCGGAATCCCGCACTTCCAATGGTCTTACTGCCCCGTCTGTACCCGATCCTCGATGCTTCCCGCGGCTTGAGCGGCAGGGAATTGCTGGACGCTGCTGCGGACCTGGCGGCCGCCGGATGCACGTTGCTGCAGTATCGCAACAAATCGGGCGACGCTCGCCGCATGCTTGAGCAGGCGCGTGAACTCAGGGCGCGTCTCGGGCCTGGTGTCCGGCTCGTAATGAACGACCGTGCCGACCTCTGCTTGGCGGCGGAGTGGGATGGGCTGCATGTCGGACAGGAGGATCTGTCGGCGGAGTCCGCGCGGCGCCTCATTGGACCGGACCGCTGGCTGGGGGTCTCGACCCACAATCCGGAGCAACTGGCAGAAGCGGACCGGACAGCTGCCGATTACCTGGCCATTGGACCGGTGTTTCTGACCGGCAGCAAGACCAATCCCGATCCCGTCGTGGGCCTGGCGGGCGTGGCTCGGGCGCGGGAACTGACGCGCAAGCCGTTGGTGGCGATCGGAGGGATCACGCGCAGCAACGCCCGTTCCGTGATCGAGGCGGGCGCCGACGCGGTGGCGGTGATATCTGATTTGTCACGGGATCCGGGCAAATCAGCTGAGGAATTTTCGCGAATTCTGGGGTAAAGTGGAAAGCTCTTGTGGCGAACTCGATTTTCTGCAGCGACCCGGCTGCTGGCGCCCTCTGCGGATGAGACGCTGCCGGTAGAGACCTGACGAGCCCGGTCGCTTGCTGGGAAGCTGGTTTTCGACTTTTGAGGAGGTTCGTGAGCACCAAGGTTCAACCGCCAGGTCCGGCTGCGAAAGTCGCTGCGAACATCAGCGATTGGGAACGGCATACTCATCAGGACAAGGAACTCGTCCAGGGGCTTGGCCTCGTCAGCGCGACCATGCTGGTGATGGGTTCCATGATCGGCTCGGGCATCTTTATCGTGTCGGCCGAGATCTCGCGCGAGGTGACCTCGCCGGCGCTGTTGATTGGGGCTTGGCTGATCACCGGATTTCTGACGATTGTCGGCGCGCTCACTTATGGCGAACTGGCCGCGATGATGCCGCGGGCGGGTGGGCAATACGTCTATCTGCGCGAGTCGCTCGGGCCGCTTTGGGGCTTTCTCTATGGCTGGACTCTGTTTCTGGTGATCCAGACCGGCACGATCGCCGCCGTGGGTGTCGCTTTCGGCAAGTTTTTGGGGATCTTCTGGCCGGCGGTTTCTTCCAGTCATTGGATTGTTCACCTGTGGAAAGTGCCGAAATTTTCAGTCGGCCCGATCATACTCGGCGGGATGGACGTTGGTCTGAATACGCAGAACCTCGCCGCCATCCTGGTGGTGATTGTGCTTTCCATCGTCAATGTCTTTGGGGTGAAAACGGGTGCGCTCATCCAGAATATTTTCACCACAGCGAAAGTTTCGGCGTTGCTCGGGCTGGTGCTGTTTGGAATTTTTCTGGGGCGTAACGCGGGGGCCGTAGCCGCGAATTTCGGTACGAGCTTCTGGAATCATTCGGGGCTGGGCGCTTTGCACGACCTGGGTGGAGGAGTTCTGGTCTCGACCCTGACGGTGCTGGCGATTGCCCAGGTGGGATCGCTGTTTTCCGCCGATGCCTGGAATAACGTCACATTTACTGCCGGCGAGGTGAAAAACCCCAGCCGGAATCTACCGCTGTCGCTGGCGCTCGGCACGGGCGTGGTCATCGCACTTTATATCGGGTGCAACTTCATTTATCTGGGGGCGCTTCCCCTGGTGGGCAGCTCAGGCGGAGCGACACTGGCCGACCGCGGTATTCAGTATGCCACCGAAGACCGCGTCGCCACGGCGGTGCTGACCCAGATGTTTGGCTCGATCGGGGGCAGATTGATGGCGGTCGCCATCATGATTTCCGCCTTCGGCTGCTGCAACGGCCTGATTCTGTCGGGCGCGCGGGTTTACTACGCCATGGCGAAGGATAAGTTGTTTTTTCGCAGCGTCGCGCGGCTCCATCCTGACTACAAGACACCGGCGGTTTCCCTGATGGTGCAGATGGTCTGGACTTGCGTGCTCTGCATTTCGGGCAGCTATGGCCAACTGCTCGACTACATCATTTTCGCGGTGCTGGTGTTTTATGTACTCACCATCGTTGGGCTATTTGTCTTGCGCCGCACCCATGCTGAGGCCGAGCGTCCCTACCGCGCCGTGGGATACCCGATTTTGCCTGCGATTTATATTGTGCTGGCTTTGTTTATTGACGTGGTGCTGTTACGCTACAAGCCGCAATACACGTGGCCGGGATTGTTTATTGTCTTGCTGGGGATTCCGGTGTATTACGTGTGGCGGCCGCGAGGCGGAACCACTTGAGGTTGACTTTCTTAGGGTTGACCGCGCGTTGTACGGACAGGAGAGATGCTAGGGATGACGGATATCTTTGCGAAAAAGCCGCTTGAGCTGCTGCTGGAGGAGGCGCGAGAGACGGGCTCGCATAGTTTGAAACGCACGCTGGGCGTATTTCAGTTGACCGCGCTGGGCGTGGGTGCAGTCATTGGGGCAGGAATTTTCGTGCTCTCCGGACTGGGCGCCCACTATGCCGGGCCGGGCCTGATGCTGTCGTTCGTCCTCTCCGGCTTGGGGTGCGCTTTTGCGGCTTTGTGCTACGCGGAGTTCGCGGCCATGATTCCGCTGGCGGGCAGCGCTTACACGTACGCGTACGCTACGCTGGGCGAAATTTTTGCGTGGATTATCGGCTGGGACCTTACGCTCGAATACGCGATGGGCGCGAGCACGGTTTCTTCCGGTTGGTCCAACCACTTTATTGAACTGCTCAACATTTTCAACATCAAGATGCCGCTATGGCTGGCGTATGACCACTGGACCGGACTGCACACGGCGGAAGACATCGTGGCTCGGGAGATGGCGTTTACTGCTAACCCCAGCCTGGTGGCCGGGAGCCAGGCCTTTCTGGAACAGAAGTCGGCGATCATGGCGGCGCAATCGCCGGACCTGTTGCGGAGAGCGCACGATCTGTTAAACGCCCCGCATCTGTTCGGATATGAGATTGGCGTCAATCTGCCGGCATTTGTTATCGCGCTGGTGATTACGGCGATTTTGGTGATTGGCATCAAGGAAAGCGCGCGCTTCAACGCCACCATCGTTACCATCAAGGTTGCGGTTGTGATCTTTGTCATTGGCTTGGGAATCCGCTATGTCAGCGTCAGCAACTGGGGGACGGACTGGCAAAGTTTCGCGCCTTTTGGATTTTCTGGAATCGGGGCGGGAGCGGCATACATTTTCTTTGCTTATATCGGATTCGATGCGGTTTCCACCACCGCCCAGGAAGCGAAAAATCCGCAGCGCGATCTGCCGATCGGCATCATTGCTTCGCTGCTGATCTGTACCGCGCTTTATATTGCAGTAGCGGCAGTACTGACCGGGATGGTGCCTTGGCGCGAGGTCAATATCGAAGCCCCCATTGCACGCGCCTTCCTGGACCGCGGGCTTACCGGTGCCTCCCATATCATTACCCTGGGCGCGCTCGCCGGCCTCACCAGCGTGATGCTGGTCATGCTCCTGGGGCAGACCCGGGTGCTGTATTCGATGGCAAACGACGGGCTGTTGCCCAAGAGATTTTTTGCCGAGGTTCACGAGAAGTTTCGCACGCCTTGGAAGAACACCATGCTGGTGGGACTACTGGCGGCAATTGTAGGCAGCCTGACCCCGATCGACGACATCGGCAAAATGGTGAATATCGGCACCCTGCTGGCATTTGTCATCGTCTGCATCGCGGTTTTGACTCTGCGCCGCACTAACCCAAACCAACCCCGACCGTTCCGGACTCCTTGGGTGCCTTTTGTGCCGGTCCTGGGCATTTTGTTCAACGGATACATGATGTACAAGCTGGGTTGGATCAACTGGGCGCGATTGATTATCTGGCTGATTATCGGCTTGGTGGTGTATTTCACATACAGCCGGAAACATAGCCGCGTGCAGGCGGTGCTCGAAGGGCGCGGAACGACCTAGAGCCCATCGCTCCGCAACCGGTGCGGCGTCTCAGGCGCGACGCAGCATCTCGGCGAAGAGTCCCACGCTGAGTTCCCCGGCGCGGACTGCCGGTCTTTCCCGAGCCACCGCCTGGCAGCGCCTTTGCTGCGCCCTGGGGACTGCAAACCCGGGAACCCGTCGCTCGCAGGCTTATGGCTCTTCCTGGATGGTTCGCGTGATCGCGGTTACCAGGCGGCGCGGGGAGAAGCGCACGGACTGAGCCAGAAGCCAATTCTTGAATCCGCAAATCACCACCGGCTTTCCCGCCAGGAGCGCGCGATAGCCGTCTTCGGCCACGGTGCTTGCGTCCATCGATCCGAATTTCAGCAATCGCATTCCGGTAGCGTTGGCGCGTTTGTGGAATTCGGTCGCGGTTGCTCCCGGGCACAGGCAGGTCACAGTCACGCCCGTCCGTTGCAGTTCATTGGCGAGCGCTTCGGACAGATGCAGGACATACGCCTTGCTGGCGAAATACACGGCCATCAGCGGGCCAGGCTGAAAGGCGGCAGTGGACGCGACGTTCAGGATGCGTCCGGCCTGGCGTTGGATCATCTCCGGCAGATAAAGGCGGGTTAGGTGGGTGAGAGTCGTGATGTTGAGCTGGATCTGGCGCAGGCATTGTTCCAGATCGTTCTCGGCGAATAACCCGTACTGCCCGAAGCCGGCGTTGTTGACGAGCACGTCGACCTGAATCTCAGAGCGGTGGGTCTGATCCCAGACATAGGCCGGAGCGCCGGGATCGGACAGATCGACAGCAAGGATCAGCGAGCGGGTGCCATTGGCCTTTTCCAGCCCGGCGGCAAGTTGACGGAGTTTGTCGGCGCTACGGGCGACGAGAACCAAATGGTAGTTCTCGCGAGCAAAAATGCGGGCAAGTTCTGCTCCGATGCCGAAAGAAGCGCCGGTGATGAGAGCGGTTTTGCGGTCGCGCATGGCAGGTTTAGTTTATGACAAAAGGGAGGCGGGTCCCGGAGACCCGGCGCGGAGCGCAAGTGCAAATACGAATCGCACAACACCGACTTTGTTTCGACCGCCGATAACGGCCGAGCTTTCGCCCCGGTTCGGGGACGGACCAGGGCGTCCGTCCCACATGAACTCGTCTACACCAGCGCCGGCTCCACCTCGTAGATGGAGTGCCAACTGGTGGCAGCCTTGAGTTTGCCGTTCACGTTGTTGATGTTCTTTACGCCTTCGGTTTCCAGCCACTTGCGGAAGGCATCGGCGCCATGTTTTGCGTAGATGGGGATGCCGTCTTTCCAGGTGGCTCGTCCGCAGAGGACGCCGTTGAACTTCACGCCAGATTCGCCGGCAAGTTCGAGCGTCTCGCTGAATTCCGCGTTGCTGACTCCGGCGGAAAGATAAATGAAGGGCTTGGTCGCCACATGGGCAGCCTTGTGGAAGAGGTCGATGGCTTCTTTCTTGGTGTAGGCCTTCGTGCCTCCGAAGGCCCTCGTGCCTTCGACGTACTTCATGTTTACCGGCACTTCGACTTTCAGCACGTCGACGCCGTAGCGCGGCTTGCTGAATTCCCGCATGCTCTCGGTGACAATGTGCGGTTTCTTTTTGGCATAGTCGAGCGCCTTCTCGTCCGCACCTTCTTCGTAGCCGACAAACTCCAGGAAGAAGGCAATGTCGTTGGCGCGGCACTCGTCTCCGATGCGCTCGACCCAGGCATGCTTTCTGTCGTTCACATCCTTGGGGTCGTCGGGAGTGTAGTAGAGAAGAATCTTGACGCAATCGGCGCCCGCATCTTTCAGTCGGCGCGCGGACCAGTGGTCGAGCAGATCGGGCAGGCGGCCGGGGCCGGTCTTATCGTACCCGGTCTTCTCGTAGGCGAGCAGAAGGCCGGCGTTTTTGGCGCGGCGCTTTGAAGCCGGCAATCCCCACTCGGGATCGAGCAGGATGGCGCTGGCATGGGGGGTGAGCACCTCGCTCACCAAAATCTTGAACTCTTCCATCATTTCGTCGGAGACGGCGGAGCCTTTTTCTTTGGCGAGAGACTTTTGCAGCGAGCCTCGCTGATCCATGGCGGCGGCGGCGATTACGCCCTGGGCATTGGATACGGCTTTCATGCCGGCTAGTTTGCCGGGGGTCAGTTTCATAAGATCCTCCATAGGTCTTCGATGTTATTGAGGGGGTACGACTTCTGCCAAGCCAAAGCGAAATGATCTGCCCATTATAAACGAAACGCCTGGCTGGCCTCAGAGGAGCCAGCGGCAGGAGTGGCAGGGCGTTGCGGAAAAACGAACAAAATTGTGTGATGCACGTCACCGGCCCCCTGCTCGCTACCCTCTAGACTGACCCTGGGACCATTGATTTATTCGAGAGGAGAAGCAATCCATGCCTTTAGTGTCAATGCGACAACTTCTGGACGAGGCCGCCAAGGGTGGCTATGGGGTCGGAGCTTTCAACGTCAATAATATGGAGCAGATTCAGGCGATCATGGAGGCGGCCAAGGAGACGAACTCGCCGGTCATCATCCAGGCGAGCCGCGGGGCCCGTTCTTACTCGCAGGACAAATTCTTGTATCACCTGATGCTGGCTGCGGCGGAACTGTACCCTGAAATCCCTCTGGTCATGCATCTGGACCACGGCAACAGCGTGGAGACCTGTCGATCGGCCATCGATCTGGGCTTTACCAGCGTGATGATGGATGGCTCGCTGATGCCGGATGGCAAGACCCCTTCGAGTTTCGATTACAACGTGCGCGTGACCCGGGAAGTCGTCGAATATGCTCATCCGAAGGGCGTCACGGTGGAGGGCGAGATCGGGGTGCTGGGGGGAATTGAAGATGGACACGGCGCGGGCGGGAGCGGTTTGGAGCATGTAACCGATCCGGACCAGGCCGTGGAGTTTGTCGAGAAGACCGGCCTGGACGCTCTGGCGATCGCCATCGGCACCAGCCATGGCGCCTACAAGTTTTCCAAGAAGCCGGACGGTTCGGTGCTGAAGATGGACGTGCTGGTGCAAATCCATAAGCGGCTGCCGAAGACGCACCTGGTCATGCACGGTTCGTCCAGCGTGCCCAAGGAGTTGCAGGATATCATCAATGAATACGGCGGCAAGCTGAAGCCGACCTGGGGCGTGCCGGTAGAAGAGATTCAGCTGGGAATCCGAAACGGAGTGCGCAAGATCAATGTCGATACCGATAATCGACTGGCGATCACGGGTGCGATCCGCAAGGTATTTTCCGATACGCCGGAGAAGTTCGATCCGCGCGATTATTTGAAACCGGCGCGCGACGCTATGAAGAAGGTTGTGGCCCAGCGTATGCGGGAATTTGGCCAGGCAGGTCATGCAGGCGACTACAAGCAGGTTTCGCTGGCGGAGATGGCAAAACAGTATCGCTAGCGATTCCTGCCCCGGAATAGGCAAGGATGCGACGGACAGGACGCTGTTCCTGTCCGTTCTTGCACGGGGTTCGGGGGCAAGGCTTCATTTGTGGGGAAACTGATAGCGCAGGCCGACGCGGGCGAGAATGGGCGGGCCTAGATCCGGCACGTTCGGATGATTCGGTACGACGTTGAGCGCCGTGTAGTAGCGAGCGTTGAACAGGTTTTCGGCGGCGGCAAAAATCTCCACCCCGTGGCCGAGAGAACGGCCGAGGTATAGGTCGACCGTAAAGTATTTTTTCAGCAACAACGTGTTCAGGTCATCATCGAATTGCTGACCCACGAAGGTTCCTTGCAGGTTGGCGGTGAGGATCTTGGGATTGACGTAGCGGGCTTGCAGCGTGAACTGCTGGTGTGGCACTTCTGGTACCCAGTTCCCGACCAGGGACTGGTTCAGACTGACAATTCCCGGACTCGGGGTGAAGTTCGACACCACGGCGTGTGCGAACTGGTAACCGCCGGCGAATTGAAGCCGGCTGCTGACGCGCAATTCGCCGTCGAGGTTGATGCCGGTGGAGAGGATGCGGTCGACGTTCTCTTTTTCGCGCGTGGTTGGCGATTGGGTGATGGTGACATTCACCACGGCATTGGTGATGTCGTTCCAGAAAAATGTCGCCCGCAAACTGAGGCGGTCAGAGAGCAAGCTCTGACGAATTCCGGCTTCGACTCCGGTCAGTCGCTCCGCAATCAGAGCCGGGTTGCCGTAAGTCAGAATGTTGCCTTGATAGAAATTGCGATAGAGTTCATTGAGGGTCGGTGCGCGGAAGGCCCGATAACCCGAAGCGGTGAGCGTGGTTGCGCCCTTGAGGTGATAGAGCAGCGAGGCTCGCGGATTGAGGGCTTGCTGGGTCCGGTCCAGATAGGGTGTCAGCCTGGTGCCGGCGGGATTGATTGCCAGCAGCCGAGCGCTGAAATCGCTCCAATGATCGTAACCGAGCGATACATTTGCGATCAGCCGCGGATTCGGCTGCAGGATGTCCTCTCCGAAAACCCGCGTCGTGCGTTCTCTCCCGCCGGCAATGGTCGCGCTTATGCCGGGAAGCACGTCATTGCTCTCGCCATTGACCTCCCGCCCTTCAAACCCCGCCACCAGCGTTTGCACGCGGCCGACCGGACGCGACCATTGGAGACTGCCTCCGAGAGCCTGCGACGGAACCGACTGGTCGTCGGTCAGGGTTTCGGTATCGCGATCGAATGCAACCGTGGAAAACGTCTGGAAATAGGACTCATAGAGTCCAAAGAGCCGCGCAGAAATCCCGCCCACGGTTTTCGTTTCGTAATTGACGCCGGTTGCGAAGTCACCCAGTTGCGTGTTGTTGAGCTGGAGCACGGTGCCGTTGTGACGATCTTCGTTGAAGAAGGAGCCGCGCGCGAAGAAACGGCCAAAGTCGCCAAAGTGGCGCCCGAGTTCAGCTTCGCTCAGTTCGTGCTCGGAGTCGGCGGGCGAATCCACGGTTCCGCGCTGCGCTCCGGGTACCGGAATGTAACCGCTCGTCCGGAAAAGATCGGTGGACGCAGAACCGTACCATGGTCCCAGGCGAGTGCCTGCCCAAAGCGATGACTCGGGAGTATTCTCATTACCCCAGGAGCTTTCGGCCAGGATCGTGGTCTTCTCCGGCGTGCGGGTGCGGAACTGAATGACCCCGCCCATGGCCGTCGAACCATACAGGCTGGCGTCGGCGCCTCCTCGCACAACCTCCACGTCGCTGATGGATTCACGGACCACGCGGTCCCAGTAAACCCATCCGCCGAACGGATCGTTGAGCGGAATGTCATCGACGATGACCAGGGCGCGGCTCGCCCCGCTGGCACCCACTCCACGCATGGAAACTCCCTGCGTGCCGGGATTCGCCGTTCGGCTGCTGGCGCGGCGAAACAGCGTAAAACCCGGTACCTGGCGCAGCGCGTCATCGAGCGCGAGAGGTGCGGAAGAGTTCAGATCGTCGTCGGAGATGGTCACGCTGTCGGCGGGAGAGTCCTCCAGCGCGGTATTGATGCGGGTGGCGGTCACGAGAACATGGTGGCTGGCGTAGTCCGATTGGTATTGCGGATGCAGGACCAGTTCGAGCCGTGATTGAAGATTCCAGGAGAGCTGAATGGGCAGAAATCCAGCGGCTCTTGTGGTGAACGTGCCGGAGGTGGCGGAGATGTCGAGGTGAAAATGCCCGGTGGAATCGGTCCACGCTGTCCTGCGGTAGCGGCCGCTGCTGAATTCGACTTGCGCGCCGACGATGACGGCGCCGGAAGGATCTTCCACGATGCCGGTTACCGAGGTCGGGCCGGTTTGCCCCACACCGGACTGCAGCGCGAGCAGAACACAGGCGATGGCAAAGAGGCATCGAATTGGGGGGCGGAGACTCGGCATTGTTTTTCCGGTAAATCCAAAACCTGACGGGGCCGGGAGATCCCTCTGTCGGGCAGTCGAAGTCACTGCCGCAGAGCCAGTGTCCCTAGAATCGCCTGTTGCTTGGCGATCAGCGACTGCACGCCCTGCCTCGCCGCCCCCATCATCTTCGCGAGTTGAGCGTCATCGAAAACCTGTTGCTCGGCGGTGGCCTGCAGTTCGACGATTTTATTGCCCGCGGTCATGACGAAGTTCATGTCCACCTCGGCGCGCGAATCTTCTTCGTAGTTGAGGTCCAGCAGAATTTCACCATCGACCATGCCCACGCTGATGGCGGCTACAAAATCTTTGATCGGAGCGGCGGTCAAGGTTCCCGCGTCGATCAATCGCTGCAATGCCAGGCCGAGCGCGACGAATGCTCCGGTGATCGAAGCCGTTCGCGTGCCGCCGTCGGCCTGGATCACGTCGCAGTCAATCCAGATGGTGCGTTCGCCCAGACGCTTTAGATCGGCGACGGCGCGCAGCGAGCGTCCGATGAGGCGCTGAATTTCCTGGGTGCGCCCGCTCTGCTTTCCCTTGGCCGCCTCGCGCACGGTGCGCGTCAGCGTGGAGCGGGGTAGCATTCCATACTCGCCGGAGATCCATCCCTTGCCCGAATTGCGCAGGAACGCGGGTACGGTCTCTTCGACTGATGCCGTGCAGATGACGCGGGTATTGCCCACCTCAATCAGCGCCGAGCCCTCCGCGGTCGAGATGAAGTCGGGAATGATGTTGACGGGCCGAATCTGCTCCGGCGTGCGGTTATCGCTGCGGAAGATCATCAGACGGAGATTCTAACAGGAGGCCGCTGGCGTGGGCGCAGGCGTCTCTGGACCCGGAGCGCAATGGATCGCCTTGGCGGTCTGGTTCCATCCTTACCAGGTCCGTTGCTTCACGGTGGCAATCGGACGCAGGCTTGGCGGGGGCGCGGGCGAAAGGTATCGGTCCCAGGTTGTGCTTTGGCCCCACGGCGCGCGTTCCCGGCCTGAACCAGGGGGCCAGACCTTACCTACGGATTGCTCGCCTGCTCAACCGCGAGCACATCGAAGGTCTCGCTCAAATCGGCGTGTCCGGCCAGGGTGTCTCGCGCTCTGCCTTCGACCAGGATGTTCACGCGTTGGATGCCCGGTATGTTGGCGCCCAGGGTTTCCACCAGCGAATTTACGGTGAGTTGCTCGCTCAGGATGCCAGAGCGATGCTCGTCAGCGAAGGCGGCATTCAGGTCGATGACGGCTGCGCCCGGGTCGACCAGGTAGATGGCGCGGATGTCCGCCGAGGGGGAAAGAGGATGGGGGGAATGGGGTTGCTGATAGATGCGCAGCAGAGTGCGCAACAACTCCTCGGCTCGCTGTTGGCGTCCTCCGGGAAGAGGAATCTGCGCTGGCCGCGGGCGGAGCGCGCCCGCGCTGTCGTCCGCTACGTAGAGGGCTACGGTTTCAGTCGGACCGGAAGCGGGGGGAGCGACAGGTAAGGCGCTGTCGGCAGCCGAAGAGTCCAGGGCGACGGCCTGTCGCCGCACGTGGCGCAGGTAGATTCCCATGGCCACCACCAGCAGGAACAGCGTGGCGACAGCAATCAGGAGATGACGGGGGATCATCGGGTCACCTTCGGCGCGGGCGCCGGGGTGATCCGGACCTCGGGTGAGCGCACGATGGCGATGGCGATCGTGGTCATCAGGGTTGAGCTCCCAATCGGTCGCGGACCGATGCTACCGCATCGGCAATCGCCGACGCGGCTCGCTGCTGGTAGTTGGCGGAGGTCAGGTCGGTGATTCCGTTCGGGCCGGGAGCAAGTTCGACTGCGACCGCGGGCATGGAGACATTGTTCAGCGGGCGCAGGGAAGCGGGAGAAGCCTGCGCGGAAAACTCTCGTTTGCGCATTTCGGTGACTACGGCTGCCGAGACCGCGCGGCTCGTGGGTAACGCCGGTGCTTGTGCCGTGTTCCAGGCATGGAACAGTCCTTGATCGATCCCGGAGACCGGAAGCAGCGCCGTGTATACGCGGGCGCCGGTACCTTGCGAGGCGGCGTGCAGGGTGATAAAGATCCCCGCGCGGGCAACATTGGCCGCCGTGGCGCGCTGATCGACCGTGGAAGCGCTGTCGGTGTCGCGCAGTAGCATGACCGCGAACCCGCGGATCTCCAGTTCATGGCGGAGCAGGCGTGCAAGTCCCAGCGTGACATCCTTTTCGGCCAGTCTATCGGTCAAAGCGGCGCCGCGCTCGTCGCCGCCGTGCGCCGGGTCGACCACGGCGAGAATGCGATGAACACTGGTTACGGTGTTGACCGGGGCAGGCGACGGCAGGGGCGGGGACTGCTGAGCGGCAACGGCCGGCGCCGCTGCCGACGGAACCGGGGAGACGATGATCGTCCGCCGGTCGACGCTGAAGGTTGCAATCAGCGGTTCGGTTGCAGTCACGTCCAATTGGGCGTCGCCGTCGGCCTCGGAATAGCTGACGTGCGTTATCAATGTACTGTCGAAGGAGATCGACTGGCTCCCCGGGGAGACGACCGGGTCGCGCCTAAAGAGCATGCGCAGCTTGCCAGGCTCGGTGGAGATGGTGGGGTTCACGGGAGCGGTGAAATTGATCGCTAATCGAGTGGGGTTACCCGCTTCCAGCCGGAAGCTTGGCTGTATGGCGACATCGCCGATGAACAGTCGTCCGGTGCTTTCCCGGAAATTTACCGGCGTCCCCAGAAACCTCGGCAGCAGCGCTCCGAGCGAGCTTAGCGGAACCAATCCGCGGGCGTTTTCGACGAGGAAAGGAGACAGGAAGTCGAAATCGCGTCCGGCAATTCTTGCCCGGTTCCCTCCCGCGACAAAGTCGGCCTCCAGAGCGTTATAGTGGAGGCGCAACGAACGGCCTTTGGAATCAGTACTTACGCGGCCGAGCGGTTCGAGTAGTTCGAGCAAGCCGACGTATTCGTGACCCGCACGATCGAGGATGGGCAGGGTGTAGACGGCGACAGGTGAGTAGATGGAAAGGTGCTTCTGGTCGGCGGGGGGAGCGGAGGGCGTGGCCGCCAACAGCGTCGCGCTGGCGAGCAGCGCCGCCATGATCTTGCGGGACAAAGCTCTGCTTGTCGTGGTGGAAAACACTTCCACTAGATCCTACAATGAGCTGCTCGGGAGCCAGAAGTCCAGCCCGGAACAACGTGGGCAACCCCCACCCCCAGACCCGCTCTCGCTAGTCCAGGGCATAGATTGTCAGGCCGCTGAGTAATTTGGGATAGAAATCGGTGGACTTCTGAGGCAGGACTTCCCCGGCGAAGGCTAGGTCGCGGACCTGTTCGATGCCGACCGGGTTCATCAGGAATGCCACCTGCACGTGTCCGCTCCGAACCTGCGAGAGGGCTTCGCCGACCTCGCGACAATAGGAAACGTTCTCCTGGTTGCGAATGGCTTCCTCGGAGATCTTCAGCACGCCCTCCAGCAGAACCTTGTGTAATTGCACGACGTCCAGCGCTTGCTGGCGGAGGGAAAGGTTGGCAAATAGGGCCGTGCCGATAGATTTCGGCGTGTGCAGCAGGAAGGCAGCGCCGGTGGTGACGGCGAGCAAGGCTGTTCCGGCCTCCCCCGCCTGTTGCAGAATCGCAGTGGCGCGCGCCGCATCAATGGTGGCGTCGACCTCTTCCACGTTAAAGAATTTCCGCGCTTCCGCCTGAAATTGCGCCGCCGAAAAATGCGGACGTCCAAACACCAGCCGATGGGTGGGAAGAATGACCAAGCCGGGACGATCCATGTCGACGAAGGTCATCATGAGCGATTCGTAAGGTGCGTTACCGACCGGCCCGGTCTCGGCGGCTGCGAGGCGCTCATTGCGATAGGCCAGGGCTGTCTCGTAGCGGTGATGGCCATCGGCGATGATCAGCTTCTTATCGAGCATCTGGGTGTGGACAGAGGCCAGGACCGATGCCTGTGAGATCTTCCACAGCCGGTGCAGTACGTTGTATTCGTCGGTGACTTCGATATCGGGGGCAGCCGCCGAATCAAGCAGGGCATCGACCTTGCCGCCGCCGTTGTACAACATGAAAATTTGACCAAAGTGGGCGCGGGTCGCCCGCAGCAGGTCCAACCGATCGGCCTTTGGCTTGGAGAGTGTCTGCTCGTGCCGGAACACGATCCCCGCCGAATACTTCTCGATTCGACCGAGGGCGATGAAGCCGCTTCGTTCCGCCCGAGCCAAGCTTCCGGGGATACTTCCTGCCTCGCCGGGGAGAGCAAAGGTCTGGGAATAGCGGTAGACAGAGGCTTCAGGATCTCGCCTCAAAACGCCTGTCCGGCGCCAGTCCTCGAAGGAGCGGGCGGCCCGGGTGTAAACATTGTCGGACTCTCCATCGCCCGGCGAGCGCTTTCCGAGGATAATGCGCACCAGATTGTAGGGGCTCGCCTGGTAGTAGCGTTCCTGCATGGCTGGGCTGATCTTGTCGTAGGGCTGGGTGACGACGTGCTGGATCGGCGCCTGCTGCGGGTCATAGCGCCAAGCTCGAAATGGGGAAATAAATGCCATAGAAGGGGAACGCAGAATTGTAGCAGGGACGATGCCCACTCGCCGCGGGCGCGAAAGTAGTAAAAAAATGCGCACTCACGCAAGCCACCTTCGGACCGTCCGGAGAATCTAAGGTTGGCAACGAAATAGTGACAACACTTTGTCGCGATTGTGCTAGTATCCGGCTCAGAATAGTGCGTTGCGGCCTGCTTTTCTGGGATGCGGGTCGCGGTCGTTCATGACGCCGATTTAGTGGGGCCTATGTTGTACGCGAAACAGTTCTCGGCTCGCGTCTCCCTGGCAGTTTTTCTGCTGATTGCTGTGTGCGGTACCCTCCCGGTGCTGGCCCAGAATTCGACCGACGACGTTCACGTCCAGCCCCGCATTCAGCCTCCGCCTCCGAAGCAGCCGGAAATTGATCCGGCGTTTAATACCCACACCAAGCCCTACAAGGTGGACGTGGATATGGTTCTGGTGCCGGTCACCATCACCGATCCGTTGAACCGGCTGGTGACGGGCCTCGACCGGGAGAACTTCAATCTTTTTGAAGGCAAGGACCAGCAGGAGATCAAGACCTTTTCGAGCGAAGATGCTCCGGTCTCGATCGGCGTGATCTTTGACATGAGCGGCAGCATGGGCAGTAAGATCGAACGTGCCCGGGAGGCGGTGTTTGAGTTCTTCAAGACGGCAAACCCGCAGGACGAGTTCTTTATGATTACCTTCGCGGACCGGCCGGAGGAGATCTCGGATTTCACCAGTTCGGTCGATGACATCCAGGGCCGCTTGCTGTATACGGTTCCGAGAGGGCGCACGGCGCTGCTGGATGCGATTTACCTTGGCGTCAGTAAAATGCGGCAGGCGAAGTATCCGAAAAAGGCTTTGCTGATCATCTCCGACGGCGGTGACAATCACAGCCGGTATACGGAAGGTGAGATCCGTTCGATGGTCAAAGAAGCCGATATTCTCATCTACGCGATTGGCATTTACGATCATTACTTCCCGACCGAAGAAGAACGCCTGGGCCCAACTCTTCTCAGCGATGTCACCGAGCTGACCGGTGGGCGAGCCTTCACGATTGACAACCCGAATGATCTGGCGGACGTTTCGACGAAGATTGGGATCGAGTTGCGCAACCAATATGTAATCGGATACCGTCCTAAGAATCCAGTGCGCGATGGCAAGTGGCGTAAGATAAAAGTGAAACTATTACCGCCCAAAGGATTGCCACCGCTCAAGGTCTACGCCAAGACGGGTTACTATGCGCCGACGGAATAGCGGGTCGCTGCTGATTTTCTTTCTCCTCGTATCGCTGTGGCTGACGGCGTCCCCTGCGCAGGGCGGCCTCCCGAGCCAGTCTCCTGCCGCCCCCGATCCTCCGTCGGTCTCGCAGACACCGACGAGCAACGCCCCTTCGGGGTCTGATTCGACCGACAGCGGCGTCTTTGTTTTCCGCAAGGAAGTCGAGGAAGTCGTGTTGCACGCCACCGTGATCGACGATAAGCAACACATCGTTACCAGCCTCGACAAAGGCGATTTTAACGTCTACGAGAATGGGCGTCCGCAGACCATTACATCCTTCCGCCACGAAGACATCCCGGTTTCGATGTGCATCGTGGTGGATAACTCGGGTTCGATGCGCGAGAAGCGACAAAAGGTGAACGCCGCGGCGCTGAATCTGGTCAGTGCCTCCAATCCAAACGACGAGGTGTGTATCGTCAACTTCAACGACGAGTACTACCTCGACCAGGATTTCACCGCCAACATTAAGAGGATGAAGGAGGGGCTGGAGAAGATCGAAGCCCGCGGCGGCACGGCCCTCTATGATGCGGTGGTTGCGTCCGCGGAACACCTGAAGAAAGACGCGAAGCTGGAAAAAAAAGTGATCCTGGTTGTCACCGACGGAGACGACAACGAAAGTGCCGAAACGCTTGAGCAGGCAGTGCGTCGGCTCCAGGGCGATGGCGGACCCACGGTCTATGCGATTGGCATCCTGGAGAAGGAAGAGCACCCGAAGCACGCGAAACGCGCCCTGGAAATTATGTCGGAAAGAACCGGGGGCATCGCTTTCTTCCCCCGGACGCTGGACGAAGTCGATGCCATTACCCGCACCGTGGCGCATGACATTCGCAGCCAATACACCATTGGCTACAAGCCGACAACACCGAAGGATCAAGGTGGCTACCGCCAAGTGAAGGTGGATGCCCGCTCGCACAACTACGGCAAGCTTACGGTCCGGACCAAGAGCGGCTACTACGCTGGTCCGGAGCCGGCGTCGGGGGCGCAATAGAGTCCGATCGCCGACCATCCCGACCATCAGTGTCCGGACCTCATTTCTGCCGGGAGCTCGCGGTTTCAACTTGCCTGGTTACCAAATTGCGGAATTATAAAATGTCCGCATTGACGCTACACCGCTTCGTTCCTTACTCTGGGGTGTGCCTTCAGCAACCGCAAACTCTCGCCTGCGCGTTAGCGACGATATTTCCAAACTCGTCGGCGAAACGCCGATGCTGCAAATGAAGAAACTGGCCCCGGCAGGGTCGGCCGATATCTTCGCCAAACTCGAATACCTCAATCCGGGCGGTAGCGTGAAAGACCGCGCCGCCATTGGCATGATCGCGCGCGCCGAACGCGAAGGCAGGCTGAAGCGCGGGGGGACGGTCATCGAAGCAACCGCCGGTAATACCGGCATCGGTCTTGCCTTGATTGGCGTGAGTCGGGGGTACAAGGTGCGGCTGTTCGTGCCCGAGAAATTTTCCGAAGAGAAGGTCATCATCATGCGAGCCCTGGGTGCCGAGGTGACGCGCACGCCCGAAGCCGAGGGCATGCAAGGAGCCATCCAGCGCGCCAAAGACCTGCTGGCTTCCGATCCTTCCGCTTTCATGGCGGCGCAATTTGAAAACTCGGCCAATCCCGATTACCACTACGAGACTACCGCTCGTGAAATCTTTGAACAGATGGAAGGGCGGATTGACGCCGTCACGGTGGGCAGCGGCACGGCCGGCACCTTCACGGGGATCGCCCGGTTTCTAAAAGAGCGGCTGCCGCAGGTGCACACCGTCGTCGTCGAAACCGAAGGATCGGTGCTCGGCGGGGGCAAACCCGGCCCGCATAAGGTGGAGGGGATCGGGTCGAGCTTCATTCCCGGAAATTTTGACGCCTCGGTTTGCAGCGAGATCATGATGGTTACTGACGTTCAGGCCTTCGGGATGGTCCAGCAACTGGCCGCCCGCGAAGGCGTGCTCGGAGGCTCGAGCGCAGGCGCCAATGTCTATGCGGCCGTCGAGGTTGCCAAGCGGCTCGGGGCAGGGAAGCGCGTGGTTACGCTGATCCCAGATTCTGCCGAGCGGTATCTGTCGAAAAGGATCTTTGAAGGCGGAATATAAACGGGGAACAGCCGCACCCGACCGAGGAGAATTCCTTGACCACTCAACCACCAGGCTTTGCCACCTGCGCCATCCATGCTGGCCAGGAGCCAGATCCTCTAACGGGTGCTGTGAGCGCGCCCATTTATCCCACCTCCACCTACGCACAGGAACAGATCGGCAAACACAAAGGGTACGAATACGCTCGCGTGACGAATCCGACTCGCGACCGGCTGCAGACCAACCTGGCGGCGCTTGAAGGCGGGAAAGAGTCGCGGGTATTTGGGAGCGGCATGGCGGCGATCAACGCCGTTGCTACCATGCTCAAAGCAGGGGACCACATCGTTGCCGGGCGCAATCTTTATGGTGGGACGCCTCGCCTGTTCGATCAGGTGCTGGTGAATTTCGGCCTGACCTTTACGTACGTCGATGCTTCCGATCTCAACCAAGTCGAGAGCGCATTCCAGCCGAGCACCCGGCTGGTATTTCTGGAGACGCCGACCAACCCCTTGATGGAACTGTGCGATCTACGCGCCATCAGCGATCTTAGCCATCGGCACGGTGCTGAGGTCGTGGTGGACAATACTTTCATGTCACCTTATTTCCAACGTCCGATTGTGTTCGGCGCCGACATGGTTGTGCACTCCACCACGAAATTCCTTAACGGACACAGCGACGGTCTGGGCGGAGTGGTCGTCTGCACCAAAACCGAGCAAGCCGAAAGACTCGCTTTTCTCCAGAAATGTGCGGGAGCGATTCTTTCGCCCTTTGAGTGCTGGCTAATTCTGCGCGGCGTCAAGACACTGGCCGTGCGCATGCAGGAGCACGACCGCAACGGCCGCACGGTCGCGAACTTTCTCTCGAAACACAAAAAAGTGCAGAAGGTCTTCTATCCCGGGCTGCCCGATCATCCGCAGCACGACCTTGCGAAACGCCAGATGTCCGGTTTTGGATCGATGATCGCATTCGAGACCGGGTCGCTAGCGAACGCCAACGCGATGCTGGGCAAGGTTCGCATCTGTTGTCTGGCGGAATCGCTGGGCGGGGTCGAGACTCTAATCTCGCATCCGGCCACCATGACCCATGCGGGCGTGGGCGAAAAGGTGCGTCGCGAGATCGGCATCACGGATGGCATGGTCCGCATCTCTGTCGGCATCGAGGATGTGGATGATATCCTCGCCGATCTCGACCAAGCACTCGCGGCGATCTAGCGTTTTTGTTGTCGTTGGCGTCAAGCTGACTGCGGGAGGGGCGGTCACCGACGCCCTCTCTAGCGCACCGATTCTCCCATCCAGGCCAGATACTCCTCGCTGCCGTCTTCGACGCCAATCTCGATGCACTCGGGAAGCTCGTAGGAATGTAGTGCACTCAAAGCTTCGCGCACGCGATCAAACGCTTCCACGGTTGTCTTGACAATCAACAACCACTCCGTTGCGGTCTCGACCTCGCCTTGCCAGCGATAGACCGATTCAATCTGGGGAATGATGTTGACGCAGGCAGCCAGTTGGCGCTCAACCAGCGTGTGGGCGATGTTCCTCGCCTCTTCGTGCGAGGCACAGGTTGTAAGAACTAGTCTTTTGTCGGTCATGTTCGGCCATTCGCAATCGAGTCGATCGTAATAGAATCGAGGGTTCGAATTTCACTGGAAGCATACGAGGCTGACGATGGCAACGCAAATCAAGTTTGGAACCTCCGGGTGGCGTGCGGTTATCGCCGAGGAGTTCACGTTCGCCAATCTGCATCGGGTGCTGCATGGCATCGCACGCTACGTACGGTCGCAGAAGCCTGTTGGGGCGCGGGTCATTGTCGGGCGTGATCCGCGATTTCTCGGCGAAACTTTCTGTGCCACGGCGGCGGATATCTTGTCCGGCTACGGCATCACTTCGCTGGTCGTCGCAGAATCTGCACCCACACCCGCGATTTCCTACGCTGTAATTCGATCGCAGGCTGACGGCGCGATCAACTTTACTGCTTCCCATAATCCTGCGGAATACAATGGGATTAAATTCTCGACTCCCGATGGCGCGCCGGCGCTGCCTGAGGTTACGCACGCGATTGAGTCTGAGGTCGTGGCCTTCGATAGGAATCCGCAGCCTCCGCCGCGAACCGCAGAGAATATGGCGAAAAGGGAAGCGCTTGACCCGAAGGGCATTTATCTTTCCCGCTTGCGGGAAATTGTCGATCTTGACGTCATCCGGAAGTCAGGCATCAGGATTGCCTTCGACCCAATGTGGGGCGCCGCGCGGGGATATTCCGATGTGCTGCTTCGCGACTCCGATGTGACCGTGGCTACGGTTCACGATGCCCGTGACGTGCTTTTTGGAGGCCATGCGCCCGAACCCGACGACCACCTGCTCGAGGATCTGCGCCAGGAGATGCGTAAGATTGGTGCCGCCATAGGTATTGCGACCGACGGCGACGCCGACCGCTTCGGAATTGTCGATCAAGACGGCACGTTCCTGCAGCCGAACTACATCATCGCGTTGCTCTTCGACTACCTGGTTGAAACGCGAAGCTGGAACAACGGGGTGGGAAAGTCGGTGACCACCACGAACCTCATCAACGCGCTGGCCGCAAAACACAAGATCGAGCTGCACGAAACGCCGGTGGGCTTCAAATACCTCGGCGAGTTGATCAAGGCGGACAAGATTCTGATTGGCGGCGAAGAAAGCGCCGGCCTCTCGATTCGTAAACACGTCCCGGAAAAAGATGGCGTGCTCGCCGGCCTGCTTTGTTGTGAGATGGTGGCGCGCCGTGGGGTATCGCTCGGCGCCCAATTGGAACAAGTATTTGCCAAAGTTGGTTCCTATTATCCTTTAAGGGAGAACTTCCGCTTGACGCCGGATGTGAAAGCGAAGTTTACTGAGAAGTTACGTAGCGATCCGGTTGAGTTTCATGGCACCAAAGTTGCACAGGTGGCGAGAACGGACGGACTCAAACTGGTACTCGCCGACGGATCGTGGGTGTGCTATAGGCTCTCCGGCACGGAGCCGGTGGTGCGCGCCTATAGCGAAGCGCGCAGCCGGGAAGGCCTCGCAAAGCTGAGCGCGGCAGCGAAAGCATGGATCTTCGATTAGGACCCAACTCGCGAGTACGCATTCTTCCAAATCCGCAGGCGGGGCTGCGCGAGGCCATTGGCCAGGCTGTGGATCAGGCTATGGGCCAGGCCCGAGACCACGCTCCGAAAGCCGAAGCCGCGGCGGTGCGCTGGGTGGAACGCACCCGGCCGGTGTGGTCGTGGCTCGCCTCGGAGTGGCGCCGACTGGGAACGGTGCTGGCCCTTCTGCTGATTACGGGATTGCTAATCCATGCCATGTTTGGGGCAAACGGCATGGTCGTCTATCGACAGAAGCGCGCCGAGTTGCAGTCGCTGCAGAGTGAGGTCGGCCGACTGCAGAAGGAAAACACCCAGTTTGCCGATCAGATTAAGTCGCTCAAGTCCGACCCGGCTGCCATCGAGAAAGAGGCCCGCGAACAATTGCATTACACTCGTCCGGGAGAAGTCATCTACGTTGCTCCCGACGCTCCACAGAAGCCATCCACGGGCCGCGCCAGGAACGGCCAGTAGTTGCAACCGTTCGCAACACCCACTCCCATAGGGTCCTGTGATAGAGTTCAGAGATCACGTGTGGGGAATCGAAAGGAGGTAACATGCGGAAATTGCTCTGGTTGTTATTTGCCGTCGCGCTGGTTTTACTGGTGACCTCGTTGTCATTTGCGGGCGACGCCAAAACCGTGAACGGATGGGTCAGTGACTCCAAGTGCGGCGTTAAAGGAGCCCACGACGGCGCGGCCGAATGCACAAAGAAGTGCATTGAAGGCGGTGCCAGCCCTGTGGTTGTCACCGACGCCGATCAGAAAGTGTTGACCGTGGACAATCCGGATGCTCTCAAAGCGCATTATGGACACCACGTTGCGGTGACAGGTCACATTGACGGCGACAAGATTCACGTCGACAGCGTCAAGATGCTCTAGCCAACAGCCATTTCAGTCGGATGAAGATGAAAAAGGGTGACCTTGCAAACCTTTTGCGAGACGCGCACCCAGAAGCGATGTTCGTAAATTTACGGACGTCGCTTTTTTCTTTGCGTCCTCGAATACCACGCAGGCATCGCTCCGAGACAGACTGTTTTCGTTCTATCGTGCCTTTGAATCTGGGTGGGCAGGAACCGAGGATGTCCGAAGAGATTCAGCATTCCAGGGGTAATGTTGTTCGGCGCTAGCCGAATGGGAGTGCTTTGTGAGGAAGCGGAAATCGCTGCCATGGTACCGCGTGCCATCTCTTTGAGGACCGCAGGTCATGGGAAAGCGCAGTTAGGATACCGGGACGACCCAGGCTTCGATTCCCGTCCGTTTCGTGGTAACCGCACCGGCGACCACGCGCATGCGATCCCCGAAGACCCAAGTGGGAGCCGTGGTGTTCGGTCGACCCGATTTGCTGGCCCTTCCTATCGCACGACGCCTTCCATCGGCGAGCTGGCGGTGGCGTAGAGCTTGCGTGGCATCCTCCCTGCGAGGTAGGCCTGCCGTCCGGCGATCACAGCGTGCTTCATGGCTTCGGCCATTCGCACCGGCTCCTGGGCACTGGCTATGCCGGTGTTCATCAGAACCGCGTCGTAGCCCAGCTCCATAGCAATGGCTGCGTCGGACGCCGTACCGACACCTGCGTCGACGATCAGCGGAACCCCCGTGATTAGCTCGCGCAGGATCCGCAGGTTAGCGGTGTTCTGGATGCCCAGGCCGCTGCCGATCGGGGCGCCCAAGGGCATCACTGCCGCGGCTCCGGCGTCGACCAGACGTTTGGCGAATACGATGTCGTCGGAGGTGTAAGCGAGCACCGTGAACCCTTCTTTTGCCAGCACACCGGTGGCTTCAAGCGTTGCTTGTACATCGGGATACAGCGTGGCCTGGTCACCAATCACTTCCAGCTTGATCCAGTCCGAGAGTCCAACTTCGCGTGCCAGGCGGGCAGTGCGGATGGTGTCATCGGCGGTATAGCAGCCGGCAGTATTCGGTAGGAGGAAGTATCTCTTGGGATCGATGAAGTCAAGCAGGGATTCTTTGCTGCGGTCGAGATTCACCCGACGCACAGCTACGGTCACCATATCGGCGCCACTGGCTTCAAGCGCGCGAGCGGTTTCTTGAAAAGATTTATATTTGCCGGTCCCAACAATCAGGCGGGATCGGAATTGCTTGCCAGCGATAATCAATGAGTCCGTCATGAGCTTATTGTACGGCGAGAACGAGTGCTTCATCATCCACTTGCCGGGCTTGCCGGCGGAGCGTCAATTTCAAGCTGCTGACCGTGCACCACAGTTTCGAGGTCCCCCGGATCTAACTCCCGGTCACCTCCGCTTTTGCATACATATCCTCGATCAATGTACGGTAGCGTTCCTCGATCCCGCGGCGGCGCACCTTGAAAGTATGCGTCAGAGTCCCATCGGCCGCCGAGAGTTCTTCGGGTATCAAGAGTACCCGTTTCAGTTTTTCGAAGCGTGCCAGATTCTGGTTGAGGTCCTCGATGATGTTTTCGTAGAGTGTCTGCACCTTGACGTTCGCCACGAGTTCTTCGCGAGAAGCGAACGGAATATGGTTCGAATGCGCCCAATCCTCCAAAGCAGGGAAGTGAGGAGCGATCAAAACGGCGGGAAATTTTCGCCTGTCGCCGAGCACGACGGAAGTTCCAATCAGCGGGTTCAGCTTGAGCGCGTTCTCGAGCGGTGTGGGCGCGATGAATTTTCCGCCCGAGGTCTTAATCAAATCCTTCTTGCGGTCGGTGATCGAAAGATAGCCATCGTGATCGAGATGTCCGATGTCGCCGGTCTTGAACCACCCGTCAACAAACGCCGCGCGCGTTTCTTCCGGACGGTTCCAATAGCCTTTGAACACGGACGGTCCGCGCACCAGCACCTCGCCATCTTCGGCGATCCGCACGTCGATGTTTGGCAGTGGCCTCCCGACCGAGCCCAGTCGGTGTGCGGCGGGTGTGTTCACTGCAATCACTGGCGACGTTTCGGTAAGCCCGTATCCCTCATGGATGGGAATACCGATGTCAGCGTACCACTCGGCCAATTCCCGGCCGAGCGGCGCGCCTCCCGAGACAAATTCCAGGGCTTTGCCGCCCATACCGGCGCGCACTTTGGAAAATACCAGCCGGTCGGCAACCCTCATTTTCCAAGACAATGCGGCGATCGAAGTCCCGGCCAGAGTCTCGGCGCGATGCGCGCGGCCCACGGAAAGCGCCCAGCGGTAGATCGCATTGGCCGGAAATTTCGCCGCTTTGTGGATTACCTGCTGACGGATCTTTTCATAAACACGCGGGACGGCAACAAAGATATTGGGTTGAACTTCCGCCAAAACCTGTGCCAGTTGCGCAAGGTCGGGACAATAGGCCAGTACCACGCCACGATAAAGAAGCGCGAAGTCAACGTGCCGGGCCGTCACGTGAGAAAGCGGCAGAAACGAGACGCTGACCTCATCTTTTTGCCCGACATCGAAACCATCGAGCGAACACGCGATGTTCGACGCCAGATTGCCGTGGGTTAACATCGCGCCCTTGGGAGTTCCGGTAGTGCCTGAGGTGTAGATGATGGTCGCGAGATCATCGGGTACTACGGAGTGTAAGTGAGCATGGAATTTCGGGTCGAAGTCATTCGGCCCGCGCCGCATCAAGCCTTGAATCTGAATGGCATGGCCGGTCTCCACGGCATCCATCACGATGATGCGCTCGACCGGCGTTTGCTCGCGGATGGTCAATATTTTTTCCAACTGCTTCTGTGTGGAGACTGCGACCACACGCGCACCAGCATCGTTGAGGATGTAGGCAGTTTGCTCCGCTGTCTGCGTGGCGTAGATCGGAACCGTGACCGCCCCCAGCGCAAGAGTCGCGAAATCGGTGAGCGTCCATTCGGGGCGATTCTCGCTCAGGATGGCGACACGATCGCCCTTCCCGATTCCCCAAGATTCAAGGGCGCGAGCCAGACCTACGACGTTGCGATAGATTTCTGCGGAAGAGATCGGTAACCAACCGACAGCGCTTCTCTCTAGCATGACGCGGTCGCGGCGATTTTCACAGACCGCTAACAGAATGTCGTTCAGCGTCCGGAGGTTCATTGGTTGCGATCCAGGTTGCTGCGATGTTTGCATCCACGATAATTGTACAAAGGCATTGTAATTCGGTAATCGAGCCAAGGTCTTGAAGGGGGGCAATGGTAGATCTCCGGGTGCCATCGTGGCCAGCCCGGCCGCTGTCAAGACAAAGCGACGGTCAACTTCCTGATCGGTAGGAGAGGGAGAATTCTGGAGAGGAGGTTGATCTTGATACCATCGATATCCCAAAAGATTGTCGATACCTGCGAACGGTAGAATCTGTGTCGCTAAAATCAAATCCCCGTACGAATAGCGCTAATCATTAATGAGTGTGCGCCACTAGGAGGGCTCGACAAAGGGAGTTGAGCCGTCTTCACTCTGCTGTGTTATGATTTTTCTGCGGGGTGGAGCAGTCTGGTAGCTCGTTGGGCTCATAACCCAAAGGTCGGTGGTTCAAATCCACCCCCCGCAACCAACGAACTCATAGAAAGCAAAGCAAGTTAAAAGGGAGCCCCGAATTGAGGCTCCCTTCCTTTTGCTCAAAATGTCCGTGTTCTGTCCGTGTTCTGGAAAAAATCCCCTATTGGCGAGTTGCAGTAGCAGTGGGCATCACCGCCAGCTTGTCCGCTTGTTGCGTCTCTCTCCACTCCAACCGACGTTGCTGCACCTCGCGCTGACGCGCCTGCTTTTCCTCTTCGGTGAAGAGATCAGCGTAGCGCTTGAACATCGCCGGCGTAGCGTGCCCGGTGACTTCCATGCAGTCCTCGATCGTGTTGCCGGCCTTCCACAGTTCATGGGCAGCCGTGCGCCTGAAATCGTGGAAGATTTTTCCGATGTACTTCGCGGGTTTCTTGGCCGTCCACGTCCTGTGGCAGCGATCGCACGTCTTGTTCGCGTCGAGCTTCGAGATAAACTCGCCCTCCTGGCCGCGGCAGTTCCGGCAGTACCACGCTCCCAGACCGTTCAGGATGCAGACCGTGCGCCATGCCTTCCGGTAATCCCGGATCGGCTTCCCGCCATGGTGAAACATCAAGTCACAACCCGGAAGACGATCCGCGCGACGGCGCTCGATGATCTCCTCGAGTGCTGGAGTCAGCGCGATACTCCTCGGTTTGCGGTTTTTCGTGTCTTTCGCTGGCACCGTGATGGCGTCCTGGCCCACGTAAGGCCAGCGCAGCTTCAGGATTTCACCAACCCGGGTCCCCGTCTCATAGGCAAACCGTGCCACGTCCGCCAGATACTTCGGCAACCCGGAGAAGATGGCTTCCGCTTCGGCATTCGAGAACTTACCCTTGCGAGTGTTGTTCTCTGGGAATTTCTTAATCTTCAAACTCCGAGAGAGAACGTTGGAGCTGCAGGCCAGGGTGTATGCCTGCCCCAATAATTGCAACGCGCGATTGATCGTGCTGATCTTCTTTCCGCCCGCTTGCATGGTTCCGATGAACTTCGTGACGTCGGTTTGCTGCACGTCCATCGCCTTCATCGCCCCGAAATAATCCCGCAGGCGGTTAAGGTGGGATTCCATCTGCGGGCCAACCTCGCGCGGGATGCCGGTTTTCCTGTTTAATTTGTATTCGGCCGTCAAATCATCGAGGATCTTGTTCACCAGCACACGATCTTGCGCGGGACCGCTAAACGTTCTCGCACCGGTCCTGTCGGCGCCCACTTCGTCCAGCCGGCGCTTCAGGAACTTCTCCGCCTTCTTGGGATCAGTTTCTCCGGTCGATTCGCGATACTCTCGGCCGCGCAAGTAGTAGGCTGCCCACAAAAAGCTGGTGCCCTTGCGAGCGAAAATTCTGCCGTTGCTCCTCATCGCCGCGTCCCCTTTCCGGCGTTCTCGACGTACTTCACCAGAGCCTTGATTACCAGATCCTGCAAAGACATCTTTTCGTCGATGGCCGTATGGCGCGCCAAGTCCCAGAGCCTTTGCGGCACTCGAATCGTGGTGCGGATTATCTGCTCGTTGTTCTTCGCCATTTCCTTACTCGCCTCCCGCGCGAGCAAGTCAACTATGCGCTCATGCTGTCGTGCTGTCAATACATCTTTACTGTCTTCCCTGGCGCTCTTCTGCTTCGACAGCATAGAGCGGTTCTAACCTTTCCCCTCCTTCATGGCAAAATCCGCCTCGCAACCCGCTTGCTGCCGGCCAAGTAGGTTTGAATCCCCGCACTGCTGAACAATAGCGAGCGTCCGATGCGCCGCGTAAAAGGGAAGTCCGCATGATGCCGGTAGAGATAACCCGCGCTCATGCCGAGTCGCTCCGCGGCCTCTGCGACGTTCAAGAGCGTATCCGGCGCGGACCCTACGGGAGCGGGCGCCGTCAGCCGGGCAAGCGCAGTGACGCGGATCTGCTCGAGATCGCCCAAGAGCTCGGGCAGTGCGGTCGCCGGCAGGGTCTGCGCCGCCTGCAGAACGTGTTCTAGTTCCTGTTTCATGTTCGCACCTGCCCCTTGCTGCATGGTTTCGCGTGGATGTGCCCCGAGCTCTGACGGTGATGCCCGGTGATGAGCACGGATCGCAGAGCGGTCAATTGAAACATGAACCGCCGTTCGCCCTTGCCAATGGTGTTGCCACATTCGCGGCATGATGCCGGATGCTTCCCGATGGTCTCCCGCACCTGCCATGCTGGAGAACGCCCGCGAATTGCAGAGATCTCAGTCGCCCCGAGGATCCAGGTGTTCTTGCGGTTGCTCATATAACCCCGCCGTAGTTCTCCAAATAGCTGCACACCGCGGGGAAGAAATCCGCCACATAGGTTTTGTCCATCTGCACCGCCACACGTTCGTAGACGTCGACTAAGAGCTCCAGATCTCCACCCGCCAAGTCAAAGCTTGTCGCGATCGACGCCGAGACTCGTTTCTCTGACCAATCGCCGTAGCGGTTGACGCCGAGCTCCACCAACTTCGCCCGCAGGATGACGAAGTCCTCTTTCCTAACCACGGTCCTTTCCCGAAGAGAGTTGTCTCTCTTGTCAGAACTCTCCCTAGAGGGGGTTGACTCTGACTTTGACTTATTAAGCGAAGCGAGAACATCATCGTCCGCGTTAGCGGACAAGTGTTCTTTGTTTTCGGTCTCATAAGACGGTAAGAAAGGACGGTTGTGTGGCGGGGTGTATTTGTCACAGGTGACAGGGCTATCTGTCACAGGTGCCGCGCTATTTGTCACAGGTGATTCCCCTTTTTTGTCGTCAAACGACACCCCAGCGTTGACCTTGCCGACATTGATCGACCGAATCCGCGTCTTATAGGCGCCGTGCAACTCACCGTCTTCCAGAAACCCCAGAGTCCTCAGATCGTTCAGTAGGCGGAAGGCAGTCCGTCGATTCATCCCCGTTTCATCTGCGAGACGTTGCACCGATGGCCAGATACCAGTGCCGTCGCCATTCGAGTAGGACGCCATTTGCATCAAGAGTTTTCTCCGCTCCTCACACATCCATCGCCACTTCTTACCATCGCTCGCCAGTCGATAGGCCGCCGGCGGAACGCTGCGAACATCCCGTACACATTTGGTCGAGTCTTTCTTCGCCCGCGGTGCTGGCGCCGCATCGTGCGCGCTGGCAACCGGTTTCTTCTTTGCCACGCTCACCGTGAGCGCTCCTGAGGGTGTGGGCGCGCGTTCGCGGCCTCGACCAACGTACTAATTGGCGCGACAAAACTCTCCAATTGTCGGGCCAGCCGCAGTAACCGCTTGGAATTTTGGGAATAGAGTGTTTGGCGCGCAGACACCCGCAAGATCTGTACGATGGCTCGGATGTGACCGCGAACCTCGACCACCGAAACTATTTCGGTGGAAGTTTGCGCCTGCGCAGGGCCTGTGCTAGTTTGGCTTTGTTCACGTTCCATTGGTTTCTCCTCGGCAGCGTCTCGTTAACCGGCCTGGTCGCGCGGACGCTGCTTTCCCTTTAAGCCTGCAATGTCTCTTCACTGATCGGTGCTGGTAGGGTTGGGACGTTCGCTGGCCGTCCGCGTGGGCGTCTCTGATTGATCGGCGCCGCTTGCCGCTTAGTCCACCAGCGCACGATTACTTCGCGGCTGAAGAAAGTCTTCCGAGCAATGCGAACGGGAGTCAATAATCCCGCGGCCATGTCGTTGCGGATGGTCCTGGAGGTGACGCCAAAGGCTGCAGCCAAGCGCGGTTCGCGAACAAGCGAAAGCGCCTTCGCGACCGGCGTCGGGTCGATCAAGCTGGTAATAAAATTTTCGAGTGAGTCGTCCTGGCGCTTCATCGGTCCAAACCTCCAAAACAAGGATTGACGGCTGCCATTGCAGCGACCGCCCGTTTTCCCTGAGCCGCCAGGGAAACTTAGTGGTGCTTACTACTCCTCGTTTCGGTCTTGGACCGTGTTGTTAATCTCGGCTGGAATGAACTATAGGGAAATTGGGTTCGGGAGTCAACACAAAATCTGCACGGACATTCCAAGGACACCGCTGGCACCAGCCTTGTAACTCATGCATCTCTGCCACTTAGCGAGGCACATCGGAGAACGTTGGGTTGAGATGCCAACGCGCTCAACCTGGCGGTGACAATTGCGTCACGCTTCGAGCAACGCGCATAGCTTCGCGTTGACGCCGGCCGCGATCTCTTCCGGACGTTCCATTCCGATCGCCACGCCCACGTTCACACCGCTGCGCAGTTGCCCGGTGATGCGTCCCAACAATTCAAGCGAGCGCCCGACCTCGCGCAGAGCCGCGGACGCACCAACCCAATGCTTCTCCTGCTCTGCCAGTTTGGCGATATCTTCGCAGCGTAGGATCAGCGCTTCGACTCTCCCGAGCAACGAAGTAGCTTCAAACATTTCAGTCGCTTGCACAGCCTTCACCAACTTACTCGTTAGGTGGTTATGCCTGTGCCGATGTAGTGAAGACGTGGAGAAGCCGAATCTTGCCCCTGTTTCCCTAAGTGGCCTGTTTTGGAGTAACGCCTCTTCGATCTGCAACCTGTGGGGAGACTGGCAAACGACGCAGACTTTTGGCATCTGGGTGGATCCTTTCGTGTCTTCCTTCCGCGATTCTAGCCTGTTTCGGTTGTTCCGAAACACGATTCTCTGAGTTAGTGCGGGGTGTTAGTCGCGTGAGTGCGTAGGATGGCCGGGCTTTTGAGCACAGGAGCCTCTAGGACGGTTTGAGGGGATGTAATCGGTCGCTCGGGCGCTGTCGCGCTGTCCTGCGTAGGCTGTGCGTGCGGGGGAAGGCAAGAAAGCGAGCAGGCGAAGGCGATGCGGCGCGTTTTGATGGTCCGCACGTTCCCACTATGAAGGGTCCGCGCGGCAGAAGCGCGGCGGGCAAAAGCTATACATCCCGATAGATCTGACCGCGTGGTCCAATGTCGGCCACGGTAATCAGTTCGTCATCTACCTCGAAGAGAACTCTGTAAGCTCCGATTCGAGCGCTCCTTTTGGTCGTGCCTTTCAAAGGGTATGACAGACGAAGATCAAACGGATCATCGGCGATGGATCTCAACTTATCGGCAATTCTTCGTCGGGTGCTTTTGTCCAGTTTCGAGAGGTACTTCGCTGCATTGGTGGTGAGTTTAACCGTGCGGGCCAAGGGTTCATTCGACCTGAGCCAGATCTATGAGTTCGCCGCTCTCCCTTTCCTTCTTGGCTCTATCAAAAAGCCGACCAACCTCTTCCGGCTGTGATGCAACATCGAACCAGTCCGCCAGGTTCGCAATCGGCTCGATAGTCCCCTCCAAACCTCGAAACGATGCTGCGGTCAGAGAATTGTTTGCCAATCCAGCTCGCCGCAAGCTTTCCAGCAGGTATTCGAGAGTGCGGTACATCTGCTCAAAATTGTCGGCGTTGGAGCGCAGCGTTTGGCGCGTGACTGGTTCTGCGTTTGGGTTAGGTTTAATTTTTCCTTCCATCGCAGCGTTCGTGATCTCCCTTATCCGCACGAGACCCTTGTTCAGTTCGCGGAGATGGTAGGCAATGCGAAGTACATTGGCACGATCCCGGACGGAAGCAGCGAGTCTCGAGGCGAGAGCGAGCGTATCGTAAACTCGCGCATTCCAGTCGTACGCTCCGAGATTGCCGATCACTACTGCAGCAGTGTTCACGTCGCCTCTCCTACCCGTTTAGACGCTTAAAGGTACTCCAGCGGGTTCGGAACGGTCAATCAGGCTTCAGGCCGTATCTCTCGCAATCCTTTGGTAATAGGCCCAGTTGAATTGTACACACTGTGTTGGCCGCGCCCGCATCGGCGCTCAGAGGCTGCTGCAGATGGGAAACGGACCGTTGGGGGCCGGAAAGCCGAAAAATCAACTCATTGAAAACAGGCGCTTTATCGTCGCGAAAACTCCACAGTGTGGACTCATTTTGAGACGGGCAGCAGATTTGAACTGGCAGTCCGAAATGGAGTTGGGGCTGGCGGCACAGCTCAGTGCAACATGTCGTCGGGGTTGAATGAGACAGACCCCCATTTAACCTTGCTCAACGCCGTTTGTTTCTGCACAGCCTCCAAGAAGGCGGCTGCTTCATTTACGAATTGCTCGGCGGTGTCACACCAGAGTGCGTTCTTTTCCAAGCCGATAAATTGTGCAAGCCCTTCTCGCAGTGCCGTACTCTCCGGCAATGGTGCATACTTTACGTCGAGCTCCAAATTCAACTTCCGGAGCAGTTCCTCGTCAGGTTGACCCCACGGAGCGTGCTTGTGAGAATTTACCAACAAGCGAAGTACCTCCATGGGTGGATAGCCGTCGCACTGTTCTAGCTTCAATCTTTTGGCTAGTTTCTCCCAGCCACCTTTTTTCCGAACACCTTCGCGTTCCTGCTGCACGTTGACTGCATAATCTTGACCGCTGATTTCTTTTCCTTGGTGGCCCTCGCGCGCCGCGATTTTAACCAATTCCCGTTCGACCTGATGCCGCAGCGTGACCAGCACCATCAGGCATAGTTCATTAACGAAAGGCAAGTCCGTGAACTGCCGTTGGTCGTATTGGCAATTAGGGTCTACGTTGTCTAACTCCGTTTCGCGGCGCAACTGTTCTGCCTTGATCACGCCGATCATATCGTGCAAGATCCGCGTTACCATAAAATCATCTCCCTTAAGCTGGCAACGTTATTTTCCAGCAAGCGCGGAGCAGAAAGGAACATCGGACGGTGGGAGTGCCTTATCGTCCTTTTCCGAAACGTCAGACCACACCCAGCAGCGCTTGCCGGTCGCGGTATCGAATCCCAACTGTTTGCCGGGTGTTTCAAGCCACTGGAAGCGACCGACCTCAGAACTGTGGCGCAGCGAGTACGCTTGAAGCGCAATTACGATACAGAGAAGAACCGTGTTGATTTTTGAATTCATTTTTGGAAAACCTCTTTTTGGCACATTGCTATTGATACCAAGCCCAGCGCACAAAGCGCACCAACCCGTAGATAGCCGCAAGCAGTGCAGCAAGGGAAATGACAATGGTAAAACAACCCTTCAACCAACTGTCTACCCTTGCTGCCATATCTCCTTTTTGGAGCATGATGAGGTAGAAAACTAAGAAGATTAGAACGCAGACAGATACGACGATAACGACGGGATTGTCCATCTGCTTGCGGTCCCTCCTATTGGTCGCCGCAAGTATATAACCACCACTGCGACACACACGGCAACGTTTGCAGTTGCAGGGCTGAAGGCTGCGAAGGCGCTTGCACGAACAATCTGGAGACTGATTGATGGCTACAGCGCACGTTGCGATGCTGTGTGCCACGATAGCCCCAAAAACAAAAAAGGGAGCGGTCGCGCCAACCCGCTCCCAGCGCCAGGGCGGGAAGGAGAACGAAGACTCCGCTCAAGCGCCATTCCAGACTGGCGGGAGCGTTGGTGGGCTATGAGTTCACCAAACTCCCGCCATTTGGCCCACTCACGGCGGATGGACAACGCCGGCAGGCGCGCCAGGGAGAAACGGAGCCCTGGCGAACTGAACTAAGAAACGGGAGCGGTGCCGCCCGCTCCCGCCATTGCGCTGCGCTCGTCGACGCATCACAGCGCAACCCGCCGCCCCACGGAGGCTAATCCTGTAGCGGCGAATCTCTTTGTCTACGTGATGCCGAGTGCCCTGCCCGCCTCATCGTTGCCGTCGACATAGGCCGCCAGCACAGTGAGAATTTTCTCTAGCCGCGTCAATTTTGCTAGCCGCGTTTGGCCGGCGGATTTCTGCAGAGTCATAGTGCGCGTTTTATCTGGACTGGCAACGATCGGCGGTCCGGAGGTTGGCTCGTACTTCGGCGCCGTGCTTTGGCTGTAGCGCTGTTCGAACGTTCCGGCCGGCATCGGCCGGGCGATCGAGTGCATCGCTTCGACGGTCGGGTATTGCGAAGCCATCGCTTCGCGGAATCTGTCATAGAAAACAGTATCCGGTTTCGGCCCTATGTCGACGAGCGCCTCCGTTGAGAACTGGTGCACCTCGCCCGTGTTCTGCGGAAACAGGTCATCGGAAGGATGGCCCGTCGAGCCGAACGTATCAGCCACGCCGCCTTTGCGAAAACCCTCGTTTGGCCGTACTTTTCTGATCATCGCCAGCTTTGCCGTTGTCTCGGTCTGGAAGCCGGCGCCGCTGAAGGCCGCTTCAACATTGCCGCGGTACCGCGCCTTTTGCGCTTCATAAATGCGCTGGCTTCGCGCCAGAACTTTATCAATCTCTTCCATGATTGCCGCTCTGCTCTGCATATCGTCTCGTCTCCTTTGCCGCGAATTTTTCTAACCGTTCCTTTCCTGACAAGTGTCAGTTCAACATCCCCGCTGCTTTCCGGTCGATCTGGTAGGCGCCGTCGAGCCCAGCCTTCTTGTTGGCTCCGGTTAGGTAAGTCCGAGTCCGCAAGTGCCCGGTGATCGCAGTGATGATCGCCTGCTGCTTGTCGCGTTCTGCGACCGCCTTCAATCCAGCGTCCACTTTGTTAGCGACAAATTCGGTTTCCTCTGTGATCGCTTCTGACTGGCGCTCCTGTTCAGCATGTGCGAGCGCCTCTGACCGGTCACGCTCGCATCTTTCGAGCTCGCTTTTCGGCACCGCCAGGAGTTGCCGCAGTCCGCTGACCTTCGCTTCCAGTTTCAGCATTCGAGCGCGAATCGTTTCGACGTCATCGGCCGCGCCGTGCGCGCCGCCCGCCAGGCGAAGACAAGCGCTGTTGTAGAGCTCGCGCTGACTGGCCAACTCTTCCGCCGCCTCTGCAATCTTGCCTTCCACTTGGCGGACCTTCGCCGTGGCCGCTAGAATGCGGTGGTCGAGTGCCGTTGTCTCTTCTGGTGCTGCGCTTACCGTCGCCATCCTATCGTCTCCTGAAAAAAGTCTTCCCAAACGGAAGAGTTATGGTGTCTTCGTCGCAGCCTGCGACGCCATCGAGATCGCGATCTGTTCCAAGAGTTGAACGGTGAGCCATTGCACCTTGATCGAGTCTGCGGCAGTTGCGGGCGGTTGCGGGATCGCCATCGAGCTCACCAGTTCTTGAATTTCGTCCGCGTCCACGTTTTCTGTTCTCCCTTTTTCGCCATCGTAGCCCACAGGCGAGCGCGCGAAACCACTTTATTTTTCGTTGTCGTTTTTTGACGCCCGGCGACGGTCTCGACTACGATGGTCGCGAAATTTCTAGGAGAAGAAAAATGCACACCAAGCAGGAATGCGGCCACCTCGGAGGAAGTACCACCAGCGCCCGCGAAACTCCCGAGCAACGACGAGCCCGCGGCCTTCGCGCCCGCTCAACGTTTCTGCGACGAACGGAAGAACGCCTGAGAGACGATCCACGAGCGCGAGCAATTGAGGAAAAGCTGCTCGAGCGCGTCGCTCAACTTACCGGCAACGTCCTGCGCTGAGCAGACGATTCAACCCGCAAGGCCCATCCGCAGTTGTTACAGCGCTTGTCATCTCCGGTGACGGTCAAAGGCCGGGAACATTCTGGACAGGGATTTTCAACAACGCCTAACTTCGGCGCCGTCGCCTTCGCCGCTTGCTGCGCAACGCTCGAAAAGCCGCAACTGGCACAGCTGTTGCGCTCTGCCGTGCCCGCGCACGGCTTGCCGCATTTGGGGCAAATTAGTGGACTCTGCGCCGCCTCGATTGTTTTGGGTTCGTAACCGCTCCCGCGCTCGACTCCGAATTGCCCAGTAAAACCACTGCTGCCGCCACTGCTGAATAGGTCACTGCGCACAGTGCTCCTCCGTTTCCACTACTACAATATCGTCATCCCCGCTCGTCAGAATCAAACTTAAAGGCAAGCGCCAGTCTGCCGGCCAATTGCAAAAAGACGTGATCGGCGCGACGTGATCAGCGTCTATCCCATGCTCGAAGACAACATGCTCCAGCGGTCGCAATTCGCCGTCGACTAGGTCAATGGTCCACGGTGCGGGCAGACCTTGCGCCCTGGCCATCAGTTTCGCGAACGCTGCGCCAAAGAGCAGCCGTTCATACCAAGCTGTCTCTGGTGCGCTCATTGCGCCTCCGTTTCTCGCCACAAAATGAACGCCCATCCCGCGATCTTTTCGAGCAGCACGCGCCGCGGATTTTTCAGGTACTCGATTGCTTTTGTCACGATCTCCGCGATGCAGTGCTGCCGGTGAATCCCGATCTGCTCCATGATCACCGTCAACAGCGATTCGCCGTCAACATCGGAGTTTGTATAGTTCTTCCGCTGCGCGTGTTCCTCGCACGATGCCCGCACTGCAGCCGCGAACGCCGCGAATGTCTTGTCTCGCCCTGGCGCCCTCATTGTGCGACCGCCTTAATCCGCGAATCCCATCCGCAACTGTTGCAGTGCGAAAACTCGCTCGTGCCGGCACAAAATGCTTTGCACGTCGGACACATCGGCAGAGGCTTCGCCGGAATCTTTTTCACAGTAGCCCGCAGCCGGGCCGCATGGAACGCGCCGGGTGTTTCTGGTGGGAGTTGTTCGATCTGCGCCTTGGCCAACTCGGCCGCTGTCTTCGGCGCGTTCTTCGCCGCCTCTTCCGCTTCCCGCGCACGTTCGGGCCCTTGCAGAAGCCAACCGCCGGCATAGCCTTCGCTGAGATCAGTCAGGGCCCACACCAAAGCGTCGAGGCGGTTTGGGCTTTTGGTGGACGTCGACGGGTCGTAATCGCAAATTTCGTCCTCCAACTTCCCGAGATCACCGACATGATGAACTCGCCCCTGCTCGTACAAACCCGAGATCGGTTCGGCTCGGACAACCTTCCCGCGCGAAGCATGCACGCCGGTGTAGGCGAACGCGTGACCACGATTCCGCAGGATGCTTTCGATCATGTCCCCGCCCTGGTTCGTCTCAGCGACGATGCGGTCCGCCCGGTGTTCCTTGTAGGCGTTCAAAATCACGTCCGCGGCTTCGTTCGGACTGTAGATCTTCGACAGATCCGACCACACGTAGAAGTGCGGCGGATTTTGCCGATCACGCCCCGCAACGATCACGCCCCATTCGTCGGACTCATCGGTGCTGGTCACTGCAGGATCGGCAGCAACCACAACCCGCTCCAAGTTTTCGGGAAACTTCTCGACGCGCGCCGCATCAATCTGTCCGAGATGAAACAAGGCGCCAGGGTTGTCTTCTAAGAGCTCTGCATTGATCTCCTGGCGTCCTAGTCTCGTGCCTTCGTATTTTTTGATGATGAACTCGAAAAACGCCGGCGCCAGGTAAGAGCGGTTTTCGTAAGTCGTGCCGCGGGAGAGTACCGTGGTCGGTGAAGCTTTGAGCATCTTGATTAGCTTCGTCGGCCGTGGCGTCGTGGTAACGATCGCTTGCGGCTTCTTGCCCTGGCGCAACCCAAACATGGCATTGTCCCAAGTCTCCTGTGCGTACTTCCACGCGGCTGCTTCGTCGCACCACATCTTCGCGCATTGCGGGCCTCTTAAACGCTCGGGTTCCTCTGCGGAAAAGAGCAAACTCTTTGCACCGTTCGGCCATTCGAGCAACCGCTTGGACGGGTAGTACCGCGGGCGCTCGTTCGGTGGGCAAATCGTCATGATGCCGGCCGGCCCTTCGACGCAAACGTCGCGAATATCGGAAGCCGTCGGTGCAATGATGTTGACGAGCGAATTTGACTTGACCCACGTCCGGCAAGTTTCCGCGCCCGTCCTGGTTTTGCCGGCGCCGCGTCCCGAGAGCACCAGCCAAACGATAAAGTCCTGCAGCGGTAACTTCTGGTTTGGACGTGCGAAAAAATCCCAGGAGAACAGGAGACTTTGCTTTTCCGCCGTGCTCAGCGATTGCATGAAAGCTTCGCGCTGTTCCTTCGGCAGTGCCCGCACTTTGTCTGCAATGCTTCGATTGTCTAGGACCGCATCGGCCGCGCCCGCTCCCATACCTCGGAACCTAGCAGCATCAGTGCATCGTCGCAAATTTTCGAACAGGTTTTTTCGCCCCATGGCGCTGCCCGACTGTCCGTGAACTGTCCGTGAAGAGGAGAAAAAACGAAGCAAAAGCAGGCTAAGAGCGGGATCGGTTTTTCAGCATTTTGTGAAACTTAGTTGTTCTGGTTTGTCTGGCGTGTAGGGTTGCATTGCGCTCATAACCCAAAGGTCGGTGGTTCAAATCCACCCCCCGCAACCAATGGAATCATACAGTTAGGGGAGCCTGAATTCAGGTTCCCCTTTGTAGTGTGCTTGAAATGTGATTGTTCGACTTGAAATTTGATTGTTCTATTGGACGGCTATCCGTTTCGGCATGGTGGGCACGTTCTCGGCTTGCGCCTTCTTCCACTCACGCCGCTTGTTCTGTACCGCGCGCTGCTGTTCCCGAACTTCTTCATCGCTAAAAAGGTCAGCATACCGCCGAAACATTGAATCAGTTTTGTGCCCAGTGACCCGTTTGCAGTCCTCAATCGAACTTCCAGCTCTCCATGACTCGTATGCAGCGCTTCTCCTCAAATCGTGAAAGATTTTGCCGATGTACTTCGGGTTATCAATCCACGACTTCCCGCATACAGGGCATTTCTTGGCGGCATCCAGCTTAGACGTGTAGGAGCCCTCAGCATCGCGACAATCGCGGCAATAATACGCGCCCAGTCCGAGACAAAGACAGGCCGAGTGCCAGCATTTGCGGTAATCGACAATCGGATTGCCGTCGTGATGGAAGATGAGGTCACAGCCAGGGCGTCTGTCATTCTTCCGGCGCCCGAGAATCTCTTCGAGTTCCTCAGTCAAAGCAATCTGGCATGCGTCGCGGTTCTTCGCGATTCGCCCTGGGACGCGAATGGCATCGGGCTCCAGGTGAGACCAGCACAGTTTCCGAATTTCATTTGAGCGATGGCCCGTCTCATAGGCGAATCTGGCAACATCGGCCATGTACGGCGGGAGACTGTTAAACACTGCTTCGGCCTCAGCCGGCGTAAACTTGCCCTTGCGCTCGTTGCCCTGCTCGCTGTAACGCTCAATCTAGGGAGCACGGCTTAGCTTTGGAGGATCAGACGTGATGGCGTAGTTGTACGCTTGGCCGAGCAACTGGAGCGAGCGGTTAACCGTTGCGTTGGCCTTCCGCTCTGTCTTCAGCTTGGACTTGAACTCTTCTATGTCCCGGCTGCCAACCTGGATGGCTCGCCACGTACCCAAGAACTCGCGCAACGGTTTGAGGTAGGAAGCCATTTGTGGAGGCACTTCCCTGGGGATGCCTCTTTTGCCACCGCGCTTGTAGTGCTCCATAAGGTCGTCAAGTATCTCGTTGACGGTAACCTTTTCCTGCGTCGGAGTGATGAACGCCCTAAGGCCTTCCCGCTCATTGGCTACTTCCCTGAGCTTGCGGTCTAGAAACTTTTGGGCCTTCTTCTCGTCGGTTTCGCCTGTAGGCTGGCGGATCTGCTTGCCATGCCGGTAGTAGGAGCACCAGTAGAACTGGGATTTTAGTTTCCCGTTCTTGTCCTTGCGCTGATACAGCCCGCCCTTGCCTCTGCTCATTTCGCCCTAGATTTTGCCTGCCGCGCTTTCCTGCAGGGTTCGTTTGCGACGGAGGATTGGAGAAATCTAGCTCACCTTTGCCGTAGAGGTGAGGTGCGAACATTATCCACCTTTACGGCAAAGGTGAGAAGGTGACTGAAGTGTAAACTTTCGGCCGGATGTCAGAGATGCCTGACGACGCTCAGTTGTCCCGCTATTTCTCCGCGATGGGAAAGAAAGGCGCGAAATCCCGAAATACGCGGCTATCTCCAGAGCGCCGGAAGGAAATCGCTACAAAAGCATCAAAAGCCGCGGCCAAGGTCCGGACGGCAAGAGCGAAGGCGAAGAAGAAGCGATAGGTGTGCTTGAAAGTGTGATTGAACTCGGTACAAAACCAGCCTAAAACCAGACAACCCGGGGAATACTGAAACGATTATGTCTTCGAAGCCACCAGATTGGATGCGACCTCGCCGGCCTTCTCGACATTCCCAACAGCCGCCCTCATTCCGAGGTCTCTGACAGGTATGGCTGGAACGCCCCGCTTTCATAAGGCAGCGTTAATCGGAGGACAGACCGGATGAACGACCTTGATTCGGAGTGGAGACACAAGGGCGCTACCCTGAGTGACAAAGGGGCACAGGAGGAGTTCGGGCTGACCTGGGAGGAGATTGTCCGAGCCATTCGCGCGGGCAAGCTGCACTACCGCGAACAGTCCATGTACGGCAACCCATGGCTCCGGCTTCTCCGTCGAGAGGTGGAATCGCTGGTTCGGGAAACGCACGGCGCCGCTTGCCTGAAAGACCGCCAAGTAAAGACGGAACTGGCGCGGATTAACCGGGAGTTGAAGCGGCTTAAGAGCCAGGTCGCAGTGTTAGAAAAACGAAGGTCAAAGCTGATCGCCGGCTCTGGGAAGTGACTTTTTCCGTCCTCCGGAGTTGTGGTGGGAATGGCGGCACCTCCCTCAGAACAGCACCTGTTCTTGTGCCGAACCCGCTTCTGGCACCGGCGGCGGACGCACGCCAACCCTCAGAGCGCGGCGGAACTATCCGTACATGTTCGGTCTCCCCGCTATCGTTAGCTGGTTTCTCAGGTTTCTCGCTGGTCAGTGTTTGACTTGGACTTGTGAGTATATACTGTCGCCAGTTCTCAGCGCCTGGTTGCACAACTTCCGGGGGTAGGGCAAAAATGAAGGGCTCCGCAGTTTACCAACTCAAGACCACCCTGCAGGGGACCCGCCCGCCCATTTGGCGGCGGATGCAGGTTCCTGCCACACTCCGTCTCTGTTGTCTCCACGATATGCTCCAGGAGGTCATGGGCTGGACGGATAGCCATCTTCATCGGTTCGAGAAGGAGGGCAAGTGCTGGGGCGTGCCCGAGGATTTGGAAGGGGACGACGGGATCGAGATCACTGATGAGCGGGGAACAAACGTCGGCGCCGTCTTGAAAACCGAGGGCGACTCTTTGCTTTACATTTACGACTTCGGCGACAACTGGCGGCACAACGTGAAACTCGAAATGATCCTGCCGGTTCTCGCCGCCGTTGCTCGGCCGGTCTGCGTAGCCGGCGAGCGCCACTGCCCACCAGAGGATGTTGGCGGGCCGTCAGGATACGACGAGTTCCTGGAAGTCATATTCGAGCCGAGGCACGAGGATTTTGAACACTACATAACTTGGGCCGGAGGACCTTCACCCGTCAACCGGTCGGTGGGGCGGTTTCAACCTGAGGAGTTTGACCTCACGGCGGTGAACGATCTTCTGTCGCGCACGCGGGGCCACCACCTGCACTTGGATGCTGCTACAGCTCGTTGAATAATGCTGCTCGCCTCTCGATTCGACAAATCGCTTTGCGCGCCCGACTATCGAACCTTTCGGTGAAGGCCGTTTTTGGGACGCCCCCGAGCGAGAATGCGCAGACGCGCGCAATCAAGTGCAACACGACCCGCTTTCATCACAATTTGCACGCGGCGGTTCCTGCCCGGAGGGCTTCTTTGGAGACCGCATTTGCACACGGGACCGAGCGACAAAATGCCACTCGAAGGACCAAAATTACGATGAAGAAAAAAACAAGAGGTCGTGGCAAGAATGATGCAGAACTTCTCGGCCGTCTTTCCGCCGGGCTCTCTGAAGGAGAAATTCAGCGCGTCCTGGCAGGAGCTTTGAAGTCCCTGAATCACGCCGGTATCAATCGACTGCTTAAAGAAGTCAATTCTCAAACCGCAGCGACGCTGCGCAGGGTTCTCCACGCAAAGGGCGCTAAACATCCAATAGTCCCCGGCAAAGCCAAGGTACAGCAGGAATGGGATCGGGCATGGGAGGACTGGAATTCTCGGATTGCGGAAGCAAGCGATGAGGATGGCCAGTACGTGATTCAAGAACATCATTGGGAAGAGCCATATTTCGATCCTGGGTCTCTCGCGCAGGATCTCGAGCCCGTCGCCGTCCGGATGAAGAAGATTTTGGCACGCGTATTCGACGAAAACGTTGACCCTGATTTCAGTTTCGCCGATGCCGTCCAGGAGAGTATGGAAGAAATCGAGTCGGGCCTGCCGGAATGGATCCATCCCTTCGAGAACGAGGGTTTTTACCTGGAGCCTCAGGCCACCGCGTGTCTGATCGATTGGGAGTGGAGACGCGCGCGCCACCGGGGGAGGAGGGCCTTTCAGTTCGTCGACCAGCTCCGCGAGCTCGAAGCAGCAACCGAAGGCCTGCACCTGGACGAAACGGCTCTTACCCGCTTTATTCGCAGTCTTGATCGCGAAGCTAAGAAGGACGTGCTCAAGGGAATCCAGGCAAAGCGTAGCCGGGAACCCTGGAAACAGGCACTCGAGGAGGCGCGTTCGAGCTGGTTCCAGATCTACAAGGAGCTGTCCCGCAGTGGGGACCGCCCTTCGTATTTGGCAGACTGCCGAGCGCGGATCAGCCAGGACTGGACACTGGCCATGCCGGTGGCCAAAGATCTCGGCCGCAAAAAGAAGCTCGCCGAAGTGATGGCGGTGTGCGCGTCCGCCGTCCGTTCCTTTCTCGGCTTGCGGGAAGGGGAGAAATGGGAGCCCGGCGAGGACCTCCTCGTCGTGCGTGCAGGCTTCAAGCCACTGGACACCCGACTCCTTGATTTGCTCGCAATCTGGTCACGATCTGCCGATGCGTTGCAGCAGGAGGAGACGGCTGATGCTCTTCGCCTCCAATCGAACCTCCTCAAGAATTGGAGAAATTGGGACAAGGCTATCGCTGCCTTCCGCTGTGTCTCCAAGCCAGGCCTCACCCCTTTGCTGGAGCGCCTGTTCGCTCAGTGGCGGGAACTTGTTGCTGACGAAAGCGTCGAACCTGCGGGTTATCCTCCGCATGAGGACGAGCCGCATTGGGTCCACATCCTGGCAGACGCCGCCTGGAAGGAAGAGAACCAGAATTCCTTCTGCGGCCGGCTGCACAAGTGGCTACACGCCATCGAGGGGGATGCCCGAACCCTGCGCCGCTCCGAGGGTGCCTTAGCCCGTCTCTCTTTGGACCTGGAGGGTGCCGCGTGGCTCCGGTCAGCATCTCCAGCAATGGCGCGGCTTTTGGCTGGTGCCCAGACCAATGACCCAGTCTTGCGGGCTTCGCGTCGAAAGTGGTTGAAACGTCTGGGGGCTGTCTCTCTGATTCCCGAGCTGCTTCAATTCTGGATGCGGAACATCGGTCGCTTGGTCCCAGATCCTGCCGCCAGCAGGGGATCGGACTATCGGGATTGCGCGGACTGGGCCCAAGCCCAGCGGCAGTTGAACCCGACGTCTTCGACGGAATTGCTTTACGAGTGGTCGGTCGCACACCACCGGCGAAGGAACTTGTGGCGCGCACTCAGGGCCAAAGGTCTGTCGGTCTCTCAACCGGGCGTCCGATAACCGGCCAACTCCTCAGCTCTTTTTCCGCTCTTCTTAAACTTAAATTATCGCCAAAGCGCTCCGCCCAGTTGGCGATGGCTGCGGCGATCTGCTTTTCGACGCGGGCCAATGGTCCTGGTCTATTTCGCCATGGAGTAGTCGCCCTGCACCTACCCGAAACGCTATATCACTGAATGTGAAGTTTCCATCCGGCAGCGAAGCCGCCGACGTTTCCTTTCACCAGGCAAAGTTCCACGGTTCAGCCATCGGCACCTTCCCAAGTCACGAACCAACTCCGCCGAGTCGTGGTACGGATGTTGCCAAGACTATCAGACTATCGCACCGTCACTGTCGCCGGCCGCCAATTGGAACCGCAACACTGCAAAAGAAGCACCGAACACCGAGAACGGAGTTTTCGGTAATCACAGGTGTACGTTTGAGGTCAGGAGCGTAGCGCGCGCATTTGCCCACTGAATTGAGCCCCCACCGCGTTTGCGGAGGCACCCATAGGAATTGCCGTCAGCCAAACTCGGACTCGCCGGCCACGGTCTGGCAGCTCCGCTTCGTGGAACAAGCGCCCCCGTCTTGCCAACGACCCCCAGGTGATTGACGAACATGGGTAAACCAAGCAACACACAACATCTCTGGTACTGGCGAGATTAGCGTATGCGAGAACTTGGAGAAGATCGGCTCGATGGTGCTCCCGCAGCAAGGTGCTCTGCTCGTGCCAGGCTTTTTCCTGGAGTTCTTCCCAGTGTCGCTTGTACTTCGCGTCAATAACAAGTGTTGTCTCTTGGAATTCCAGGATCATGTCTGGGATCAGTGAGCGCTGGGACCCAACATATGCTGGATTCCACGGCAAAGGAGACACTGTCTCTCGCTTACGCCCGGTTCTTAATGTTCCGCCCATTTGTCGCGCAACATCGCGCATTACCGTCTCGACCCAAGCTTCAAAAAACTGCTCCATTGGCATCGTCCACGGGACGCCCTCGAGGTCACTAAGTCCTGCAAGTCCTCGGTCCTCGACAGTCCACTCAATCGCTTGAAGCCCTTCAATAAAGGAATCGGCGCGCAGCGGTCGACGTAGCCAAATATCCACATCGGGCTTCTCCGGGCGTCGGCTATGGACATTGTCGACCTTCCGTAATAGTGACTCAGCGAGTGTAATCAAGCGATGGACAAATGCGCCCTGCTCGTGTTGCGTTTCAAGCGATCGCAGTTGCTTCTCGAGCGCAAACCTGATCGCTCCCTTCAGCCGTCGATCGTCGCGGAGATCGGGAAATGCGCAGGGCACAGACAAGAAGTCGCCGCGCGGCAATTGGCGTCTTGCGTACTGTGTCCAGTCAATGTTGCCTTTGGGAGTCGATCGGATTTGGGTTGCGAGTTCAAACCGCCGCTCAAGTCGCTCCAACAGAACATTAAGTCGTGCCAAAATCATAAAGGAAAGCACCCAGGGCGGTACTCTTCGTTCTGAGCGCTTCAGGAGCGGCAGTCGCAGCGGTGTGGGACTAATAAGCCAACCCATTTCGGCGAGCATCGGGCCGATCCCGGCCCAGGGGAATCTTGGCTGGACAACAAGTCCAAAATCGGGTCTGGCGGTCAAAGGAGAAACGAGGGGAATAGCACCGATGGCACTTCCAGAATCAATGTGCAGCAGAACATCTCTGCCGTCGTAATCACGCTGCACGCTCACATCCAGTAATTGGAAGAATGCTGCATTCTGACTGATAAACTGATCAGCCAGACGCGCAGCCTGGGCTGCGGGATCACCTGAAGCACTGCTGCCGAAGAATGCAACAGCCGATCGCGTAATGCGCGTGTGATCTTGAAGCTCCAAGCAAATGTCCGGTGTGAGCTTTGGTGGTTGCAGCGGCGTACGTGCACCGGAGTGGTGGTAAAACCTGCTACGTTGACGCTGGCTTTTCATAAGCTGTCAAGCCACTGCAGGTATGCGCGAATTGACTCGGCAAAACCGCTCACGTAGCCCTGAGCTAGATACTCCGTCAACAGAGGCACCAAATTGGTTTTCAGATTCGTCCTTGCCCGCTGTTCGTCCTTCTCTAGGAAATACGAGTGTCCCGGAACAAGGGGGAGCGCCTCGTCCGCTGCGTGTTCAATAAAGGTCGAAACCAGCTCTTGAAATGCTTTTTGGCTCAACTCACACCCGTGTTGTTCGACAGCTTTCATGCTAGGCCAGAGCGACAGGAAGGCAAAGCGTCGCCTCACCGCGACGTCGAGAATAGCGATACTGCGATCGGCGCTGTTCATCGTTCCGAGCACGTGCAAATTATTCGGTAGCCGTAGGCTGCGCATAATTGGCTTTCCGAAATCGTATGGCAAGTTAATCTCACGCGGATATTCTGGATCAGGCTCGAACAAGTAGATTGCCTCACCTAGAATCTTTCCGAGGTCTGCACGGTTGATTTCATCGATGTGGAGCAAATAGTCCCTCGACGGATTCCCGGCCGCTTGTACAGCAGCCTCAATGAGGAATCCCGGCTTGGGCGCGAATCGAAATCCAAGCGTAGCATCGCCGTTGGACTCCTCGACCGGTGCGAGCCCACCCACAAAATTCTCGTACGTCGTATTGGGGTGGAATTGGATTGTCTGCCCCATTCCCCCATAATCTTCTGTGAGGATCTGACGCGCCATGCGTGTCTTTCCCGTCCCAGGAGGGCCTTGAATGATGACGTATCGCCGTGTTTTCAGTAGTCCGACTACATCTCCGCGAGCCGTTTTGGGCATGAGATACTCAAACCACGCAGACTGAACGTCTAAAGCATCGTTTTGAAACTCCTTCAGCGGCGTGTGGCCACGCTCCTGAAACAAAATGTCAAGCATCGCTGTGACTGCTGAGATCGTACCGGACTTATCATTCGTGGGCCGGTATACCGCGTACAACACTCTCCCATATCTCTTAAACACACGCTCATACATTGTCCATGCATTTTGAATCGCGACCGGTACGTCAATATCCACGCGTGTTGGGTCCTGCTTAGCCCATGCTACTTGCGCTCCGCCGCCATATCGGTGATTGAGCCACGCGCAGATCGCCTGCATCTTACGGGCGTGACCAGGGCGGCCCAGGATCGCCTCATCTGGGGAAAGTCCTTGCGTCCCAATGCCCATCGCAACAAGGCAGGGTTCACCCTCTACGGGGAAAATCACAAAACACATACCACTGTATGCACCCGCGTCCGGGTTGGATGGGTGAATGTACGCCGCATAAGGAACGCCGGAATCGCTGCCCCTCATATCCGGCGCTCGTTAGAGCAACTGATTTCTCTGCTCGTTTTGCGTAGCGCGTACCGAAGAGCGCCGTGAGGGCACTCTCGTTTCGTCCTTTCCAGGTATCGATTGTGCTGGAGTGGATGACGTCTGCGAGTGAATTAAAAGGTGAGTCCATATCTCTGATTTAGCTTTCCCCTCAGCGTCGCGCGCGAGGAAGCAACTCTGAATCAGCCGCGATGGCACGTATTTCTCATCGGCAGCAGAAAACAGACTTTGGAGTATTGCAGGCAAGTGTAGCCCATCGACCACAAAGTGGCGTACCTTCGCAGTCCGCAACTCAGAACGGTTTCCTCCCTAAGGTCGCCGTTGGCAGGGTGAAAAAGTCGGTGGCTACAGTATGGCCCGATGATTGGTCAGAAACGTTCGCCAGGTCTAGCAGGGCGGTTTCCGAAGACAGGGCAAATACGCAGCCACCGTCGATTGCGCCTGCGCAATCCGCACTTGCAGAGCTCCCCATGAATGCGGACTAGGAGCGGCTCTTCAGGGCCCGTCGCGATCCGCGCTGCTCACGGGCCGGTAGACACCGAAGTGCCACTTTCTGATCCGCGCTGGCTACGCGCCGTGCGATAGCCGAATGCTTCGGCCGATCATGGTCCGCGAAATCCGCGATCGCGCGATCGAAATGCTCAGCAGGCGTACCGTCAGCGAGGCAGCGGAAGTACGCCGCCAAGGCAGCCCGCCAGTCGACACCCACCTGACATGAGCCGCCCTCGTCGGCGAAGAACACCACGCTGTCGGGATCACTGTCGAGACGCCTGAGTGGCGCGAAGAGCAATTCGAAGGCCTCACGAACAGTGGACGATCGTCCCTTCGCTGATGCGCGGATACATTTGTAGACGAGACGCTCGAATTCCACCACGAAGGCGAGGAAACCACCGGCTCTTCTCCTGCCGCTACTCCGCAGACATGTATTCGCCGAGAATGGCGACTGTTTCGGTCAGCCCTTCCTTCTCAAGCATCTCCAAGTATTCCTCGACTGTTTTTGCGGGACTCCTCAGGCTCTCGCGATGCCGCCGAGCCGCCTCGATGACGAGCCCCGGCGCGAGGTCGAGCAGATGCACAACGAACTCATTCGGGTGTTGGGCCACAATGCCGAACGGCTTCAGAGCATCGTCTGGGAAATGTCTCATGTTGCGTGTGACAATTACGTCCACACGTCCGCGGATTGCGGCGGCTAATACGTGCCGGTCATCCGGATCGGGGAGACGCAGGCCTTGGATCAAATCCTCGTAACCGGTAACCAGCGCATCTTCCGCATGCTTGTCCATGAGCATCCGGGTCCGCTCGAGTTTTTCACGCGTTAGATCGGGACGGTTTCTCAGTAGCCGCGTCATCCATTCCTCGTGCACGCCGTCCGACCATTTGGCTCGAAACAGTCCCATCATCGCCAGGTGCATCATAAAATTCCGCAGCTGCGATCCATACAGTACATCAGCATCGTAGAACGCCGTAAAACTGGCCACCGTCAAATACCGAGTTCTTGGTCATAGGCCGCCAATTCATCCAGCGCCGCCCGTCGCTCTTCATCCGCATGGCGCTTGTATTTCATCAAGGACTCAAACCGGACCCGCCGGTGCGTGCCCACCCGCCGATATTCGATCTTTCCTTCCTCCAGCAACTGGATCAGCGACGGCCGCGAAATGTTCAGCATATCGGCCGCTTCCTGCGTCGTCAGTTCCGCGTGCACGGGGATGATCGTCACGGCGTTGCCGCGCGCCATTTCTTCAAGAATACGAAGCAGCAAACTTACGGCCGACGCCGGCAGCTTCACCGTCGCCTGTCCCGCATCGTCGTCCAGAAGCCGAAACCGCATCGGAGCGCCCCTCTTCAGGAGCGATGCCAGCAAACGGCTGGTTTCCTTTGCAAGCCCCACCTCCGCTTCGGATGGGAGCGTCGCTGCCAAAGCAGGATGTACCATAGCCGTACCTCCTTCTTCTCAATGTTTGTCCACTTGAATCTAGCATACATTCGAAGCATGTGCAACTATTCGCATCATTCGAAAATCCACCGAAGTGTCCAACAATCGACCGTTTCTATGTCGGGCAGAGTTGGGCGGGCACCTCCCTTGGGTATCGTCCCGCTGCGACCGAGCAGACTGCTGTGCTCGCGAAAGAGCTGTCGCTACTAATGCCGGGGTTTGTGGGTCCATTGCAGTGGGTGAAGCTATCGCTCCCGAGATCCGCCCACGTTCGCTCGGATGGAGTTCCTTAATTGGGCCGGTCGATCCCGATCATGTGATGACGAGGACTCCGTTTCGCCCGGGTAGCTATCCGAATTTGTTCGGTGCTTACGCACCGGCTGTTGCGCTACGACACGTCACCCCAGAATGGGTGCTGCAGGTAGACCGCAGGTAGCTGTGCGTAGACTTGTTGAAAACAAACCAAATAGGGGCCGTAGAGCACCGGCCAAGTCTACGTGCGTAAACCTGTTGATTCTTTTGGGGGTTCGTGGTGGAACCGCAGTCCCGTTCTTGCCATACCGACCGGCCAGCCTGGGGAGGTGAAGCGTGGTAAAGGCGCCGTTTCGGACCAAAACCCTGAGCACGAAAGTGAGCGACGAAGAGTTCCGGGACCTGGAGGCGGTAGCTAGTAAGGGCGGGCTAACTCTGAGCGAGTGGTGTCGGGAGGCCCTGCTGGCGAGCCTGAACCGCCAGGAGTCGAAATCTGTCACCGATTCCGCTGCCACTGGCCAGGTGGCAGTCTTGGCGGAGTTGGTGGCGCTGCGAGCGATCCTGCTCAATGTGCTCTTCAGGCAAGCGAACGGCCAAACCGTCACGGCTGAGGAGATGCAAGGGTTGATCGACCGCGCAGACTCGGACAAGATCCGGAAGGCGCGCGAGCGTTTGGAACAGGCATTAGATTCGAAACTAACGTGAACGCTGTGGGTTCGGCTTCAGAGTGAGGTGAGCTGTGACTAGAACGCCAGATCGTACCGGCCATCAGGGCTGGCAAGCGAAGTGGCCGTTATCCAGGGTCGCAGTTGTGCCCATCGCCATCGTCCTGGGAGTCGGGATCTTCACATACCAGGAATGCTTCATCTGGACTCCCCTGCAACGATGGTACTTCAATGAGTATTCGTTGCGCGCCGACTTTCCCACCACGCGCGGCAACTATTGGTTGTTAATGAAGACGGACCGGAATGGTCATCACAGTGTTGCCGGCAATAGCGACGTGGTTCCCGATTTCCGAGGTCGGAATTATCGATTTCCGTTCGAGCTCTCCGATCAGGCACGGCAGCTAGGTGTTGTTCAGCTGAATCTTGAAACAGTTCATTACAGTAGTGCAGAGATGGAGAGGATTTTACGCGGGGAGATTTTCGCCGGCCGGTCAGTCGGCGAGTTGATTTTCCCCTCCTGCGCCGCTTCTTTCGGGTTTCTCGTCATTGGTTTAGCCTTTGCCATTCCTCGGGACCGAGCCCGACGGCGCCAAAGAGACGAAGGAACAAGACTCAAGGGGCCACAGTTGGTTACAGTTGAGGAATTCAATCGATGGAGTGGCTCCGACGGCATCAACTTCCTGACTACGGAAAGAAAGCGATCGCTCTCTATCCCTCGCTCCCTAGAGAGCAGCCACATCATGATCATGGGAGACACGGGCGCCGGGAAGAGTGTCCTTCAAAGACACGTCCTTATCCAGGTCGCCCAGCGTGGGGAAACTGCAATCGTGTACGATCCGGCGCTAGAATACTCACCTCAATTTTTCAACCCTGCACGGGGAGACCTCATCCTCAATCCTCTCGATGCAAGGTGCCCCTATTGGTCGCCTTCGGACGAAGTCATCCACGAAGCGGAAGCCCTCACCTTGGCAAAGTCACTGTTCCCGGATAAGCCGTACGAGAATCAGTTCTTTGTCGAAGGTCCAAGAAAAATCTTTGCGCACCTGCTCACGCTAAAACCCAGTCCGGCAGAGCTGGTCGGGTGGATGAGTCACGAAGAGGAACTGGACGGGCTGTTAAAGGGCACCGAGTTGGAAGCGTTTGTCTATCGTGCGGCAGGTCCGCAGCGTGGCGGTGTTCTCGGTGCTCTGAACATGGTGGCGGACAGTTTGAAACTGCTGCCCCGGGAGAGCGACGCGAAGCAACGTTGGACAACCGAGGAATGGGCGCGACAGAAGACCGGTTGGCTGTTTCTGACTTCGACTCCAAGATTCCGCGAGCGATTCCTACCTCTCACCAGCTTATGGTTAGACACCTTAGTGCTGCGTTTGATGAATCAGGGTGATCCCGCAATGCGTCACGCTTGGTTCGTCCTGGACGAGCTGGCCAGCCTGCAGCGACTACCCCAACTGCATACTGCACTGACCGAGAATCGCAAATCCGAAAATCCCGTTGTGATCGGATTCCAGGGACGCAGCCAGCTTGAGGCGCGGTACGGCCACGAAGCCGAAACGATGCTGTCCCAACCTGCGACGAAGATTTTCTTGCACACCAGCGAACCCCGCGCGGCCAAATGGATCTCGGACGCGATCGGCCAAGTCGAGATGGAGCGGGTCAAGGAAACCAAATACACTGGGCCCCTTCTGCGAATTGTCAAATCACTGGGCCATCACACAGAGAGGCGAACGGAACCTCTTGTCCTCGCGTCAGAAATTACCGGCCTGGAACGTCTCCATGCATTTCTGAAAGTCGGCAATATGGTTGTGCCGTTCGGCTTTCCCTACACGGCGCCACTGAAGTCTCAACCGGGATTTGTTCCTAGAGCAAGCGCACCTCGGGTCGTGGAAATGGGCAAGAGAGCACCGGAACCAACTGCAGTTCCAGCCAGCCAAGAGATCAGCCAGCCGGGGTTAGGAGAACGCCCGAAGGGGATTGCCGCTGGGCAGAAGCCATACTTCCAGTGAGTGAATTATGCTTACCATTTCCAAGCCGCTCAGCGCTGGCCAGGCGCAGACCTATCACAAGGAAGAATTCGCCAATGCCCAGGAAAACTACTACTCCGAGGGTGATCGAATAGGTGGTGAATGGCACGGCAGACTGGCACAGGAATGGGGCCTTCGAGGGGAAGTCAATGAGGAGCACTTCAACCGGATAGCGAATGGGCAGCACCCTATAACGGGTGAGCAACTCGTACGGCATCAAACTGCGCGTGAATACCAAAACGAACGGGGAGAAACAGTTAGCACGATGGAACACCGTGCTGGCTGGGATGCGACGTTCTCAGCACCGAAGAGCGTCTCGTTAACCGCGCTCGTGGGTGGGGACGATGCCGTTCGCCAGGCTCATCGAGATAGTGTCAAGGTTGTTCTAAACGAGATGGAGAAATTTGTCCAGGCCCGCATGGGAGGAAATCGTCCGGCAGAAACGACCGGTAAGTGGATCGCAGCCAGCTTCGAACATGACAGTGCACGTCCGGTTAACGGATACGCCGCACCACAATTGCATACTCACGTCGTGTTGTTCAATCTCACTGAGACCAAGGACGGTGAAGCGCGCGCACTGCAGCCGCACCAACTGTACCGGTCGCAACAGTTTGCGACGGCGATTTACCGTTCAGAGCTAGCCTTGCGCCTCAAGGGTTCTGGGTATGAGATCGAAAAAGGAAAAAGCAGCCAGCCGGAAATCGCGGGCTATACACGCGATTACCTCGACGCGTCCAGCCCGAGAAGCCAACAGATCCAAGCGTATCTCGAACAACAAGGCCTGAGAGGCGCTGGGGCAGCACAGATCGCAGCTCACCAGACGCGCGACGGCAAACTGGGAACCATCAGCCATGCAGAAATGCAGCGGTTGCATATGGAAATGGCTGACCGATTTGGCAATCAGCCGGCGCAAGTCGTGCGCGCAGCTGAGGCACACAAGGTCGAGAAGGTCGATCCCAGTATGCAAGTTCTCGAATCAGCGCTGAACTATGCCAGGGACAAGAACCTTGAGAGACGGGAAGAGCAGGCGCACGGTAAGCGCCCGACCGCAGTTCGAGGCTGCGTGCCAGCTCCGAGGTTTGCTGGTCTAGCACAGTGGAAGTGCAGAGAGCTTGTACCTCTCCGACGAGTGTTCGATTCACTCGACCAGCTCCAGATTTCGATGGCGGGATTGGCCGAATGGCTTAGGCACTGGATTGTGGCTCCAGTCACGAGAGTTCGATTCTCTCATCTCGCCCCA
>Ga0187847_10000091_pt1 | contig 99746 bp, 73 predicted proteins | sample June2016WEW_4_10_FD_132458 | JGI IMG/M metagenome (GOLD analysis project Ga0187847, IMG submission 132458) | Peatland microbial communities from SPRUCE experiment site at the Marcell Experimental Forest, Minnesota, USA - June2016WEW_4_10 | ecosystem: Environmental > Terrestrial > Soil >...
CATTCCGGACTGGCGGACACGGCACACAGAACCGATTGTCGAGTCGAGCCCCTGTTCATTGAATGTTGGTTCAACCAGCGTTGACTACCCACCTGCTTTGCAGGCCGGTTTCTATTGCGGATACTATGGGTCCGCGCTGGGAATTGCAAGTCTTGCGCAAGGTTGGCGCGGTGTGCTACGTTCTTTGCCCGCTGCTTGTGACAACTGAATTCCCGAATCTGCAAGCATTTCTCAACCGCTATTCTGCTCCACCGGGCGGCTTGTCTGCCGCATCCGAGGCGGGCGCCGACCTACTCTTCTCCGCCGCTTGTGCAACCAGCTTTTTCAGCTTTCCTTCGATGCTTGCGTCGCCCACATGCTGGTCTTCGAGCACTCCGTCCGAGTCGATCGTGAATGTAGCAGGGATCGCTGTGACGCCGAATTCCTTTGAGACCGCGCCGTTGAAGCCGCCGTCGCGCACTTGCAGCCAATTCATCTTGTTCTTATCCACAAAACTCTTCCACTTCGCTTCGTCGTTGTCCAGGCTGATGCTGAGCACTACCAAAGGCTGCCCCGCAAACTTGCGCGCAATACTCTGCATGTGCGGCAGCGCTTCCACGCACGGCCCGCACCATGTTGCCCAGAAATCGATCAGAACTACCTTACCCGCAAGGCTATCCATCGATATTCGCTGTCCGTCGAGCGTAGTCGCGGAAAACGGCGGCGACATCACGGCACGTGCCAGTTCTATGTGATCTACAAAGCGCTCCGCGCGCGGATGCAACGTTGGATTCTTATTGTCCTCGTCGAGAAAAGCAGAGAATTGTGCACGCGCCGCATCGTCTTGTTGGAGATGTGCCAGCGTTATGCCCAGGTGATAGTGTGCCCTGGCCAGCTTTGGGTCCAATTGCAATGCTGTCTTGAATTCGTCGGCGCTCTCCTGCAGGCTCTGGAGCTTCTTGGTGTTGATGCCCTGCATCTGTAAGGCCATCGCCAAGCGAAAATGAACTGCGGCCTTCTCCCTATCGGTTTCCGCCATGGGCACCCAATCTCTGGCAATGTCCACCGCATCCTTGAAGGCGTCAAGTTCTACGGCCAATCCGTAGGCCCGGCGCAGGCACTCCCAGCAATGGCCGCCGTCCTGCTTGTTCGCCTTCCGAAAATCGTCCAGCGCAGAGCCCCTATTTCCGTGCTTCTCCCAATCAATCGCTGAGGCGTACGTCTTGCGGGCCTTCGGGTCCGTCGGCTCACCCGGTCTAGTCGCAGTGGCATTGGGTGTGTCGTTGCCTGGTGCGCGCGTCTGGCCTGCCTGCGCTGCATGCAGCTCGATCCCAGACACAAGCAACAAAATCGCAACAGTAACCAATCCTTTGTGTGCGAAACCAGGAATTTCAGGCATGCGCCTCCCCTGCTATTGTTCAATCTTCGATTGGAATAATAGATTTTTCAGCTGCAACATCGAGAAGCTTATGAGCCGGTCTGCCGCTCGACTTCAAGCACTTCGTCCAGCAACCCACGCAGGTTGGCGGCCCGCGTATGACCTAGCTCCGGGTCCCCACCGTCGGCCTGCGATAACTCGTCGGCAAGATTGAGCGCAGCCAGCACGGCCACACGCAAGGAGTCCACCGTGCGCCCCTGTGCGGCCACGGCACGCATCTTCGCGTCCACGCGCGCGGCCAGTGCACGCACGTGCGCGGCATCCTGTCCTGACAGATGATAGGTCTGGTCGTAGATCTCCACCGTCACATAATTTGACGAAACGCTGTGTGGATCTTCAGCCATGCCTCGTCCCCAACTTCGCCTTCCTGGCCATTAAAGCTCAAGCGCGTCGAGCTGCCCCAGGAGACGCTCAACCCGCTGCCGCACATAGTCGCGCTCAGTCCGCAGAGCATTCACTTCCTTCTGCAAGTGCTCCAACTGCGGCGCCTGCTCGATCAGTTGCGACTCGGCTTCAGAGGCGCGCTGCTCGGCCGCGGCGCGTGTTAGCCGCTCCCGCTTCACGAGCTCAACGGCACGAAGGACTCGCTCCTCCAGCGCGGAAAAATCGTTGGCGCTAACCGTCAGGGTTTTCGGCTCTCCCGCTTCCTCAAATGACTGCTGTTCGGCCTGTACTTGTTCCACGTCTTCGCCCTCCCCAAAAAACCTTGACATCCTGAGCCTCCGTGCAACTCCATTAGCTTTCGATGAAGTATAGCTCCATTACTGTGTGCCTTGTTACCACACGCCTGTGAACACTTGGGCAATCCTAGCTCCGCAACCGCGCTCCCACTTTGCCCACTGCTTCAACCACAAGCGCCTGGAAGCCCTGAAGCTCCTCCTCGCGCAACGTGCGGTCCTGCGCCTGGAAAGTGACGCCTAGCAACAGCGAGTATTCGCTCACATCGCTAAGCTTGTCGAGCATCTGTTTTCCCAAACTGGAGTCGTGATACACTTCCCGCACCCGCCAATCCACGAGTTCCGGTATCTGCAATCCAGCCAATGCCTGATCGATCTTATTCCATTCGACGCTCTTTTCCAGAATGAGAGAGAAATCTCGGCGTACAGGCTGAAAACGCGAAATCTCACGCGCAATCGGTTTGCGCAGTGGTAGCTTGTACAGTCGGTCCAGATACAACTCGGCAACCAGCACTGGTTCCTTCAGCTTGCGCGTTGCTGCTTCGCGCGGATGCAGTTGCCCGAACCACCCCACTGTCTCGCCGTCTACGGCCACTCGCGCCGCGCGGTACGGATGCAACCACTCTGGTGTCAGCCCCGCTTCAGCCGGAAACCGGTCGAAGTAGACGGCACGTGCCTGGAATCGTGCCAGCACCTGCTCCACCACGCCCTTGACGTCATGAAATTCGATCGCCCGAGCCGGATGCATTGCGGATTGGTCTGGCAAACTGCCAACCGCGCCAAAAGCTATCGACGGCCGCTCCTCGACTTTTTCCGTCGTACCACTGAACACAGTGCCCAGTTCAAACAGCCGCACGTCGCTCACGTCCCTGTGCAGGTTTCCCGCAATCATTCCCAGCATCCCCGGCACCAACGACGGCCGCAGTACGCCAGCCTCTTCACTCAGCGGATTTCCCAACGGCACGACTATTCCCGGTTGCGGCGCCGTTAACGCAGCTTCAGCCGCAGAGCAGAATGTGCTCGCAATTGCTTCATGGAAACCCGCAGCCAGCAGCGTTCGCCTTACCGACGACTCACTCTCCGCCCACGGTAACGCGCGCACCCCCTCGCCAAACGTCGGCAGTGTATTCGCGAATCGGTTGTATCCATAGACGCGTGCGACCTCCTCGATGAGGTCAATCTCGCGCTCCATATCCAGGCGCCAACTGGGGAACCAGACCAGCCATGCCGCATCGTCAACGACAGCATTGCGCGTCGGCTGAACTTCTGGCTCGCGAGAGTGCTCCCTCGCCAATCCGCATCCTAGCGCCTTCAGCACGCCCTCAACGGTCTCCGCGCTAATCCCTTCCTTCTCGGCGGTCGTACCCAGAATGCGCCTTACCTCGCTGAACGCCAGCTCAATGGGCTTGCGGTCGGCCGTGTGGGTCTCAACTTCCCCAACCTGCACATCTACTAAGTCGCCCTCGATCCAGCCACCATTCGCTAGCAGGATCTTGCTTACCAGCGCCGACGCAACTGACCCGGCGTTGAAGTCCGCCCCGCGTTCGAATCGATGGCTTGCGTCCGTGTGCAACCCATGCCGCCGCGCCGTGCGCCGCACCGCCATCGGCTCAAACCACGCTGCCTCCACAAGTACGTTAGTCGTAGCCGGCGTAATCATCGAGTCCCAACCGCCCATCACACCAGCGAGCCCCAGCGGCTTCACATGATCGGCCACAATCAGATCTTCGGGATCCAGTACGCGCTCCACGCCGTCCAGCGTCTTGAGCCGCTCTCCCTTGCGTGCACGCCGCACCACAATGCCGCCTTCAATCTTGTCCAAATCGAAAGCGTGCGTCGGCTGTCCCATCGCCAGCCAGGCAAAGTTCGATGCGTCCACAGCATTTGAAATTCGCTTCTGCTCAAGCAAGCCAAAGTAGGTCGCCACCTCCGCGCCAGCAAACCAATCCTTCGATTCGCCGATCGTGATGCCGCGCAGCAACCGTGCTGTAAACCGCCCGCACCCGTCCTCTGCCTCAATCAACACTGGAAAGGGATCAGCGGGCCGACGTCCCTCTGGTAAATCGAATCTCAGTGTCGGCAGCGTCAACCCATAAATCGCGGCCGCCTCCCGCGCTACGCCGTAGTGGTTCATCGCGTCCACGCGATTGGTCGTAATATCCATCTCGTAGAGCGAACCATTTGCGTCGCCGAGATCGTAAATCCCCTCAACCGCAATCCCGCGCAGAGTCAAATCTTCAGCGAGCTGCGCATCGTCCACCGGCAGTCCCGGCAAATAAGCTCTAAGCCATTTAGTGAGTATCTTCATACAAACTGCCCCAGAAACCGCATATCCCCGGCATAGAACTGCCCAATCTCGCTGATGCCATACTTCATCATCGCGATACGCTCCACGCCCATGCCGAAAGCAAACCCCGAAATCCTCTTCGGATCGTATGCAGGCTGTTTCTCTGCCGCAAACGCAAATACCGCGGGGTCAACCATTCCGCAACCCAGCAACTCAATCCATCCTGATTGCTTGCATTTCCTGCAGCCCTTGCCTCCGCAGAAGATGCAACTGATCTGCACATCTGCGCTGGGCTCCGTAAATGGAAAGAACGATGGGAAAAACCGCGTCTTCACCGCCGAACCGAACAGCGCTTTCATAGCGTGATCCAGTGTCCCCTTCAAATCGCTGAAAGTGACGTTGGTGTCCACGCAGAGACCTTCTACCTGGTGAAAGATCGGCGAGTGTGTTGCGTCGGCCGCATCGTTGCGATGCACCTTGCCCGGAATCACGATCCGCACAGGCGGGGGCTGCGACTCCATGGTCCGCATCTGCACTGGAGAAGTATGCGTGCGCAACAGCAGGCGATCACGCAGCGGCCTGCGCTCCTGATTGGCCACAACCAGCGTGTCCTGCGTATCCCGTGCCGGATGCCCCGGCGGAAAGTTCATGCTCTCGAAGTTGTAGAAGTCAGTCTCGACCTCCGGCCCCACGCCCACCGAGTAGCCCAGCGCGGCAAACACCTGCGTGATCTCATTCAGGGTCCGCGTAATCGGGTGCTCAGCGCCAGCCAGCCGCCGAGTCCCCGGTAGCGTAATGTCGATCGCGTCAGCAGCTAATGCCGTGTCGCTCGGGCCTGCTCCGGTTGCCGCGTCCAGCAGTCCCTCCACGGCGGCTTTGAGCGCGTTGAAACGCAGGCCGAGAGCCTTCTTGGCTTCGGGCGGAGCGGACTTGAGCCAACGTCCTGAAACTTCGTTGAGTCGTCCCTGCTTGCGGCCAAGCCACTCAAGGCGAAACGCCTCCACTGCCGCTTTGTCAGAGAGAGAGGAGGCGGCAACGCGCGCCTGGTTCTCAAGCAAAGCGAATGCTGCATTCAGCGCATCGTCATCAAATGCGTTCAGATTGGGTATCTCTTCGTTCATCATGCGTAAAGAGCAGGATAAACCACTGAGTCTCCAGGTTCGCGTATTCTCATCTGCATGAAGCTTTTGCGCCTAACCCTAGCCCTTGTCCTCGCCGCATCTTCAGCCGCTGTTTCCATTCCCGCCGCCGCCCAAACCTCCGTTTATCCCCAGCAGGATGGCTTCGTCGACGCCCACGGAGTCCTCATTTATTACGTCTCGTTCGGCACAGGCTCCCCGCTGGTTATCGTCCACGGCGGTCCGGGCGCCGACCACACCTACTTCCTGCCCTGGCTCTTGCCCCTCGCCCGCACCCACCGCCTCATCTTCATCGATGAGCGCGGTTCCGGCCGCTCCCAGCGCCTCCAAGACACCAGCCTCTACACGGTTGAAGCCATGGCTGACGACGTGGAGGACGTCCGCGTCGCTCTCAACCTTGGCAAAATCTCCCTTTTCGGCCACAGCTACGGCGGCGTCCTGGCCCAAGCCTACGCCCTCAAGTATCAGCAAAATCTCTCCCACCTCATCCTTAACAGCACCTTCCCTTCCACCCGCCAGATGAACGAAGTTCTGGCGCGCGAAAAGGCGCAGATGCCCGCAGACAAGCTCAAGCGGTTGAATGAGTTGGAAAAAGAAGGCCTATATGGCAACGGTGAAGCCTGGGAGCACGGCCGGTATCCAGAGGAATACGAAAAACTAGCCTGGGGCCCCGGCTATTTCCCCTTCCTCTATGGCGCCCGGCCCGACTCTGCTTACGAACCTTCCAGCGGAGCGCCCACAAATTGGGAGCTCTACCGCGTCATGTGGGGTTCACACGGCGAGTTCGTCATCGACGGCAACCTTAAGTCCGTCGAGTATGTTGACCGCCTGCCTTCCATCCATGTCCCCACGCTCATCATGGCCGGCGATCACGACGAATGCGACCCCGCCCTCAGCCGCGAAATGCACGAGAAAATCGCCGGCTCCCTGATCACAATCCTGCCCAACAGCGGCCACATGAATTTCGTGGACCAACCGGACCTCTGGCAGAAAACCGTGGAAGGTTTCCTCGACGCACTATAGTCCGCCAAACGCAGAACGGCCCGGAATCCTGTGGACTCCGGGCCGTTTCGATCTTGAAGCAAAGCTGCCTTAGGCAGCGACCTTCTTTTCCGCAGCCAATGCCGCCTTGGCCTTGTTGACCAAGTCGGTAAACCCAGCCGCATCCTTCACCGCGATGTCAGCCAGAATCTTGCGGTCCAGCTCAATCCCGGCCTTCTTCAGGCCGTTAATGAACTGCGAGTAACTGGTTTGGTTCAGCTTGCAGGCGGCCGAGATGCGCACGATCCACAGAGAGCGGAACTGCCGCTTCTTCTGCTTGCGACCGGTGTAGGCAAACTTAAGACCGCGCTCTACGGCTTCCTGTGCTGCCTGGTAGAGCTTCGATTTCGTAAGGAAGTAGCCGCTTGCCCGGTCAAGAATCTTCTTCCGGCGGTCATTCCTCTTTGTACTGCGTTTTACGCGAGGCATGTGTTCTCCATTTTGGGCTTGTCGGCCTGGTTTTTGTCGATTTACGCGGCTGGAGGCAGGAGGCCTTCATTCCTGAAGGCGGTAAAACCTCTTCACTCGCTCTCATCAATCCTGAATCTCTCGGCAACCATCAATTCGGCTTGCCGGGGGCCCGGTCCGCTTGCGCGGATTCGACTTCGGACCCGGAAGCGCTCCCTCCCTAAGGAAGGCAGGCGCAGCGATCAGGCGTAAGGAATCATGCGCGCTACCTTCTTGTAGTCGCCATCCGACACAAGCACCGTCTTGCCTAATTTCCGCTTGGTCTTTGGTCCCTTCGAAGTAAGGATGTGACGCGTCTTCGTCTGGCCCCGCTTGATCTTGCCGGTACCAGTCTTGCTGAAGCGCTTCTTCGCGCCCGTATGGGTCTTCAACTTGGGCATTTTCTTCTCGTTTTGGACCGGTTGATTTACCCGGCCGCGTGGCCCGTGAGACAGGGGTGTCCCTGCCCTCTTGAGGCTCTAAATAGTATATCTCAATGTCGTTTCCCATGCCACAGTGCATCTCGCGGGACCTGAAGTCTTCTATTCAAGCCGGCGCAGCGTCACTTTTCGTATTTACTTGCCGCCAATTAAATCTCCAGCAGCTGTTCCGGCGCAGGCGGTTCAACGGCTTCCGACTCGCCATCCCACTCCACCAATCGCGTCAATTCCTGAACAGTTTGTGGATTACCGATAGTGCATATACACAAGGTTCCACAGTCGCGGAAAAGTCACCGGCTCAACCCTTTGGTTGAATCGCAAATCTGATCCACGGGCGACAATGAGCGAACATTCCAATTCCCAGGTGGATGAGGGAACAAATGCAGCGAATGAAAACCGTGACGCCACCACCTCCACCATGTTGGTTCGGGCTCTGTCCGAGTACTTGGGATGAAAAGCTCCTGCATATTTGACTTGCACTCGTGAAAGGATCGGCTTGATGCCAAAAGCGGTTGCCCTCGTATCTCTGTTGTTCTGTACTCTCGCCACCGGCGCATTTGCGCAATACAAGGATTACCCCCATCCATCAGGCAAGGTGCAGCTCTTCGCCATTCCCGACCTCCCATCGTGGATGACGATGGACATGGACCTGCGTGCGCGCTCTGAAGCGCAGACCTCCATCAACTATCTGTCCGGGAATGCCCAAGTCTACGAATTGACCAGAGTGCGCGGCGGACTCGAGATTCGCCCCACTCATTGGCTCATCGGCTACGCTCAGTTTCACGACGTTCACGCTCTCGCGCTCCCACTCCAGTACACGGCCGCCAGCATGCGTGACAACTTCGATCTTCGCCAGGCTTACCTGAATTTTCGCGTCAATCCCGTGTCCATATTCGCGGGCAGGCAGGAGTTGAAATTTGGCGACGAGCGGCTTGTCGGTATCCAGGACTGGACCAACATAAGTCGCACCTTCGACGGCTTCGATGCTCGCATTGGAGATAAGAATCGCATCGATCTCTTCACCGCCTCCGCAGTGGTCATCTATCCCACCTCGTTTGACAGGCATTCCGGCGGGCTCACCTTCCACGGAGCCTACGGGTCCATCAACAAGTGGGTGCCACGCACCACCATCGAGCCTTATGTCTTCATCCGTGCGCTGCCCTTCGTCACCAGCCAGCAAGGCGTTGGCGGTACCAAGACCGAGACCACACCAGGCATTCGCGCTGCAGGCAACCTCCGTGGGGGCTTCGACTACACCGTCGAAGGCGCTTTGCAGCGAGGCAGCTATTCCAACGACTCCATCCACGCTGGTGCCGGCTACGTCAGAGCTGGCTACACTGCAGCGAAATTTCCGTGGACCCCTCGCGTGCAGGGCGAATATGACTACGCCACAGGAAACCCCCATCGCGACCCTCTGAGAATTGGCACCTTCGATCAGCTCTATCCGAGCAACCACGACGTTTTTGGATTGGTCGACCTTTTCGGCTGGCAAAACATCAAAGAAACGCGCGCTCACTTGAGTCTGAAGCCGGCACAGCATTGGTCCTTGCTCATTCAGCAGGATTTCCTGCACGCAGCAACCACCAAAGACGGTATCTATAGCGGCAGCGCAGCGGAATTTGTGAAGCCGCCAGCTGGAGGCTTTCACACCGACGACATAGGGCGCGGCTTCGATGCTTCGACGAAATATGTCTTCCACAACTACCTCGTGTTGAACGCCGGCGTTGGACATTTTTCTCCCGGAGAGTTGATGCGCGACAACAACCACGGCGCGCCTCTAACCCTCTCGTACATCGGCTTCACCTATCGCTTCAAACTGAATCGAGAAGAATCTGCGCCCGCAAAAAAATAGGGCTCGGTCAAGGCGCCAGAGGTCCATTTCGGTTTTCAGGTCCAATTGCGGCAGGCCGGGATTCCATTCGTCCCTGCCTGCCGTTGTATGTCAGAGGATTCCGGTCTTAGTGTTGAAGCGCTCTTATTCCCATCACCGCCAACCACCCGCTGAACCACGATCAACTTCAGGCCATCGCTGGTGGATTGCCGGGCCTAGCTCTTGAGGAACGCCACACTGCTGGTGCCTGCATCGTTGGCGATCCCCCGCTCCGCGAAGAAGACCATTGGCGCGAAGGCTTCATTGTTCTGCCTGCACTGCCGCTCCGGCCCGTCCACAAAGCCCTGCTAACTACCGTGCGGCGGCTTGATTGACTAGCCCTCTATTCGCAGCGCAGTGCAACCATCGGATCCACTTTGGTTGCCCTGCGCGCGGGCAGCCAGGCCGCCAACAGCGTAACAGCCGCAATAATCAGCACGGAGCCAGCCAGCGTAACCGGGTCAGAAGCGCTCAATTCGTAGAGCTGCGATTGCACCAGCCGCAGCCCACCCAGCGACAGCGGAAGCCCCAGCGCCAGTCCAATCCCCAACAGCACCAGCGACTCCCTCAGCACCATCCAAAGTACCGTACCATTCCGCGCACCCAGTGCAATTCGAATCCCAATTTCGTTTGTCCGCCTGACAACGCTGTAACTCATCACTCCATAGAGCCCAATCGCCGCCAGCACCACCGCCAACGCGGAAAAGATCGCGGAGAGCCTCGAGATCAACTGCTCATTGGTCACAAAATGGTCAGCCAGGTCGCCAATAGTGCGAATGCTCACCACGGGCAGATTCGGGTCTACCCCCGCCAGGGCTGCGCGCACTGTGCCCGTCATCTTTGCCGCATCGCCGCTGGTTCGTATCTGAAGGCACTCCGCGTAGCTGCTTTCGCCCATCGGAAGCTGCTGTACTGGGAAATAAAGCTGTTGCCTTGTTGCCTCTCGCGGACCCGAATAAAGGGTATTCGCCGCCACTCCGACAATCTCCCAAGGACCCGCCATTTGATCGTCATCGACCGTGATCTGGTGGCCGACGGCATCGCGGCGCGGAAAGTATCGATCGGCAAAAGCGCGATTCACTACCACCGCTTTTGCACTGGCCTGCGTGTCGTTACGCCCCAGCGCGCGCCCTTGAATAATCTGTATTCCCGTCGCTTCGAAATAACCGGGCGTAACCCGCTCCAAGACAGTGGAAGAGTCCTCCTTCGGGCCACGCACATGTCCTTGAACTTGTAGTGAAGAAGTCCAACTGCCGTTACTCATCGGAGGCGTGTTGGAGAACGCCGCAGCGCTCACACCGGGCAGAGCGTTTACGCGATCAAGCAACTTCTGGTAGAAGCCGCTCAGTTGTTCCGGCTTGAGCCCGCCGAACTTCTCGCCAAAACCAACCAGCAGCAGTTGCGTGCGATTGAATCCGAAATCCTGCTGCTCCAAATTGGCAAGCGAACGAAGAAACAACCCGGCCGCCGCCAGCAGCACTACTGAAATTGTCACCTGCGCAACCACCAGCGCCCTCGGCAACATCCGGCCACCGCGTCCGCCACTCCCTGAAGCTGTCCGCGCATTGGAGTTCAATGCGGGTGCGGCATGGTTGCGCGCAACCCGCAGCGCAGGCGCAAGGCCGAACAGAAACCCCGTCGCCAGCGAAACACCCAGCGTAAATGCCAGCACCGGGCCATCCGGCATCGGGTTAAGCGATGTGTATGCCACGCCGCCAGATACAAATTGGATCAACGCACGCGTCGCAAAGAATGCCAATACCAATCCGCAAACTCCGCCAACTCCGGAGAGCAGCAGCGCCTCCATTAGAATCTGCCGGACAATGCGCGTTCTGCTCGATCCAAGCGCAAGACGCGTTGAAATCTCGCGTTCTCGAGCCGCTGCTTTGGCAAGCAGAAAGTTCGCAAGGTTCGCGCATGCCACCAGTAGAACCAGGACTACTACGCCCATCAGAATCAGCAGCGGCGCTTGGTAGTACGTCCGAACTGAGGAGACTCCCGACGCGGACGGCACCAGCGGTTCCACGATATGCTCAATCTCGGCGCGCCGCTCCGGCGTCACCTGTCCGCCCTCGTGGGCCAGCACGTAGGCGCGAATCTGTCCGTTCAGCCACTGCTGTTCCTGTGCCACACTGGAGCTGGCAGCGCTGCGAGCGCCCATGTGCAGCCAGTAAGGTCCATTTACTTCGAGATTCGAGGGTTCCCTCATCAGCTCCGCCTGCATCGTCAGCGGCACCCATAAGTCTGGCGGTTCAGTGCTCAGCAATACGCCATAAAAGCCCACCGGCGCCACACCAATCACTGTGCAGGGAACTCCGTTGATGGTCACCACCTTGCCGAGTGCGCCTGCATCCGCGCTCATCGACTCTCGCCAATAGTGATAGCTGACCACCACCACGGGGCTTCGTCCCGGCGCATCCGCGTCCGAAGGCTGAATCCCACGCCCCATGAACATCGGGACGCCCAGCACGTTGAAGTAGCTGCCTGAAACCATGTGCGCCTGAACTTGCGTCGCCAGTCCGGCCGGATGCTCACCAGGCTGCACGCCCACCTTGCGGGTTCTGCTGTCGTAGGAGTACACCCCCGCAAACGGCCCCGGCTGCTTCTCCACCTGGTGCGCAAAATCGTAGGAATACATGTCGAAGTTTGAAAGGTCGATTCCACCCAGCAGGCCTCCGCTGAGCGCCTTGCCAAAGGAAAGCAGTTCCTGCGGTGCACGGACCGGCAACTGCCTCAGCAGCACGTCATTGATCAGCGTAAAGATGGCGGCATTGGCGCCAATTCCCAACGCCAGCGACAGTACGGCCACCAGCGTAAACGCCTGGCTCTTGGCCAGCATGCGCACACTGTAACGAAAGTCCTGCCACAGATTCTCCAAACCCACCTCCCAGCCAGCTGAGCGAATGTGATGTTTCACCGCGTTTGTGCTGCCCATTTCCACGCGTGCCGCGTGGGCCGCATCATCCGTCGTCATTCCCGCGCGGCGCTTCGCTTCTATTGATGCGTCAAAAAAGCCGCGCAGTTCCTCGTCCATCTCGCGTTCTACTCGCGCGCTGCAGAAGAGTCTTCGCATGCCGAAGCCAATATTCTCGAACCAACCCATCGCACCCTCGCCCGATTAAATGGGAAGCGCTATGCTTCCAGAATCCTTGAGATGGCAGCAGTCTGGCGGTCCCACGTCTGGGTCTCATCCTTCAGCGCTTTTCGCCCCTTCGGAGTCAACCCGTAATACTTCGCCCTCCGGTTGTTTTCGGTCGCGCGCCATTCGCTCTTTACGTGCCCGGCCCGCTCCATACGCGCCAACGCCGGCAGCAGCGAGCCCGGATTTACCCTGAACACCCCTTGGCTCACCTGCTCGATGCGAAGCGCCACGCCATAGCCATGCATCGGCTCCAGCGCCAACGTCTTCAAGATCAGCATCTCCAGTGTTCCCTGCACCATCTCGCCCGTCTTCTGCCCCATACGCAAACTCCTCTTGATAATCAAGAGGTAATCTCTCTTCTCTTGATTGTCAAGAGGAGAGAGAAAGAAATCTTCTCCGTGCTGCCTAAGGATGTTTGGGAGGAGTCAATCAGGATTCAAAACGAGGTGAGGCCGCATCAACTCAAAGGCCGCCCATCACGGGCGGCCTGGAAGTGCAAATTGATGCCAATTCCTTACCGCGGCGGGGCAGCCGGAGCGCCTGCCGATGGAGCCGCCGGCGGTTTAGGCTTGGGCGCATCCTGCTTCTTTGAGGGCGCCAGAATCGCGTGCAGAATCGTGCCTTCCATCCGCGGCATGAACTCCACAATGCCGTTATCGCCAATGTCCTGGATCAGCTTGTTGATGATCGCGTAGCCCAGTTCGCGATGAGCCATCTGCCGGCCCCGAAAGCGCAGGCTGGCCTTCACCTTGTCACCGTCAGTGAGAAAGCGGACCGCCTGGTTTTTCTTGGTCTGGTAGTCATGCTCGTCCACGGTCACTGAGAACTTGACTTCCTTGACCGTGATCACCTTCTGTTTCTTCTTGGCCGCCCGATCACTCTTTTCCTTCTCGTAAAGGAAGCGCCCGTAATCCTGGATGCGGCAAACTGGTGGTACCGCATTGGGCGACACCTCCACCAAGTCCAGCCCGCGTTCGCGAGCCAGTTTCAGCGCCTCAAAAGGCGGCAGAATGCCAAGTTGTTCGCCGTTTTCGTCAATGACGCGGATTTCGCGCGCGCGAATTCTATCGTTGATGCGGATAAAGGACTTTGCCGAACGTTTATCGAGTGCGATGGTGCTCCTCCAAGAGTCGTTCCTGTCCGCCTCCGGGGTTTTCCGGAATCGCCGCGGGTACACGAACGCACACTGAGTATAGCATTGGCCCGGCGCTGTTGAATGCAGCCTTCACGACTGATCCCGGCAACTCCCCTCGAGCGTCCCATCGGCGTTCGTTCCCGTCAACTCCACCCGAGCTAGTCTGTTGGCCGCGAGCCGTCCTGCAATCTCAACCGGAAGAAAGTTCTCCGTCAGCGCCGCCGTTCTTCCCCGGCCTGCCAAATCAGCCGTCGTGTGCAGAGTGATCGCCTCCAACTCTCGTCCGACGAATTTTTTCCGGTGTTGGGCAGTTTTCAATGCGGCCAGGCCCCGAAGCGCCGCCATTCTTTCTTCCACCGCTGGACCCGGGACCGGCTTCTCAGCGTGAAGAGCCCATCCCAGCGTTCCCGGCCGCGGTGAGAACGGAAACAGGTGTAGGTATCCAAACGGAAGTGTCTGCACCAATTTCGCCGTTTCCTCAAATTCTCTATTCGTCTCGCCAGGAAATCCGACCATCACGTCCGCGCCCAAGGTCAGCTCCGGCCCGGCCGCGCGCACCAGCGCCTCCACCTTTTCCGTGTAGTGCCAAGGCCGGTAGCGCCGATGCATTCGCCGCAGCACTGCGTCCGAGCCCGACTGCAGCGGCAGATGCGCATGCCGAGCCAGCCTCGTGCCCCCATACTCCGCCATCAACCCGACCAACTCCGCATCCCAATCCATCGGTTCGATTGAGCTGAGCCGCAACCGGGCCAACCCAGTCTGCTCCAGAATCCGCCGGACCAGCCCTGCCAGCGTCGGGCGCAAACCGCCGAACACCGACTCTTCCTCGCGGGCGGCCAAGTCTCGTCCCCATCGCCCCAGATTGATTCCCGAGAGCACCAACTCGTTGCCCCCGGACGCCACAAACCCCTCCACTTGCTTCAGGACAGCTTCGGCAGGCAGGCTACGCGATGAGCCTCGCGTTTGAGGAATCACGCAAAACGTGCAGCGGTTTCCGCATCCCTCCTGAATCTTCAGGTTCGGCCGAGTCTGGGTGCCCGACACAATCTGCACCTCCTCAAGAAACGAGTGCGCAAATCGGTCATCCGCCCAAATTGGAGCGCCGCCGGCCAGAACCGAGCCCACCGTGACCAACCGCGCAAGAGGGCCGGTGTCTTCACTATCCACGCCCCGCACCAGGCTCAAGGCAATCTCCGGGGCAAAGGCCTTATGGCTATTCCCCACGACGGCGGCAACGCCCGCCAGCTCAGCCAGTTCCTCCGGTGCGCGTTGCGCGTAGCAGCCGGTCACCACAATTCGTGCCTCCGGATTTTGCCGGTGAGCGCGCCGGATAAACGCCCTCGCTGCACGATCAGCCTCCGCGGTCACGCTGCAGGTGTTGACGATAACCACATCGGCTTCCGCAGCCTCATTTACGAAATGCCCCGCCGAGCGCAGCCGGTCGCTCACTGCCTCTCCATCGGCGCGAGCCGCCCTGCAACCAAAATGCTCCACATGAAATCCGGGCATAATTCCAGTTTAGAACCCCTTCGCGTCCAACTGCATCTATGTTCGCAAGGCCGTTCCTACAGAGCGTCTCCGATATACTGAAGACTGATTCCACTGATTCCCGGGTGACTCGATTCATTCATGCCAGAACCCGCCACTGCTACCGGTCCAGCTGTCACCGCCATAAGTGGCAACGGCAGCACGCGGCACATTGTTGGATTCGTTTACTTCACGTTCGTCTGTTACCTGTCCATCGGCCTTCCCCTTGCCGTTTTACCGCCGCACGTCCACTTCCGCATGGGATTCAGCGCTGCGCTGGCCGGACTGGTCATCAGCATCCAGTACATAGCCACTCTGCTTAGTCGCCCCTGGGCTGGCCGTATCTCCGACCGCGCCGGCGCCAAAGTATCCGTCCTCTGGGGCATGGGCGCCTGCACCACGAGCGGCGCTCTGCTAGTAGCCGCCGCAGCTCTCCAGCACACCCCCTTGCTCAGCCTGTCAACTCTGATTTTGAGCCGACTGGTTCTGGGGGTGGGAGAAAGTCTTGGCTCGACCGGTTCTACCCTCTGGGCCATCACCAGCACAGGCTCGCAGCACACTGCCAAAGTCATCTCATATAACGGGATTAGTACCTACGGCGCCATGGCTCTGGGCGCCCCGCTGGGTGTGGTCATGGATCAAAGATGGGGTCTCTCCTCAATAGGATTGCTTACTGTTCTGATTGGTGCGTTCAGCCTTGCGGTGGCTTTTCGAAAGAGTCCTGTCCCTGTCGCGCCGGGCGAACACCTGCCGTTTACCCACGTATTTGGCCGCGTTGCTCCCCATGGTATGGGCCTGGCTCTGGGCGGTGTCGGCTATAGCGTCCTCGCTACCTTTGTCACTCTTTTTTACGTGAGTCGACACTGGGACGGCGCAGCCCTCTGTCTCACTGCATTTGGCATGGCATTCATCCTCGCGCGCCTCCTCTTCATCCACACCATCGATCAATTCGGCGGTTTCCGCGTGGCCATGGCCTGCCTCTCAGTGGAATCGCTTGGAATGGTCCTGCTGTGGCAAGCACCGTCCCCCTGGGTCGCGCTTTCTGGCGCAGCATTAGCTGGATTCGGCTTTTCGCTGGTATTTCCCGCTCTCGGCGTCGAGGCCGTGAAGCGTGTTACGCAAAACAACCGCGGCACGGCCCTGGGCGTCTACACTGCCTTCGCCGATGTTTCCTTCTTCCTCACGGGTCCCCTAGCGGGCGCGGTTATCGGCCTTTACGGCTACTCCAGCGTCTTCCTCTTCGCCCTCGTCAGCGTACTCACTTCCCTTGGAATCGTTATTGTTCTCAAACAGCTCACCGCTGCGAAGGAACAAAGTCTTCCATGACTGCTTTGCGCATCAGGTCCGGAGGCAGCAGGCCCTGCGCCAAAATGAAGTCATGGAACTTGAGCGCGTTGAATTTCGTACCCAGCGCGGCCTCCACATCCTTTCGCAGCTCGAGCAATCTGGTATAGCCATAGAAGTAGCTGTTGGCCTGCCCCGGCGAGCGGTAAGTGAACCGCTCCACTTCCTCCTTCGCAAATGCATGGCTCAGGCACACGTCCTTTTCAAGAACGTTATAGGCGTCCGCTGTAGTCATCTTGCCTGATTGCAATTCAGGGTCGGTAAAGGCACGTGCGGCTCGCAGCAGACGCAGTTGGAGAGTGAGGAGTTGGCCTTCGGCCGGCTCGTACGGTTGCATGATGTATTCGGAATACAACCCCCAGCCTTCGACATTTGTAGAGTTGAAAGCGAACAAAGCGCGTGCCAGCGAGACGCCATGTTCAAGCATCGAGTCGAACTGAAGTTCATGTCCTGGCCGCGCTTCGTGCGCGGTAAGCGTCCATGAGACGGCGTCAAAGTTGAAGTCGTCGTACTTGTCATCAGCCGCACCATTTGCCCCCGGAATATTAAGGGGAAGTACGAATTCGCCACGTTCGCCGGTGTTATGGAGGAAGGCGGGAGGCTGCATGTGGGGTGCAGGCTGGGCTGCGGTTTCTGCCGCAGTCGCAATGCGAATGATCGCGGGACGATTCGGCAGCGTGACCAGGTGCTGTGCGGCAATGATCTCTTCAATCGCCTTCAATCGAGCCTGATAAAAAGGCAGAATGGCTTCGCCCGTAATCTGGTTTTTCTTAAGCTCGTGAATCACGTCGCGGTAGTCGGAAGAAGGCCAGCCGTGAGCCTTCGCAATCTGCGCAGCGAGTGGCGCCATCTCCGACTGGTACTGGGTGAAGGCCGCATGAGCCATCGCTGCAATCTGCGCGGGCGGAATGTCAATCCCGAAAGACTCGAAGGCTAGATTGTATTCAGCCGGCGGAAGTCGAAAGTCGGTGCGGGCCTTGGGCAGCACGTTGGCGCGAACCCACCCATCGTAATCGGCGAGCTGAACCTTCAACTTGTCGAAGTCAGACTCCCAGCCAGTCAACTTGTATTTAGTGAAGAGGGCGGCCAGGCCATCGATGTAATTCTGATTTCGACCCAGCTCGGTCTCGATTTCGCCCTTGGATGGATAAAGAACATCCGGCTTGGCCATCTGCTCAATCATCCGCTGCCTGAGAATGTCGGTAAACGGCTTGAAACCAAGCTCCGCACCCACGTATTTCCTTAGCCGAATCAGGGCAGCCGGCCGCCGGTCAGCGGTCACCTGGTCATCGAGGAGAACGCGGAGACCGAAGAAGATGCTTTGGCTGGCGTTGATGAACGGAACATCATGCGCTTCGTTGTAGTCTTCCTGGCGGAATTGAAGGTCGAACGCCTTGCGCAGAATCACCAAGTCCTCCGCTACGTTCTCGTCGTTCTCCGTAGGCTCGGCGGCCTTGAGCCTGGCGAGAACAACTTCCAGTTCGCGTCGCTGGGCTTTGTCATCGGCAAGGGTGGGATTGCTGATGAGCGGATCGTACTGCGCAAGCCCCTGCTGCGAGCCGCCCTCCGGACCGTGCTTAAGCTGAATGTCGAGCAGTTGACGCGTGTACCCATCGCTCTTCGCGATCCATGGTTTCGTGGAAGGCGTCGTGGTTGACGACGAAGTTTGTTGTCCCATTGCGCTTATCACTGTGAAAACAAGGCCACACACAACTGCCAATTTCCGCATGCACCGTCCTCCTGGGTCTAGAAATTCATCATACCCGTGGAATTCAAGAAGGTTGTCAGGAAGACTGTCAATCGACTCGGGTGCTCAGACTCACCTCGACCGCGTGATTTACACTCCGCATCAGGCCCAATTAAATCGCAGAGTTCAAGAAACGATCATGCCTCCAGTCATTCAAGTTTCGGCAGTGCGCAAGAGCTACGGCAAAACCGTGGCTGTTGACGAGGCGTCGTTTGAGGTAGATGAAGGGGAGATTTTTGGGTTAATCGGGCCGAACGGCGCAGGGAAGACCACCACCATGGAGTGCATCGAGGGCCTGCGCAAGCCCGATCGCGGCGCCATCACAGTTCTCGGACTCGATCCTTACCGGCAGGTCTACAAATTGCAAAACCGTATCGGCGTGCAACTGCAGCAGGCGCAATTGCAGAAGCGGATCAAAGTCTGGGAGGCGGTCGATCTCTGGGCCTCGCTTTATCAGAAGAAATCCGTCGACGCAAAGCATTTGCTCGAGCAGCTCGGCCTGACCGACAAGCGCAACTCATGGTTCATGACTCTCTCTGGAGGCCAGAAACAGCGGCTGTTCATCGCACTTGCATTGATCAACGACCCGGAGGTTGTGTTTCTCGACGAACTTACCACGGGCCTCGACCCACAGGCACGCCACGCAATTTGGGGCCTCGTACGCGGCATCCGCGAACGAGGCAAGACCGTCTTCCTCACCACCCATCTCATGGAAGAAGCCGAGCGGTTATGTGACCGCGTGGCCATCATGGAACACGGACGCATCATCGACATCGACAAGCCGGAGAGCCTGGTCCGCCGCCACTGTCCCGAACGAACCGTCGTTCTCGACACCGATGCCGCAGACGCCGAGCAACACTTTCAGAAGATCCTCGGTATTGAATCCGTGACGTCGGTCGACAAACGATTCACCATCCGCGGCCGCAGCGACGACCTTGTCACTGAAGTCATTCACTGTCTCTCGGAAAATCGTATTCGCGTCACCGATTTCCGTACCATTCTCCCCAACCTTGAGGATGTTTTTCTCAAGCTGACCGGGCGCTCCATTCGCGAATAGGATCGAAAACTATGCTTCGTGGGCTCTGGAAATTGACGTGGATCGAGATCAAGGTCTTTATGCGCGAACCCATGGGCGCATTCGGCACCATCGGTATTCCGGTCCTGATCTTCGTCGCATTGAGTCGCATCCCCAACCTCAAAATCGGCGCGCCTTCACTGGCTTCCAGCGGCCTCTCAAGTGCCGGTCTTCCGGTTCTCGTCTCGCTGCTGATTTCAGTCAGTGCGGTGCTTTCGCTGGTCACCATCATCTCCATCTATCGCGAGGGCGGCATCCTCAAGCGGCTTCGGGCCACGCCGCTGCGCCCGCAGACCATCCTCTCCGCTCACGTAATCGTCAAGCTCATACTCACCGCAATTACATTGGTGTTGATGTTCCTTGCGGGCAAGCGTTACTTCCCGGCTGGCACTCATGTTCCCTGGTTCTCGTTCACCATCGCACTGCTCATCAGCACCTGGAGCATCCTCTCCATCGGCTTCATTATCGCCAGCATCGTTCCCACAGCGCGCTTCGCTCAGCCCATAGGCGCAATCATTCTTTACCCCATGATCGCGTTCTCTGGACTCTTCGTTCCCATTCAATACCTGCCGCCGGTGTTGCAAACCGTCACGCGGGCGCTTCCCCTCACCTATTCCGTTCGCCTGCTCGAAGGAATCTGGAACGGGGACGGCTGGCTACCTCACCTCGGCGACGTAGCAGCGCTGACCGTTTTGTTTCTTATCTTCACAGCGATTTCGGCAAGAGTCTTTCGTTGGGAATAGCAAGACTGCACAATCGCTCTTCTAAAAAGCAAAACGGCCACCCCGAAGGGGTGGCCGTTTTAGTCCTGCGAAGGAAGCGCCTTACCGCTCGCTTTTCCAGTTGATCAAATCCCCAAGAGTCGTGGTCGAGCTTGATACCGGGGCTTTGTGGCCTCCGCCGCGGTTTTCGGCCTTGTAGTCCTGAACTTCAGCGCGGCTGGCTTCGTGCCCACTCACTGCGCGCAGGCTCAAGCCCACCTTCTTTTCTTCCACGTTGATCTTGATGATCTTGAAGTCGTGCTCCAGGCCGGTTTCAAGCTTCGACGGTCCGCCGCCCTCGTCGCCTGCCTCGGAGATGTGGCAAAGTCCTTCCACGCCCTCTGCGATCTCGACGAATGCGCCGAATTGCGCCGTCCGCAGCACCTTGCCATGAACCACGTCGCCCACGCGGTGCGCGGCGAAGAAGCTCTCCCAAACGTCGGGCTGCAGTTGCTTGATGCCTAGGCTCAGCCTGCGATTCTGCGGCTCGACGCCCAGCACCACAGCCTTCACCTTTTCACCCTTCTTCACCACTTCTGAAGGATGCTTCACCCGCTTGGTCCAGCTCAGGTTCGACACGTGAACCAAGCCGTCGATGCCGTCTTCAATTTCAATGAAAGCACCAAAGTCGGTTAGGTTGCGCACTCGGCCTTCAACTACCGTTCCTGCCGGATACCGCTCGGTCAAGTTCTCCCACGGATTGTCGAGCAGTTGCTTCATGCCCAGCGAAATGCGGCGATCCGCCGGATTCACGCTCAACACAACAGTCTCGACTTCATCGCCCGGCTTCACCAGCTTCGAGGGATGCTTCAGACGCTTCGACCAGGTCATTTCGGATAAGTGAACCAGTCCTTCAATGCCCTGTTCCAACTCAACAAACGCGCCGTAATCGGTCACCGAAAGCACGCGGCCATGAACGCGGGCGCCTACGGGATAGCGCTCGGTTGCGTCGAGCCACGGATCGGGAGTCAGCTGCTTGAAGCCCAGTGAAACGCGCTGCTTGTCTTTGTCGAACTTCAGCACCTTCACCTGGATCTCATCGCCCACATTCACCAGGTCCCGCGGATGCGTCAGCCGGCCCCAGCTCATATCGGTAATGTGCAGCAATCCATCAATCCCGCCCAGGTCAACAAACGCGCCGTAATCGGTGAGGTTCTTCACAGTGCCGGTCAGCACCGCGCCTTCGCCCAGATGCTCCAGCGTGTTCGACCGCTTGGCGTTCTGCTCTTCTTCCAGAATCTCCTTGCGGCTCACCACAACATTGCCGCGCTTCTTGTTCAGCTTGATCACGCGGACTTCAATCTGCTGTCCAAGATAACCGTCAAGGTTGCGAACCGGACGAATCTCAAGCTGCGAGCCGGGCAAAAACGCCTTCAGCCCGATATCCACGGTCAGTCCGCCCTTCACGCGGCTTACCACCGTGCCCATGACCGGGGTCTTCTCGTTCGCGGCCTTCTCGATCACATCCCACACACGCAAACGCTGCGCGCGCTCGAAGTTCACCAGGTAGCCGCCTTCCGGCTCCTCGCCTTCGATCACGACATCGATCACATCGCCGGGCTTGAACTTCACCGCACCGGTGTGATCCAGAACCTGCTCCAGGGGCACCAGCCCCTCGGACTTCAGGCCGACATCCACAACCAGGTGCTTCTCCGTCTGCTTGATCACAGTTCCGGAGACAATCTTGTCGCCGTAGGCTTCCACGGCTGCCGCTTCCGCGGCCTGTTCCCGTTCAAACGCCGCCAATGCGGCGGAAAAATCGTCCATGGACTCTGGTCCATGCGCTTCGTGCGTATGCGCTGCGACGGCAGGCTTCGTCTGCGCAACAGGTTGCACGAAATCTTCGGACGAAACCTTCGCTTGAGTGGCTGCTTCCGTGGCTTCGGCTTGCTCCATGGGCGCATCCTTGGCGACAGGCTCGGTTTGGGCATCGGCGTCCAGAGTGGCCAGTTCTATTGGTGCTGCTTCTTCGGTCTCTGTGTTGGACGTGGATTCACGCGACGACTGGTCAATTCTCGGATAAGAATCCAGCTCCGTCGCAGGTTCTAGCGTGGGTGTTTCCAATTCGGTGTTCAGGGTTATGCTCTCGGGTTCGGGATTGAGGACGTTTGGCATCGCAGGGGCTCCGGAATTCCTTGCTCCCGCGGCAGAATTTGCCTGACGCTGGGAGCGGCTCTCTCGCCGCGACTGATCTGGCGAAGAACCTTCTTACCGTTCCTCCCATCAGGCTTCATGACTATCCCGATAGCGTAACCGCAAAGACAGTCCATCCAGCTTTTCCACTGGAGCAGTAACAACTGTTCTTCTTGGGAAACACCCGGCAGGCAGCGCCTTGCTGGAGGTTGGCCGCAACTTGCTGCTGGAATCCGCGCAGCAAGCTACGCTCTGAGTGTAGCAATCTCAGCTTTCCCAAGTCAATCCAACAGCTTGGGGGTTGGACCTTCGTAACCATCATTGCAACCGCAAATTCACAATGCACATCCCAACTGCACGACTTACCCACCTCACCCGCATTTTCACCCAACAGTTGCTTGTTCCGTCAGATGGGAATCGGTCAACCGCAGTCGCCTGATGTCAGCCCACTATACTGATCGTGACGGAATCCATTCATGGATCATCTCTGGACCCCTTGGCGCTATGCCTACGTCACATCGACGGAAACCGGGGCGCGTCCCGGTGTGCCCGCGGCACTTTCCGCATGGCCCGGGGACCTCGGCTGCGTCTTCTGCAACCTCATCGCTTCCATCGACTTCGCCATCGCGAATGGTATGAGCCCTGACAAGGCTGAAATGGCCGGCGGCCTCATTCATCGCGGCAAGCATTGCTACATCTGCCTGAACGCTTACCCCTACACCTCTGGCCACGTCATGGCTGTGCCTTTCGACCATCGGGATCGTCTTGCGGTCCTCACCCCGGAAGCTGCTCATGAGCTCATCGACCTTGCGCAGCGCACCGAGCGGGTTCTTGAGACCCTCTACCATCCCCAAGGCTTCAACTTTGGCATCAACGTCGGCCGAGCAGCCGGAGCCGGCGTCGCCGGACACCTTCATCTGCATGCCCTGCCGCGCTGGGCCGGCGATACCAACTTCATGACCACCATCGCAGAGACCCGCATTCTGCCTGAAGACCTGGAGACCACCTGGAAACGGATACGCGATGCATTTCGGACACTGGAGGGCTAGGGCCTATTCGCGTCCATCGCCATCAGTGACGAGAATCTGATTTGAAGCCCTCAACTCGCGCGAAGAGAACGGCCTGGGTTCGAGGTCTATCGGCTCGGGAAGTTCGGCTTCCGCGCCCTTTCCCGACCCTAGTTGTTTAAGCGCACGAGACTTGGCGACGATAAAACGGTCCAGTCCTGGAATCGCATCGTTGTAGGCATTTACGGTCGATTTAAGTCCCCTACCAATTTTGGCCATGCTCTCTGCGAATCGTGTCACTTCTCGATATAGCTCCGTGCCCACGTTACTGATCTCCTCCGCGCTCTTATTGAGCCTCTCCTGATCAAGAACATAGCGAACTGCCTTTAGAAGAGGAATGAGGCTCATCGGATTGGCAATGAAGACTCGTTTATCGCATGCGTCGCGGATTAGCTCGGCCTCGTCCTGGATTGCGGAGTGGTACATGCCATCGTGCGGGACAAATAAGATGACACAATCTAACCCCTCATAGCGCTTCCAATACTCTTTCGACGACAGGGCCTTCATGTGCCGTCGCAATGACTTTGAATGCACGTCGGCGAGAACCGCTCTCTGGTTTTCGTCTGTCGCGTTTGCAAGGGCGATGTACGACTCCATCAGATTCTTGCTATCGATGATCAATTTCCGGCCTTTCGGCAAGTTGATGATGGCATCAGTCCTTTGTTGGCCGTCCTCAGCGTCGGTGAAGTGCTGAACTACAAAATCGATTTCCGCTTCAAGGCCAGCGTTTTCAAGCGCATTCTCAAGCGTCATCTGGCCCCAGCTTCCCCTGACGACGGGCTTGCGCAGGGCGTTGGTGAGCGACTCGCTGGCTCCGGCCAAGCGCTTGACTTGGTCGTCTAGGAGGGCTTCTGCCTTGGTCCTGGCAAGATCGCTATCTTCGACATGCTTGTCAAGTCGCTTAATCGTTTCTTCGACGGGTTTGAGCATCTTCTCAATGTGCTCCTGGTGCAGCATGACATCCGCAGTCGTCTTTTCTCCATGCTTCTCGATGAGGCTGTCTGCTGTCTTAATCAGTTGCGCTGACATATCCTTTAGAGCATCCGCGGAAAGAGCCTTGAATTCAGTCGTCAGAACGCCTCGTGCCTGCGTAATGAATTCATTTAACTTCGCGATCTGTTCGTCCTTGGCTTTGGCAATCTCAGCTTGAGATTCCCGTTCTTTCGCAATCATCTCGAAGGCACGCTGGTTAGCGGCCTCAGCGTCTTTTAGCGCTTCGGTCTTCTCGCGCGCAAGATTCGTGATTTGGGTGTTTAAGGACCGAATTTGAGTGTCTCGTTCGAGAACGGCAGCTTTGGCCTCCTCAACGCGAGTTGCCTCATTTTGGAATCTACCCTTCTCCTCTAGTGCGATCTTCAATTCCGAGGCAAGCTCGGTGTACTTCCGGTCGGATTCCGTTGCTCGCGCTTTCGCCTCCTCCTCCCGCTCACGTGCTTCGCCGATTTGCTTGCGGAGTTCTTCCTGACGAGATTCTGAGTTGACGCTGGCTATCGAAAGCGCACCTCGCGCTTCCGCGAGCTCTCGCGCTGCGGAGTCCGCACCTTGGCGACCCAGCCTGCGCATGACAAAGTACGTAATCAAAACGGCGATAGCTGCTACCAACAGAAGCACAGCGAGATTCAAAGCCATGGGGCTACGCCTTTCTCTTCCCTAAATCCTCTTCGCCTAATGTACGCCTTCCAATTGTGAATTTCAGGGCTACAATCCGCGGGCTTTCTGTTCCCTGATCCCTGTTCGCTTGTCCTTGTACACACGTCCTTTACACACCCCCACCCGCCCGATAGACTTGATACTTCGGGACCATGCGCACTTTTTTCTGCGCCATGGTTGTGTTCCCCCGCCGTCGGCCTTTATCGTAAGCAGGCGGAGCAGGTTAGGGTTTTGCCCACAAAGGTATTCTGGAAGTTTCAAAAATAAGAGGAGAAGCACGCATGGCCGTTGAAGAGAAGGTTAAGCAGATCATCGTCGAGCAGTTACAGGTGGACGAAGCCGAGGTGACCCCCGGCGCAAGCTTCCAGGAAGACCTGGGCGCAGATTCGCTCGACGTGGTCGAGCTTGTGATGCAGTTCGAAGAGGCCTTCGATCTGGAGATTCCCGACGAAGACGCCGAGAAGATCAAGACCGTCAAGGACGCTATCGACTACATTGATCAGCATGCGAAAGGCGGCAAGTAGCCCTTGTCCAATCCGTCCCGCAGAGTCGTAATCACCGGACTCGGTCTGGTGTGCGGTGTGGGCAACACTGCTCCGGAAGTGTGGCGGCAGCTTCTGGCCGGCGCCAGTGGCATGGCTCCCATCCTGGGATTCGATACCACTGGCTTCCCGGTCACTTTCGCCGCCGAGGTCAAGAACTTTGACCCCCTCAACTTCGTTGACAAGAAAGAATCCCGCAAAATGGGGCGTTTCATCCATTTTGCTTTTGCCGCCACGCAGGAGGCCATCGCCCAGTCCGGCCTCCAGATCACTCCGGAGATTGAGGATCGCGTCGGCGTCTTCATCGGCTCCGGCATCGGCGGATTCGAAATCATCGAACGTGAGCACTCCAACCTGCTTGCGGGCGGCCCGCGTAAGATCTCACCGTTCTTTATTCCTGCAGTGATCGTCAACATGGCGGCCGGCCAAATCAGCATTCGTTACGGCGCCAAGGGTCCCATCTCCGCCACCGCAACCGCCTGCGCCACCAGTGCCAACTCAATTGGCGACTCAGTCCGTATGATCATGCACGGTGATGCCGATGTAATGATTGCGGGCGGCGCCGAGGCTTCAGTCACTGCACTCTCAGTCGGTGGATTTGCCGCCATGCGTGCTCTTTCCGCGCGCAACGACGATCCCACCCGCGCCAGCCGTCCCTTCGATAAGGACCGCGACGGATTCGTCATAGGCGAAGGCGCTGGCATCCTCATCCTTGAAGAGCTTGAGTTCGCCAAAGCCCGCGGAGCAAGAATTCTTGCCGAAGTCATCGGCTACGGCATGAGCGCAGACGCGTATCACATGACGGGCATCGCCCCTGAAGGCGTTGGCGCTCAGCGCGCCATGCGTGCGGCTCTGAAGGACGCTGGCATTGAACCGGAAGAAGTCGGCTATGTGAATGCCCATGCCACGTCCACACCCGCCGGCGACGGCAACGAATCTCGTGCTATTGAAGTGGTTTTTGGCGAGCACGCTCTCAGCGGAGAACTCAAGATCAGCGGCACCAAGTCCATGACCGGCCACCTGCTCGGCGGCGCAGGCGGCCTTGAGGCCGGAATCACCGTGATGGCCCTGCTGAACCAGAAGCTTCCACCCACCATCAATCTTGATAATGTCGATCCCGAGTGCCGTCTCGACTATGTGCCCAACTTTGCCGTTGACCACACCTTCGACGTAGCCCTCTCGAATTCATTCGGATTCGGCGGCATCAACGCCACCCTCATCATGCGGCGCTGGACCGAATAGCTTTGCGAAGCATGCAAGAACAAACAGCGCGAATCCTAACTGGATTCGCGCTGCTTGTGTTAGAGACCGACCTAACCCTTAGCTGAAAGCCGCCGCCATACCCACACCGAACAGGACGATAATCGCCCACCATCCAAAAACTGCGATGTAGCCGGAGATGCGCTTGACGCCTGCCACAATCGCAAGTCCCATCCCCATCAGGAACAGATACCAAATCGTGGTTATATCCAGCGAACTTGCCAGCTTGTAAACTGCCGCATTGGTCTCAAGCGGGTTTAGAAATGCTCCAACGCTGGTGGGTGCAAAGTTGTTCAGGTTGAACGACTCCGGCGCAGAGCCTGCAAAGAGTACAACCGCCCCCAACAGCGATTTTATGATCCCAGGTAAGGCCGCAAACATCCACACAGCTAGAACACTTCCGAAGGTGGCCTTGCCGCCAAACACGAAATTGATTGTGCCCCACAACACTAGCGCGATGATCAAGGCAAAGACTAGAACCAGGATCGGACCGGCCGCGAATCCGCCTTCCATGCCGTATTGGGTCCACTTCATGGACATCTCTCGTTGAGCAGGTGGTGCCTGCGCCATCCTCTCCTCCGACTTGGGATTGAGATGAATCGAGTTTTCAGCAACCTGAGCCCAGCCGACCTTGAGGGTGACGGCCGCAAAAAAAACATAGCCGGCCAGAGCAAGGATCAGAAATGGCAACCACCAACTCTTGTTTCCCTTTTTGATGTCTTCGAACGTCTTCGACGGCGCTGCGAACGTATTCGTTACGCGCTGCCACTGGCTGAGCCCTGGGACCTGAGGGGCCGGCTCGGCCACAGATTGAACTCCCATTTCACTCATCACCCTGCCTCTCGTACGTCGTTATGCGGTTAGGTACAACCGCTCGCACAGGTTGACCGAACACAGGCGCAAGCGGTTGCGTTTTCCTCAAATGGAAACGTCACTGCGCAGGTGCTCGTTCCCAGCAACTCCGGGAAAGAATTGCGTTTGCCCGCGATTGTACCCTTGAACACCGCAAAAATCGCAATCAATTTGTTATAAGGGCACGTGCACCCACCGAACCGCCGTTTTTATAGGCCCTGGGCAATGGTCTCGACCGACGGCGTGTGCCTCCGCCGCCTCGGTTTCCGGGTCACCGTCGGAGCCGGCGGCGCGTAGCTTTTGTAAACCGTAATGTGGAAGCAGCTCTGTTGGAACTCCTCTTCCACATCGATCTTACCGGCTTCTTCCAGCGCCAGCAGCCGGGTCCGCATCCAGCCCACTTCTTCCCGGCTCAAGGGACCTTTGGCAATATCGATTGTCGCGCCAGTCAAGTGGGGACTCACAATGTCGCCCTCGGCCGCGGCTGCATTCCCGTTGATCCCCATCAGCTTCTTCTGGTATTCCACGGTCCGCACCGCCGAACTCACCTCTAACGGCCGGTGAAATTCTGCTGCGTGGCTGCGCGCCAAGTCACTTAGAAAGTGCGCGGTCCACGGACGGCAATAGCGGTGACTCACGGGTAGGTTTCCGTTAACCGTCAGCGCCACTGAGGCCGGCACTGGGACAAGCAGCTTATGCGCAATCCGATCGGCAAGATCTTCCTCATCCTCAATCCGCTCCAGCCCATCAGCCTCAGTTCTCTCGTTCTGCCGCTCCAGGGACTCGTGCGAACCCAGCAAAGGTGGCGGCATCGCTCTCCGCCTCAGATGCAAAGAAGTGGCAACCATTCCCGCCTCCCGCGAAGGAAGCTTTGCCACGTCCGGCGGAGTCCACGCACCGGCTGCGGGAGCCTCATTGTCCCCGGCCGAGGCCTCAGTCTCTTCTGCTGGAATTGCTGCTTTCGCTGCGGAAGCCTCCCCCGCGCTCGCGGGGATCTCGATCGCGGGTTCAGGAGGCGCAACTTCCGCCGATGCGACTTCTATCTGTTTTCCAGGGTCTTCCACGCTTGTCGGCAGCCTCTTTGCGTCTGCAGTCCGACTTGTCTCCGCAGCCCGATCTGCCTGTGCGACGCGAATTGCCTCAGTGGTCTGACGAGGTCGAGAAGTTTGCACCCTCGCTGCATAACGTGGCACCACAGCCACCGGATGCCGCGCAAGCTCACGTCTGATTTTGAGGCCAGCTGCCTGCCCTACCTGTTGAGGGGTAGGGCGATGCGCTTTGGTATGTGCGCTGTGAGAGATGGTTCTGGCCGGGACGGTCTTGCGCGCCTTCGCCGGGTGGGCCTGCGAACCGTTGGCTGAAGTCACCATTAGTGCAGCCAGCACAAGAACAATAATCGCAATCCGCGACATGAGGAGTATGCGGAGAATCCAGAGCACCTTCAGTGTAGACGCTTGCCACCCGGTTTCAGAGTACCTGTGAAGATGCGTCTCCGTCTGATAACTAGACACGGCTGGGCGATAATAGTTTCTCGGATAGACTGGAAGGCCTGTACCCCAGGCGTCAATTTCTGAAACCTGGGGTCTTACCAACCGACCATCACTGCAGCAGTGTAGGCTCGTCGTCCTTCAGCTCTTCCGGCGGAATAATCACTGCCGCAGCTACCTTATCCTCAGGTTCCAGGTTTAAGAGGCGCACACCCTGCGTAGCTCGTCCCGCCGCGCGAATCGTCTTCGTATCGATGCGGATGATCTTGCCAAACTGGCTGATCACCATCAGCTCCGACGAATCGTCCACCAATTGAATCGTGTTTACGCGCCCAATGCGCGGCGTGACGGCCATGTTCTTCACGCCCTTGCCGCCGCGCGTCTGCAACCGATACTCCTCGACGTCTGTACGCTTGCCAAAGCCGTTTTCGGTGACGGCAAGAATGCGGTAGGCGCCCGGTTCGTGATCCTTGGGAGTAATCGCCACCCCGACCACAAAGTCATTCTTGGCCAGGTCGATACCGCGCACTCCGTACGCCGGCCGGCCCATCGAACGCACATCGCATTCGTCGAAGCGGATCGCCTGCCCCAGATGCGTCGCAAGAAACACCAGTTGCGAACCGTCCGTGATGCGCGCAGCAACCAGCTCATCATCTTTGTCGATGCCGATGGCAATAATTCCGCGCGCCATCACATTCGAGAAATCCTTCAGCGGTGTCTTCTTCACCGTCCCGTTGCGCGTGCCGAAGAAAATATACTTACCCTCTTCTTCAAGATCCTTCACCGGCAGAATCGCGCGCACATTCTCGCCCGGTTGCAGGTCCAGCAGGCTCTGCATGCTCTTGCCCTTGCCGGCTGCGCCTACGTCGGGAATCTCGTAGACCTTCAGCCAGTACACGCGCCCGGTGTTGGTAAAGCAGAGCAGATATGCGTGCGTTGAGTCGATGATCAACTGCGAGACAAAATCCTCCTCACGCGTCTTCATCCCCATCCGCCCCGTGCCGCCGCGCCGCTGCTGGCGATAGATGCTGATCGGCGTCCGCTTCAAATAGCCTTGGTGACTCACCGTCACCGCAACCTGCTCGTCTGCGATCAAATCCTCAAGCTGCAACTCGGCGCTCTCGTCCACAATCTGGGTGCGTCGCGCGTCGCCGTACTTGTCGCGAACCTCTTCCAGCTCCTTGATGATGACTCCGCGCAGCTTTTTCTCGCTGGCGAGAATCGACTCGTACTCGGCAATCTTCTTGCGAATCTCGGCGAGTTCGGTGAGGATTTCATCGACCGAGAACTGGGTGAGTCGGTAGAGTTGCAATTCGAGAATGGCGTCGACCTGGCGAAGTGTAAGTCCCTTTTCCTCGTTGGGCAGCCGCTCGCGGCCGAGATTGATGACGATATCTTTACCCTTGCCCCATGCGTACAAATTCTCGCGGGCTTCAATACGTGAGCCAGATCCTCGAATAATCTTGATTACCGTGTCGAGATTGTCGATGGCAATCTTGTAGCCTTCGAACTGATGCTCGCGCTCGCGTGCCTTGCGCAGGAGGAACACGGTCCGGCGCTGCACCACATCCACGCGATGATCGATGAACGCGCGGATCGCCTGATCAAGCCCCAGTTCCCGCGGCTGCCCATTGAGCACCGCCAGGAAAATCATCGAGAAGCTTTCCTGCATCTGCGTGTGCTTGTAGAGCTGGTTCAGCACAATCTCCGGCTGCGAACCGCGCTTCAGCTCTATCACTACACGCATTCCGTCGCGATCACTCTCGTCGCGCACGTCGCTGATGTCGTCGATAATCTTTTCGTTCACCAGCTCGGCAATGCGCTCTACCAGCTTCGACTTGTTTACCTGGTATGGAATCTCGGTGACAATGATCGCCTGCTTTTCCTTGGTCAGGTTCTCCGTCGCCACCTTGGCGCGCATCATGAATCGTCCGCGCCCCGTCTTGTACGCCTGCGGGATTCCTGACTTGCCATAGAGGAAGCCGCCCGTCGGAAAATCCGGCCCCTGCACGTGCTTCAGCACCTCGGCCAATCCCGCCTTTGGATCCTTCACCAGCTCAATGGTCGCGTTCACCACCTCCGTCAGATTGTGTGGAGGAATGTTCGTCGCCATGCCCACGGCAATTCCGTTTGACCCGTTGACAATCAGGGTCGGAATTCGCGTCGGCAGCACCGTTGGCTCGTCGGTGGTCTCATCGAAATTCGACGTCATGTCGACCGTCTCCATCTCGATGTCCGCCATCATCTCTTCGGCAATCCGCTCCATGCGGCATTCGGTGTAACGATAGGCCGCCGGCGGATCGCCATCCACCGAACCGAAGTTGCCTTGCCCATCAACCAGCGGATAGCGCAAGCTCCACGGCTGCGCCATGCGCACCAACGCGTCATAGACTGACGAGTCGCCGTGCGGGTGATATTTCTTCAGGCACTCACCCACTACGCCGGCGCACTTTGAATATCTCTTGTTGTGCTGCAAGCCCTCGCGATCCATCGCCGTGAGAATGCGGCGGTGCACAGGCTTCAATCCGTCTCGTGCATCAGGCAGTGCGCGCCCGATGATCACCGACATCGAATACGCCAGATACGACCGTCGCATCTCCTCTTCGATGTTCATGGGTGTAAATGTCGTGCCGCCGTTCGGCGGCGTGGCCCCTTCCAGAGGGAGCTGCGGATTCTGATCGTCTGCCATAGGGTTTTTCGGGCCCGCCCGAAGGCGGCAAAAGATTCCGGTAAAAGCGGGGCCGGACTTCGCGGGCTATATCTTTATTTTACGCGCCGAAAGACTATTTCAGCAAGGATGGGCGAGATAAATAAGTCCTTATTATGCTTGACGTTATAGCTTCTATCATGGGCTCGCCTGAAAGCTCCAAAAAGCAATCCTAATTCGACCGATACTTGGCCTCGATTTGGTCCCTCGCTCGGCCCCATTTTGGGCCATTTTTCACGAGGTTTTGGTTCCTGAGAACTTCGCCTTCCCCAAGGATTCTCCCTACAACAACCCCGGCAAACTCAGCACGCAGAAGACAGCCTCCAACACCAGAATTGCTCCTCCGGCAGCCATGGCCAGTCGCCCGCGCGGGCTTTCATATGCATCAGCGAACACTCCGGCCACAAACGTCAGCAAAAATGGCACCGCCCACAGCCAAGGGCTGCCGGGTGTTCCTGTCATGACCAGACCCAGCAACACTACAGCGCAAATCAACGGAATTGTATTTCCGAAGTAGCGCGACCTGCGCAGCCCCAGGTACAGTACAAGCGCCGCTCCGAAGGCCACAGTGATCCCGGCATTTCTCAACGCCGAAAAGAATCGGCGCGCAGGATCCACTGAAACCGACAGAAACCCGGCAGCAGACCGGAAAACATAACTGAACGCGTCCGGCGAAAACCCGTAGCACGCAAACACCAGCACCACCGCCCCGACAACCGCCGCCAGCACCACCGGCAGTGCATGGGCGCGACGGCCTTCAGCCACCCACAACATGGCCGCCAACCCCAGCAGTGCTACCACTGGCAGCGCCACAATATGCGATGCAGCCGCCATCCCGAAAATCGCCGTCAGCAAAACAATGCGGGGGCGCCATTTTCGCCGTGGCCCCTGCATGGCGTGTGCCACACCGATGCACGTGTAGACCCCTCCATAGACCCCCAGCGCGGCCAACACCTCAGGATTTGGCGCAACACAAGCACGCAACATCGCAGGAGAAAAGCAGTAAAGCGTCAGGGCCGTATAGCCGCCTAGGTTGCCGTAGAGCCGCCGTGTCACCCACCACAGGCCGCCGCCCAGCACACAACCAGCCAGCAGAAAGGGCAGGCGCAACAGCAATAGCACGTATGGCAACTGGTGACGCAATTCCCACGTACTAAGTTCGCCCCCGGTCTGAACTACGCGGTCTTCGGGTCTACGAAACCGGTCCAGTCCCCGCTCTACAAAAATGTTCAACGTCAGAGGCAGCCCAGCCAGCCGGTAGGCGAGAATCCCATCGTGCAGATTGCCACAGGTGGTGTAATAGCCGGCCAGCGCCGAAGGGCGCTCCCACGTCTCCCGACCGCAACGAGCGTATTGGTAGTCGCGGTCCGTCAGCGTCTGATGCCTGGTAAGCCAAAAGCCCTGGATCAGGAATATCGATAGCAACCCCGCCGCTATGCGTTGCGGGAAATTAAAGCGGAAACGGCGAATCCTGCCACGACGAAGGGTCATCACGTTCAACCCCAGTCTAAACGTCTCAATTGGACCCGATCTCACGAGGCTTCGTCTCTAGCCAGTGCTCGCAACAGCAACGGCCGCTTTGGTACAAGCCTCCGCCAGCAGGTAAACTTACCCCGCCATGATCACCCGACGTCAATTTGTTCTGAACACTGCTGTCGCCTCGGCGGCCCTTGCCGCGAAGCGCAGTTTCGCCGCCGATCCGCCCATCGCCACCTATCGCAATCCCATCCTCGGCGGCGACCACCCTGACGCGAGCCCCATCCGCGTCGGTGACGACTTCTACCTCACTCACTCCAGCTTCGATTACGCGCCAGGACTCCTCATCTGGCATTCACGCGATCTTGTCAACTGGCTTCCTGTCGCCGCTGCCCTCCGCCGCTACTACGGCAGCGTCTGGGCTCCCTACCTTTGCGAGTATCAGTCCCGCTTTTACATCTACTTCCCGGCCGACAACTCTCTCCGCGTCGTCCATGCCGATCACCCCGCAGGTCCCTGGAGTGAACCTGTCGACCTTGGCATTAATGCCATCGACCCGGCCCACATCGCCGAGAATGGCCGTCGATTTCTCTATATGAATGGCGGCATGTTGGCCGAACTCAGCTCCGACGGCTTGGCAGTAAAGACGCCACCGCGCAAAGTCCTCGATCCCTGGCCCGTTCCCGCTTCCACGCGTATGGAATGCACTTGCCTTGAAGGACCAAAGTTGATTGAACACAACGGTTACTTCTACCTGAATGTCGCCGAAGGCGGCACTGCCGGTCCAGCCACCAGCCACTCAGTCGTCTCGGCCCGCAGCCGCCACGCCGAAGGCCCCTGGGAGTTCTCTCCTTACAACCCGATCGTCCACACCAAATCTCGCGACGACCGCTGGCTCTCTCTTGGGCATGGTCGCCTCGTCGACACTCCTCAGCGAAACTGGTTCATCACCGTCCACTCCTACGAAAACGGTTACCGCACTCTTGGACGTCAACTCCTGCTGCTTCCCATCGAGTGGACACCCGACGGCTGGTTCCGCGTCCCAGCAGGCGTGACTGCTGAATCAGATATCCCCATGCCCATCCCCGGCACCATCCAGCAGTCGTTCCTCAACCCCTCCGATAACTTCACCACCCCTGAACTCGGCCTTCAGTGGGGCTTCTGGCACGAGTTCGATCCAACCCGCTTCACCACCGGCAACGGCTCCTTGATCCTCCAACCCCGCGGTCAATCTCTCGTCGATACCTCCGCCCTCACCACTCCTGTCGGCGGCCACTCCCACACAGTCGAGGTGGACATAGAAGTCGCACCGGGCTGTGAATCGGGCCTGATGCTCTTCTACGATCCCCTGCACGCCACTGGTATCCAGCTTTCGTCCGAGGGTATCGGAGTCCGTCTCGCCAACGGCTATATCCCCAGCCGTCTTGAAAAAGGCGCAACCCGCGCCACGCTGCGGATTGTCAATGACCGCCAGGAAATCGACTTCTATTACAAGCTCCCCGGCCGGCGCTGGCAAAGGACGCAGGAATCCGCTGAAATCTCCGGGATGCACCACAATGTTCTAGGCGGCTTTCTTGATGTTCGCCCCGCCCTCTACGCCTGCTGCTCTGGAGCTGCGACCTTCCGCGCCTTTCGCTACTGGCCACAAGCTCAAGTGCCCGCGTAGCTTCTGGTTCCAATTCCTAGCCCTCTCTCCTCGACGCAGAAAAGCCGCCCCGAAGGGCGGCTCCCTTTTGTCATACCTTCTTGAACCGATCTGCAAGGAAAACGAAGTTACATCCCGTTTGAGATTGTCTTCGCTTTCGGAGGAACCACACTTGAGGTTGTCGCCAATTGAACATTAACGGTTGCGTAACCGATAATATCTCCGTTATACCCAGGCGCGCTGGCGGAGATTTGCGTCGTCCCCGTTGCAAGGCAGGCAACCGTGGCTACACCGGTGTTCTGGCCGATGGTGACAATCTCCGGAGTAAGCGATGTCCAAGTGACTTGAGTGGTTATGTCTTTGGTAATAGCTGGATGGTCAGGGTGAGTGTAATACCCGGTGGCTGTAAAGTTATTTTGTGCGAGGGGACAGCCGGTGGCTGGCATCGTCCACGTCTCAGTTGCGGGATTGACTACGATCGAAGTCAATGAAGGAGAGCTTATGCAACTTGTAAGCGGAAGGAAAAGACCAGCCAATAGAAACGCCTTCGAACACGTGCGACTGAACATCAATGACCTCCTCGGTCTCCTGCCGGCTTAGGCTCCGTTAATTCTCGACGAAGCTGCATACTGTCTCTGCTGCTCGTTCAACTATACGCCTGCGAACGGCAAACCGCAGGATCGGAAAAAACGACTCTCGTCATTCAGAATCAAGACGGTTAATAAAATGCCCAATTAGCTTAAGGAGCATGTCCCAAACACCAAGTTTGAGGCTCTCGCTCGGACGCTCAATTCCAAAAACAGACCAGGCAACCCATCAGGTTATTGATCTGTTCGGTCCGCTCCGGTGTGAACTGCGCAAAAGCTAAGGCAGCTTGGACAAAAGCATTTTGGTATTCTTCTGGTGCAACTTAATAGCCATTCCGCTCAACTACTATGTCATTTAAAATCATCAAATTGACCTTTCATCCCGGTGGAGGGTAATGTAATCTCCCGTATACACAATCACCTTGATGGGTACGCTCGTTTACAATTCTTCGACTAGGCCCCGTCTGGTTGCACCCGCAACCTCAGCCCGTTAGACTTCCCTCAGCATGGCCATTGCCCGCGACAACTCACCTGAAAGACTGGTCAGCGCCTCGCGCGCCGATGAAGAGCAGGGCTTTGAGCTCAAACTTCGGCCTCGTTGGCTCGGCGAGTTCATCGGCCAATCCAAGGCCAAGGAGCAACTTGCCATCGCCCTTGAAGCCGCCAAGTCCCGCGGCGAGGCTCTCGATCACGTGCTCCTCTTCGGCCCTCCCGGCTTGGGCAAGACCACCCTCGCCACCATCATTGCCAACGAGCTCGACGTCGGTTTCCAGCAAACCTCCGGGCCCGCCCTCCAGATTCAGGGCGACCTCACCGCCATCCTTACCAACCTCCGCGAGCGGCAGGTGCTTTTCCTCGACGAAATCCACCGCATGCAGCCTGTCCTCGAAGAGAAGCTTTATACCGCCCTTGAGGACTACAAGCTCGACATCATCATCGGCCAAGGGCCGGCCGCGCGCACCCATGTCATGGAGATCCGCCCCTTTACCTTCATTGGCGCCACCACCCGTCCCGGCCTGCTTTCATCGCCGCTCCGTTCCCGCTTCGGCATCCTGCTGCGCCTCGAGTTCTACACGGACGAAGAGCTTCGCTTCATCGTCACGCGCTCCGCTGAGGTCATGCAGATTCCAATCGATCAGGACGGTGCCGCCGAAATCGCCCTCCGTTCGCGCGGCACACCGCGCATCGCCAACCGCTTGCTTCGCCGCGTCCGTGACTACGCCCAGGTGCGCGGCACCGGCATCATCGACCGCCCCACTGCGAATGCAGCTCTCACCATGCTTGAAGTCGATGCTCATGGCTTCGACGAAATCGACCGCAAGTTGCTGTTGGCCATCATCCAGAAATACGACGGAGGTCCCGTTGGCCTCAGCACCCTGGCCGCAACCCTCGCCGAGGAGGAAGACGCCCTCGAAGAGGTTTACGAACCCTTCCTGATCCAGATCGGTTTTCTCGATCGAACCCCTCGCGGCCGCGTAGCAACCCGTCTTGCGTATGAGCACTTCGGCCTGGCCATGCCCGGTCGCCAAGCGCCCCTTTTCTAGAACTTGTTCGCTCCATCACCGAGGAGATATTCCCATGTCACTCACTGAATCCACCATGCTCGAACTCGGCACCCTCGCCCCGGAATTCGACCTCACCGACGTAGTTACTGGCAACCAAGTCTCTCTCGACCATTCACGCGGCAAAGATGCATTGCTCGTCATGTTCATCTGCGCCCACTGCCCGTACGTCAAGCACATCAACGAGGGTCTTGCCGCTCTCGGGAAAGATTACGCCGGCAAATCCATCGCCATCGTCGCCATCAGTTCCAACGACGCCGTCACTCATCCCGACGACAATCCCGCCGGCCTCAAACAACAGGCTGAAACCTTCGGTTTCAACTTCCCCTACGTCTACGACGAATCGCAAGCCGTGGCCCACGCCTACAAAGCCGCCTGCACTCCCGACTTCTTCCTGTTCGATTCCGATTTCCGCCTCGTCTATCGCGGACAGTTCGACTCCAGCCGCCCCGGCAACGGCATCCCCGTCACAGGCAAGGATCTCCGCGCCGCCATCGACCTCGTTCTCGACGGAAAGCCGATCCCGACAGAACAACTTGCTTCCGTCGGCTGCAACATCAAGTGGAAAGCATAAGCAGACTCTCGACGCAGCGGGTTAGCTAATCTAGCCCGCTGCATTCCCATTTGCTAGCTCGATATCGCCAGGTCTCTCCCTTCCATTCATCTCCAGATTGCCACCCCTCATCCGCAATCCCGACCCCTCGTCCAAAACCCCGCGCTTCTTCCTCTTGGCCCCTCTATCTTCCGAACAGAACGAAGGACAACGGAAAGGGAATGGCCTATGCCTGAACTCGTCAGCGTCGAAGCAGTCTCTCGAAAATTCCCACTCGACCACAACTTCGTCAGCGCTCTCTGTAACGTCAGTTTGCAGGTTGCCCCCGGCGAATTCCTGGCCATCGCCGGTCCCAGCGGCAGCGGCAAATCCACCCTGCTCAACCTCATCGGCTGCATTGACAAGCCCACCAGCGGCCGCATCCTCATCGACGGCGTGGACACATCCAGGCTGAATCCCAATCGCATGACCGCGCTCCGCCGCGAGAAGATCGGCTTTGTCTTTCAGACCTTCAATCTCATCCCCGTCTTCACCGCCGCGGAAAACGTCGAATTCCCGCTGCTTGTCCAAGGCATCGCCGCCAGCCAGCGCCGCACCCGGGTTGCCGACGCTCTCAATAGTGTCGGTCTCTCTGCCCGCGCCAATCATCGCCCCGACCTGCTCTCAGGCGGCGAGCGTCAACGAGTAGCCGTAGCTCGCGCCATCGTCCATCGGCCCGCTCTCGTACTCGCCGATGAGCCCACCGCTAACCTCGACACGCACAACGCCACTCAGCTCATCGACCTCATGCACGACCTCAACCGCCGCCTGGGCCTCACCTTTATCTTCTCCACCCACGATCAGCGCCTCCTCGAACACACCGACCGCATCGTCCGCCTCACAGACGGACAGGTCGTCTCCGACACACTCACGGAAAAAGTTCCTGCCACTGAGATCCCGCTCGTCCAGTCCCTGCTAACTCAAGCTCAAATGGAGGGTTCCAGTCATGGGCAAGTTTCTGCTCTTAGCCTTTAGAAACGTATTCCGCAATCGCCGCCGCACTATCATGACACTGCTGATGGTCGGTGGAGGCGTCACCGGCCTGCTGCTAGTCGGCGGCTTCTTTGCCCGCATGTTCTGGGGCCTGCGCGAAAGCACCATCAACGACGGCCTCGGCCACATCCAGATCTTCACCGCCGAGCATTTCAACCGCGAAGAAAAGCATGTACTCGACACCGGCATCGACAATTGGCGCCAGGTCGCGGCCTCCGTCTCCACCGGCGGCCATGTGCGCGGAGTCGCGCCCCGCATCGAGTTCAACGGCATGCTCTCCAACGGCGTTAAATCCGGAGTCTTCATGGGCAGTGCCGTCGATCCCGTTGCCGAGCAGACCCTTGGTTTCACAGCTCGTCTCGCCTCCGGAAGAGACCTCGACTCCAAGCCCGGCGGCGAAATTGAAGCCCTCATCGGCGCCGGCGTGGCTCGCTCCATGAGCGTCAAGCCAGGCGACGGACTTACTATTCTGGCTGTAACTTCCGATGGCGCACTCAACGGAATCGATGTGCAGGTCGTCGGTGTTGTCAACACCGGATTCAAGGAGATGGACGACCGCTATCTCCGCATCACGCTTCCCTCCGCGCAGCGCCTGCTGCAAAGCGACCGAGTCACTAACCTCGTCGTCGGACTCGATAACACCGATAACACTGATCTGGTCGCCACGCAGTTAACTCCCCGTCTTCAGGGTCTGCCGCAGCAGTTAGTTCTCAAGAAGTGGATCGATCTCGCCGCCTATTACAAGCAGGTCCGCTCTCTCTTCAGCACCATCTTTGTCTTCCTCGGCGTCATCGTCTTCTTCATGGTTCTCATGTCCAGCGTGAACACGCTGCTCATGTCCATGTTTGAACGCACCCGCGAAATCGGCACCATGCTGGCCATGGGCACGCCTCGCTCCTGGATCATGGCCCTCTTCGTACTTGAAGCAACGCTTCTCGGTATTCTCGGTGCTATCGTCGGCGTAGCCGGAGGCAATCTACTCGGCGTCATCTTGAATCACTCCGGCATTCATCTGCCGCCACCACCGGGAACCACGGTGCCCATGAACTTCCGCGTCATGCACGTACCTAGTCTCATGATCGGATCTTCGATCCTGGTCATCGTCTCGCTCGCACTCGCATCCATCCTCCCGGCGATCCGCGCATCCCGGCTACAAATTGCGGAGGCACTCGCTCATGTCTAATATCAACTGCGTACTCAGAACATTTCTGCTCATACTCCTGGCCACTTTCCTCATCACCTGCGCTGTTGTCTGCCGTGCCGTAACAGCTACAACCACTCCCGATGCCGAAGCTGTGCTCAAGCGTGCAGACGCATTTCGCAACGGCTGGCCCTCCTATGTCCTGCACGTCAAGATCACTAACTTCGAGTCAGACAAGGCGGACGAAGAAAAGCTCTACGAGGTCTCGCAAAAGGGTACCGAGAAGACCTACGTCGAATTTCTGAGCCCGCGCGAGAAAGGTCAGCACCTGCTCATGCTCGGCGACGATATGTGGGTCTTTCTGCCTGACACCAGCCGCCCCGTGCGCATCACGCCCCTTGAGCGTCTCTTCGGCGACGCCTCCAACGGCGACGTGGCCCGCACCAACTACGCCGCCGACTACACGCCCGTTTTTGTCCGCACTGAGAAGGTGGGCGCCGAAGAATGTCACGTCCTCGAGCTCACCGCGAAAAGAAAAGGCGCAACCTATCAGCGCATTCTCTTCTGGGTTCGCGTTGAAGATGCTCGTCCCGTTAGGGCTGAGTTCTATCTCACCTCCGGCAAGCGCATCAAGTCCGCAACATTTGACGAGTACGCTGCGGTCGGCGGCAAGAGCCAGCTCCGCCGCATGACTCTCTATGACGAAATCCGCCATAACTCCCACAGCGTCCTTGAGTATTCCGGCATTGCTCCGCGCGAGCTACCCGACAAACTCTTCTATCAGGGCCGTACAGACCGTTTCTGAATCTCATATACCATCAAGAGCGGAACGCCAAAGGAGATGAAATGAAAACAACCCGCCATGCACTCAAACGCTTAGCTGTCGCTTCAATGGTCTGCTGCACCCTATCGCTTTCCGTCAGCATGCTCGCGGCGCAGACCACAGCATCGTCCTCACCTATACCCGCTCCGGCAGCCGCGCCCACCAAGTCCACGCTTTCAATTCACATCACCGGATTCCGAAACGCGAAGGGAAAAATCAACATCGCTCTTTTCCGCGACGGGAAAGGCTTCCCATCGGATCCCGCAAGTTCAACTGCATCGCAAAGACTTGAGATTGATCCTCAAACCAAAACAGCAACCGCAGTCTTCACAAACCTTCCGCAGGGATCGTACGCCGCGGCCGTCTTCCACGATGAAAATCTGACCGGGAAAATGGAATACGACTCGCAGGGAGTCCCGCAGGAGGGCTACGGCATCTCCAATAACCCCGACACTACCCAGGGGCCGCCCACTGCAGACGGGGCAAAGTTCACCGTGAGTCAGCCGCAAACCACAATTGAAATCAAGCTCGTGTATTGGCAGTAATTCCGGCTAAATCGTCAAAGTCAGGACCTCCCAGGTCTTGCGCTCAGACCTGGGAATCCGCAAATCCGAACATCGTCTTCTCGAGTAGGTCAAAGTGCTTCTTGACTATGAAACTCTCCCTTCAAATCCCGGCGCTCCTGCTCCTTGCCGCCCCGATCCTCGCGGCTCAGGACCCTGCGCAGGATACCTCAACCCCTGAACCTCGGTACGACTTTCGTTACACCATTACCGCCATCAACGACGCCACGTTCTACAGCAGCCTGGTCCCGCCGTTACCTACGTCCACTAGCCAGCTGCTTAACGACCCTTCAGTCACCATGTTTCAGAATCAGTTGCTTCTGGAGCCTTCTTTCACTCTTCGCTATCGTTCCCGTTGGACCCTTGCCTCCAGCGTGGTCGGCCTCGCCAACAGCCATGGCGGTCTATCTGCCTCGGACTTCGGTGTCCCACAAGGAAGCCCCGCCGCATCTGCGCTTGACGCATCGCTGGTGCCGTACACCGGTACATTTACCCAGTTCCGCGTCAAAGAAACCTATGCCGGTCTCTCCGCCGGAGATTTCGATTTCATGGCCGGACGCCGTATCGTGCGCTGGGGCACCGGCTATGCCTTCACCGCCATCGGCGTTCTCGACCCGCCCCGCGATCCCACTAATCCCACTGATCGTCTCAATCTCTATGAAGGCCGCGACATGGTCAAAGCTGATTTTGTTCACGGCCCCAACGCCTTCACACTCGCATGGGCCAGCGCCGCGCTCGCGCCAGCGTCAGCCAACCTGCATGACACAACGGCCTTCCGGTATAACGTCCTGGAGCATGGATTCGATACTTCTCTCATTGCCGGCGACGACCGCGGCGGAGATGCCTTTGGCGGACTCACCTTCACCCGCGTCCTCGGTGAAGCCTGGGAGATCCACGGCGAAGCTGCATGGCGCGAGCACGAGGCCGTCCTTCTCGGGGCCAAGTTCACAACCCACTCCGGCATCACCTTCATCGGCGAGTTCTACACGCCGCCCGACATCCCCTACTATCAGGATGTGACCCTCTATCCGCTGGTAGGACGCCAGCACTACGCGTTTTTTACCGCCTACAAGAATCGACTCCGCGAATTGCCTGGATGGAAGCAGTGGGATCTTTCCGCTGCGGCCGTCGCCAACCTCAACGACTGCAGTTACACCGCCGTCTTCGACGCGATTCGCCGCTTCGGTAATCACTTCTCTTCCTATCTCCACATGGAGATCCCCGCGGGCAGCTCAAAGTCGGAGTACGGCTCAACACCTTACTCGGCAGCCACTTCTGTTGGGGTGCGGTTTCAACTATGAGCAACAAGATCTGTCCAACACCGCCCGGCCTCGTTGACAATCAGCAATCCACGCCGAACAGCTTCGCATCTTTCATCGTCAGGGCGATATGGACCATCCTCGCGGTCGCGCTCCTTATCTTTCTAATCTTTCTCTCCACCCGTCAAATTCGGTTCTCCCGGATCGGCAGCCAGATTGTCGGCATATTTGTCTATTCTGCGCTGATCGCCATTCCTTCCATCCTTTTGCTCAACTGGGTTGCGCATCGCTTTGGCGATAAATATCCACGCGCGATTATTGCGGTTCATGCCTTCGCGCTGGTCTGCACAGCCACCGTTGGCACCTTTGCCGGCGGCCTGCTGTTGCAACTTGTCGGCATCGTTTCCCGTGGTTTCTACTGGGCCGAATTCCAATGGACCCTTCCCTTCAGCATCGTCATCTCGCTCGTATTTGGCTTGAGCATCACTTCCTTTGAGACCATGCGCTACAAACTTCAGGCCGCTACTCTCGAACTCCGCACGCGCCAGGTCGAGCAGGAACGCGCCAACAAGCTTCTGGCCGAAGCTCGTCTCTCTTCGCTCGAATCCCGCATCCATCCTCACTTTCTCTTCAACACTCTCAACTCCATCGCCGCGCTTATCCCCTCCGACCCCGTGCGCGCTGAGGATACGGTTGGCAAATTAGCCTCCCTGCTCCGCTTTTCGTTGAACGCCAATCAAAGCGGCCTTGTCCAGCTAAGAACTGAACTCAAGATCGTCCGTGACTATCTAGAGATTGAGAAGACTCGCTTCGGCGAACGAATCCGCTATAAAATAACCATCCCTGAAACTCTCGAGGACGTGAAGGTGCCCCCTTTGGCTCTTCAGTCCCTTGTCGAGAACGCAGTCAAGCATGTGGCTGCCACGCGTGCTCAGGGTGCCACAATCCAAATCTCGGGCTCCAAAGAATCAGGCCTGATCAACCTCGAAGTGCGCGACGATGGCCCCGGTTTCACGCTTGACGCCATCACCCCTGAGCATGGTATCGGCAACCTTATCGCGCGCCTCGAGCTTCTCTACGGCCTCACCGGTCAGCTTCAAGTCGCTCGCGAAAACGAGCAGACTGTTGTCCGCGTTGCCTTTCCCGCATAACGGCCGCGCATAATGGAAGCACCCATGGAAGCCGCTCCGCTTCGCGCCTATCTCGTCGATGACGAACCGCTCGCCATCGATCGGCTCACTCGTCTGCTGGCCGCCTTTGACAACCTCCAAATCGTCGCCAGCGCCACGGATCCCACGCGAGCCCTTGAATATCTAAATAGCGAATCCAACGAATCCATCGATGTTCTCTTCCTCGATATTCAAATGCCCGGCATGACCGGCTTCGATCTGCTCGCGCGCCTGACCGAGCAACCCTTCGTCATCTTCACAACTGCCTACGATGAATATGCGCTGCAAGCTTTCGAGGTCAACTCCATCGACTACCTCGTCAAGCCCATCGAGACCGCGCAGCTCGAACGTGCTCTCAGGAAACTCGGCCGTCTTCGCCCCGTCCCCAAGCCCGACTGGCAACGCGACCCCGCAGCAATTCTTGAGCAACTCGCCGCGTCGCTCCGCATCCAGCAGCCCAACTACCCGCGGCGCATCGCCTCCCGCGTTGGCGAGCGCATCTCCTTTCTTGACCTGGATGAAGTAACGCATTTCATTGCTCACGACAAGTTGACCTATGCGGTCGTAAGCGGCCATCGACACTGCATCGACCAGACCATCGCCGAGCTCGAGCGTCGCCTCGATCCTGCCCGCTTTCTGCGCATTCATCGCGCCGCCCTGGTCAACATCGACTGGATTCATGAGGTCAACTCATGGTTCGCGGGCAAGGTCATCCTCTCTCTTAAAGATCCTCAGCACACCCAAATACCCGTAGCACGCGACCGCGTCCGCAGCCTCAAATCCCGCCTTGGAATCTAGCGTTCGGAGCATCAGCGCCTGCCAATCAACCTGAATGGGTTATCCTCGTAACCGGCGCAAAGCAACCACTAGATCTGCGCCAGATTTAAATCTCAAAACGTCGGCGTTACAGATATCAGCGCGCACGTAACCAGGTTTCCAGGGGATCTCCATGTCCCGTTATTCACTTCGTCCACTAACAAAATTCGGAGTTCTCACCATGTTCACCATCGCCGCCGGCGCCACAGGGGCTGCGTCGCAGCAGCTCGGAATCTTCCAGAATCACCAGGACGTAGGAACCGTACTCCATCCCGGCTCCGCGGAATACGATGCCGCGAAAGGTACGTACACAATTGCAGGCGGCGGCGATAACATGTGGTTCGGCATCGACGACTTTCATTTCGCGTGGAAGAAGCTTTCCGGAGACGTCGCCCTCACTGCCGACATCGCTTTCCTCGGCACCGGCGGTAACCCTCATCGCAAAGCTGTGCTGATGATCCGCCAAACCCTCGACGGTCCCTCAGCATCCGTGGACCTCGCAGTTCACGGCAGCGGGCTCACCTCGCTGCAATTCCGCGACCCCGCCGGCGCCAACACGCACGAAGTCGAGTCCAACGTGTCCGCTCCAAGAACCGTCCGCATCGAGAAACGCGGCGACTTCATCTACGCCTTCGTCTCTGGTAAGGACGGCAAGCTCCAGCCCGCCGGCGCCTCTACAAAACTCGCTTTCACCGGCGAGTTCTACATCGGCATCGGCGTCTGCGCACACGATAAGGACGTGATTGAAAAAGCCGTCTTCTCCGACGTAAGTCTGGAACAGCTCCCGCCCGCAACCGGCAAGCAAATCCTCGTCAGTTCGCTTGAGACCGTCACCATCGCCTCTGCCGATCGCCACGTCGAATACGTCGCCGCCGCGCATTTTGAAGCCCCCAATTGGTCTCGCGACGGTAAATTCCTCATCTTCAATCAGGATGGAACCCTCCACCGTCTCGCGCTCGACGGTAGCGAGCCCACTCTCGTCCCCACCGCTCCGCAAATCCATTGCAACAATGACCACGGCATCTCGCCCGACGGCCAGTTCCTTGCCATCAGTGACCAGTCGACCGAAGACAGAAAGTCCCGCGTCTACATCGTGCCCATCACCGGAGGCACACCTCGCCAGGTCACGCCGAATGCGCCTTCCTACTGGCACGGCTGGTCCCCTGACGGCAAAACCCTCGCCTTCACCGGAGAACGCAACGGAAACTTCGACATCTACTCCATCTCCGCAGCGGGGGGAGAAGAAACGCGCCTCACTTCCGCAGAGGGTCTCGATGACGGTCCTGAATACTCCCCCGATGGCGCCTCGATCTACTTCAACTCCGAGCGCACCGGGCACATGCAGATTTGGCGCATGAAAGCCGACGGCTCTCAGCAGGAGCAGGTCATCTCCGAGGAAAGCAATGACTGGTTCCCGCACATCTCGCCCGACGGCCAATGGATGGTTTTCCTGGCCTACGAAAAAGGCGTCAGCGGTCACCCGGGAGGCAAGGATGTGGAACTCCGACTCATGTCGATGAAGGACAAAAGTATAAAGATCCTGGCAAAGCTATTCGGCGGCCAGGGAACCATCAATGTTCCTTCGTGGTCACCGGACAGCCTCAAGCTGGCCTTTGTCAGTTATCAACAGTTACCGGAAGAAAGCCTGAACGGGAAGTAGAATCACCTTACTGTTGGAACCTGCACTCATATGGCGATACGCATCGCCGACTCCGCCCACACCACGGACTCCTCGAACCATTTCATCAGCTCATCCTGGTTCAGCCCATACGACAGCGCAATCGCATCGCATCTCACCCAGTCCGCGCGCTCGCAACTCTCCACCCAATGCAGCAGGCAGCTCTCACACATCACTCCGCCCAGCATCGCTTCGCGAATCTTCTCCCGCAACGGCATCGCGGGCGCCAGTTCCGACATTGATACCCGCAGCATCGCCGGGAGCAAGCTGAATAGCCCCAGCAAATACTGCTCCCTAGCATCCAGCGCGCACAGACCTGCTGCCAGTTCGCAGAAACGTCCGCGCACAAATGCCATGCGCAGTATCTCTGGCGGTTGATTCACGTTCAGTTCGCTGGCGATTGCCAAGGTCGCAACACGGCGAAACGCCGCTTCGCCCACCATCACCAGCGCTGCTTCGATCGAGGTTACTTCTTGACGCACCGCGTACGCCGGCGAATTCACCATCCGCAGCAACCGATAAGTCAACGAAGCATCCCGCTTCACCTGCTGGCTCAGCTTGTGCCAATCGATGATTTCGTCCCGCAGAAGCTTCAATATCTCCATGTAGGAGACCGCATTGGCTGGAACTTTCCTACCCTTCAGCAGCATGGGACGACAGAAATAGTAGCCCTGGAACAGCGTGAACCCTTCTGCGCAGGCCTGCTTATACTCGTCCTGAGTCTCCACCTTCTCCGCAACCATCGCCACTGGAGTACGACCAAGTTGCCGTCGCAGCGACGCCCGTGCCGCCGCGTCCATTAGCGTAAAATCCACCTTGATATAGTCGGCCAATTCCACCAGCGGCTCGAGTTTCGGTTTCCACACAAAGTCGTCGAGCGCAATCCGGAACCCGTCCGACTTAAGCTTGACCAGCGCATCCATCAGCCGTGGCGTCGGTTCCACCGTCTCCAGAATCTCCAAAACCGTCATGCTCGCCGGCAACACCTGCACCAGCTCGTCGGTCAGCGAATCCTCCGTGCAGTTCACAAACGCCGGCAATCCGGCAGTGAACTTCTCCAGCCCGAAAATCACCGTATTGTCCAGCATGGTGCGGGTTGCCGCGTTGCCATCCCCGCGAAACACAGTTTCCGGCCCTGATCTGAAAAGGAGTTCGTACCCATGCACCCGGCCGCGCGAGTCCAGAATCGGCTGGCGCGCAACAAACCGTACACCGCCCGCCAGCTCTGGTGGCGCAGCCTCAGCGTGATCCGCAGCTAGAGCGCGCGAAACCATAAATGCACCTTCCCTGACTGCTTATCGGCCGATTGCCGGGATTAGTTGAGTGAAATCGCCACAGCATGGCAGTCATTTTGCCGTTTCCTTCCGGCTGCGGTCATCCCCCCATATACATCCCGCCGTTTACATCTAGGACATGTCCCGTAATATAGCCCGCGCCTTCCGATACAAGGAATCCCACAGAATGTGCAATCTCCAGGTCCGTCCCCGCACGGCCAAGTGGGATCTGAGCCATCATTGCCGTCCGCTGCTTCTCGTCCAGCACCGCCGTCATCGGCGTCTCAATATAGCCTGGCGCCACCGCGTTCACCGTAATCCCCCGCGAAGCTACCTCCCGTGCCAGCGAGCGCGTCAGCCCAATAAGCCCCGCCTTGCTCGACGCATAATTGACCTGCCCTGCCTGCCCCGTCCGTCCTACTACGCTTGATATGTTGACAATCCGGCCCCAGCGGTTTTTCAGCATAGGACGCAACACTGCTTGCGTCAGCAGAAAAGCTCCACTCAGATTCGTGCCCAGCACATCGTCCCAGTCGACCCGCTTCATGGCCATCATCAGCCCATCGCGTGTAATCCCGGCATTGTTCACCAGGATCTCCACCTTCCCGAACCGCTCCAGCACAGCTTTCGACCCAGCCTTGATCGACTCCTCGTTAGCCACATCCAGCGCAAACGCCGCCGCCTGCCCGCCCGCAGCCTCAATCTCCGCCACAGCCTCGGCCAGCTTGGCTTCATTCCGCGCAGCCAGCGCCACCCTCGCTCCAGCCTTCGCCAGTTCCACCGCGCATGCTCGCCCAATCCCTTGCGAAGCCCCCGTCACCAACGCAATCCTGCCCTGCAAGCCCGCCATCTTCTCCTCTTTCCTCCAGAACGGCCAAAGCGGTGCCTTGCCGTCCACCTACGAAGGCAATTATAGGGACTTGAGCAAAGCCGAATCTCAATCCGATCAAATGTTTTCCTCTTTCCGGCACATAAATATTTGCTATTGATTAATTTACTTGATATAGTTCAACTGAACTATATGACAAAAGAACTCGGAACCTGGGAAGCCACCGTCCTAGCCTTACTCCGCGAAGCTCCCATGCATCCTTACCAGATGCAGCGTCTGCTCCGTCAACGTCACAAGGACGAAATCCTCGTGCTCAAACGAGGTTCCCTTTATCACGCCATCGGCCGGCTAGTAGAAGCTGGACTCATCTCGGCCTCCTCCACCAGCCGCGACGGTCGGCGACCTGAGCGCACCACCTACCGCATCACCCCCGCAGGCCGGAAAGAGCTCATTCGCGTGCTCCGCCAGATGGTCGCACTCCCGCGCCGCGAATCCTCTGAGTTCATGGCTGCTGTCAGCTTCCTCGTGCACCTGTCTCCCGCGGAAGCTCTCCCGCGGCTGGACGAACGCTGTCAACATCTGGAACTCGAAATCAAGCAGCGCACTGCCGGACTTCAGCAAGCCTCGCTTCATGTGCTGCGTATCAATTTGCTTGAGAGCGAATACCTGCTGGCCATGCTGAGGGCCGAACTCGCATGGGTGCGGAGCCTCACCAACGAAGTACGCGATGGAAAACTTACCTGGGATATCAAAAAAATCTTCGCCGAAATCCGCAAGAACACCAGGGCTGCTGCCCATCCGGAGCCATAAATGATGCAACCTGAAACTTCAATTCAGACGCCGACCGCGGTCCGCTATAAGGTCCCCATCTGGACACTGCTCATCCTCGCACCCCTCATCGCCGAGGTCCTCAGCGGTTCCACTCGCATCAGCTTCATCTTCGTCTTTATCCCCGAAGTCATGGTGTGGGGAGTGGGTGCTTTGCTGGCTCGCGAGCTTGTTCGGCGTTGGCGCGCCGGAGCCGTAAGCCTGCTCTCGCTGGGTTTGGCCCTGTCCATCGCGGAGGAGTTCATCATCCAGCAAACCTCCATCGCGCCGCTGCCCTTTCCCGGAGCGAACGCGACCTTTGACCGCGTCTGGGGAGTCAACTGGCTTTACTTCCTCTTCATGCTCGGCTTTGAAAGCGTATGGGTTGTCCTGATCCCCGTCCAGGTTACGGAACTCATCTTCCCCGCTCACCGCGATCAACCTTGGCTTCACAAGCGCGGGCTCATTGCCTGTTTCATCACATTTGTTGTTGGCGCTTACATCGCGTGGTTTGGATGGACACAGCAGGCTCGTCCCAACAAGCTTCACGCACCGCCGTATCACCCGCCGCTGATACTCAGCGCGTTGGGGCTGGCGGCAATTGCATTGCTGGCGCTTGTGGCTTATCTTCTGCGCAACTTCTGCCACGCATGCCAAATCAAATCAAGGGCGGCTGGCCCCTGGTGGCTTATCGGCATCGGCACTTTCGTGTTCGGCGGTGCCTGGTTCGAGCTGATCACGCTGGTCTTCGTGCCGCATCCGGGCATGCCATTGTGGCTTTCATTGGCAGCTGGGGTCGTCTGGGCATGGCTGGCCTTTGCGCTTATTCGCTGTTGGTCTGCCTCAGGCCAGTGGAGCGATAAACATCGCTGGGCACTTTCCTCTGGTGCTACATTCGCCTCCATGTGGCTTGGCTATCTAAGCACCACAGGCTGGTCTACGGTGGATCTCACCGGGAAGGTTATCCTCAACGCATTGGCCACAATGGGATTCATCATCTTGGGCAGAAAGATCTGGCGCAGGTCATCCGCACCGATCCAATAATCTATCCCCCAAATTGGGTCCTCAGCTCGAGTCCCTTTCGCTTCTCATTCTGCTTGACCGTGGGCCAGACGTCCGATTCTCGGAACATCTGGGCTTTGCCCTTACAACTTCAGCCCCTTCAAGTACTCCCGGAACTGCGGCCCAAGATCGCTCCGGTTCAATGCGAACTCCACCGTCGCCTGCAGCATCCCGAACTTGTCACCCGCATCGAACCGCTTGCCTTCAAACGTATAGCCGTAGACCCTCTCTTCCTTCAGCAGCGCCTTGATGCCATCGGTCAGTTGTATCTCACCACCCGCTCCCGGCTTCGTCTGCTCCAGCAACTCAAACACCCGCGGCGTCAGTACGTACCTTCCAATGATCGCCTGCTTTGATGGCGCTTCTTCAAACCTCGGCTTCTCCACCATCCCTGTGCAGTTGGTGATCCGCGGATTCGCCGCGTCCTGCTTCCCGGCCAGCACACCGTAGGCGCTAATCCCGGGGCCTTCGATGGTCATCGTCGCCAGCACCGATCCGCCCTTTTCATCAAATACGCCGATCATCTGCTTCAGGCAGGGCACCTCAGCCTCAATCACATCGTCCGGCAAGATCACCGCGAAAGGTTCGTCGCCCACCAGTTCCTTTGCGCACAGCACGGCATGCCCCAGTCCGAGCGGCTCTTTTTGTCTCACATAGCTGATCCGCGCCAGCCCTGCTACTCCCCGCGAAACCGCCAATAGTTCATGCTTGCCCCGCCGCTCCAAGGTCGCGTCCAGTTCAAAGCTGTGGTCGAAATGGTCCTCCATCGCTCCCTTGCCGCGACCCGTGATGATAATGATGTGCTCAATTCCGGACGCAATCGCCTCTTCCACGCCGTACTGGATGATCGGCTTGTCTACCAGCGCCAGCATCTCCTTGGGAATGACTTTCGTGGCCGGCAAAAAACGGGTCCCCAAACCCCCAGCGGGGAATACAGCCTTTCGTACACCGTTACCCATTCTTTCTCCTTTATCTCGATAGGTCTAAACTATGGGCGCCCGCCCTTGCCGCTAATTTGCTCTTGCGGCTAGTCTTGGATGCGGCCCACTTACAACGTCGGCGAATCATCGCCTAGCAGTGCTTCCCGCACAATTTTCACCGGCGGAAATCCCTGTTTCAGGAAATTGTTGTGAAATTCCTCAAGTGAGAAGGCCGCGCCCTGCTTTCTCTTCATATCTTCACGTAGCTTCATAATCTCCAGTTTGCCCAGCGTGTAATAGAGATATGTCGGATCGCCGGTCCCACGCTTAGTCTCCACCACCGCCGTTTCTTTTGACTGATAGCCTTCATTCTGAAAAAACGCCTCGGCCTCTTCCATCGTCATCTTGCCCGTGTGCATTTCGATGCCGACAATGAAACGCGCGTTGCGCAGCAGCGCATCCTGAAGCTGCCCCAGGCGGAGAAATTTCGACTCGCGTTCATCTTTGGCTCCCGCGCCCGGCTGCCCATACCCTTCGTCTAGCATCATCTGTTCGCAGTAGTGCGCCCACCCCTCCACATCTGTATTTGCGCCCAGCAGCTTCCGAACTCGGCTCGGCGCCTGAGGCAGCCAGAGAAACTGGATATAGTGCCCCGGATATGCTTCATGCACCGCCGTTGAAATCACCGTCCCCACGTTGAATGAGTGCATGTAGCCTTCCACTTCGGCGGGCGTCATCTTAGGGTCAGGCAGCGTCACGTTAAAGTAGGCTTCAGTCGCATGTGTCTCGAACGGCCCCGGCGTATCCATGCTGGCAAATGTCGTAGCCCGCATGAAAGGTGGCGTCTCCTCCACGATAGGCCGCACATCCGACGGAATGGTCACAATGTGGTGCGCGCGAATGAAGCTCACCAGCCCGTCAAACGTCGCGCGGAACGCGTCCAGCAGATGATCCGGCGCAGGATGATTCTCGCCCAGTTCCTCAAGAACCGCGCTTGGTTCCTTCTCCGGCTCCAGCTCCTTCGCGACCTGCTTGAAGTGCGCCTGGTTCTTCCGCAAATCAGCCCAGCCAATTTCCAGCAGCTTGTCCAGCGGAATATCCACCATCTCGTCGTACTGAAGCTTCTTTTGGAACGCATCCGCGCCGATGCGGAAATCCCCATTCGATTTCGGAAGCAGATCCGCCTTCAGCCAATCCAGATAGCTCTTCAAGGCTGCAATCACCGCCGCATTCGTCTTGGCAAACTCCGCCTTCACCGCCGGATCCGCGGCATCGGCAAATGCCAGCGGGACATCATGCTCAAAGAAGCTCACAATATCCGGCAACTGCTCAATCGCAATCTCGGTGAACACGCGTGGTGGATTCTTGAGGTTCACGCGCGCCTCAGCCAACAGTCCAGGCATCTGCTTCTCTCGCGCGATCAGCGATCGTAGCCTCTCGTCCGGCGAAGCAAACTTGCGCTCCATCAGCGTGAACGCCCCATTCGCACAGGTGCTCGAATAGTTATCAGCATTCTTCTCCCACGGACGAATCGTCTCCAGCGTCAGCAGTTCTGACCGAATATTTCCCAGCACAATCTCCCGGTCGCCGCGCGTCGGCAGGTCAAGCGCCTCGGCGTCTCCGTGAATCCCTTCAATCCGTTTTTCGAAGTCCTTCAGCGCTGCAATCTCTGCATCAATATTCTTCCGCGAGAAATCTTCGAGTTGTCCGTCGTACTGGTGATATCCCGCCATGGTTCCGTTCGACGGTCCATAGTGGAAATACACCTGATCGAAGTATTCATCCGAAACCTTTCGGAACTGCTGCTTCCAGTATTCCTTCTCAGCCTGCACAGTCACCGCGCCACTCATGCAAACTCCAATCGTAACCACCGTAAGAAGCTTCTTCATATCTCCTCTTCTCTTGTAGATCGGCGTTTATGCACTCACCGGCACCGGTGCCAATTTAGCAAGCACTTCATGAATCTCAAGTAAAACCTCATCCGGCCGTATGGCAGCCAAAGGATACTTCAACAACCCCTGCGGCGTGAACTGCGCTCCCCGCTTCGCATTCTTCGCTACTAGCCGCATCAGGTGCGCCGGGTCGACCGCCGCATTCTCCATGAATCGAATCTGCAGCTCACCGCGTTTACGATCCACCTGCGCAATCCCCATCCGCTCGCACTCCAGGCGTATCATCGCCGCCTCCAGAAGGTACACAGTTGCATCCGGCGGCGCTCCATAGCGATCTTCCATCTCCGCCCGTACCTCATTCACACCGGCCTCGCTCGTTGCCCCGGCTATCTTCTTGTAGAGTCGCAGCCGCTGATTCTCTTCCGGCACATAGCTCTCGTCGATGCGCAGGGCAATCCCCAGGTTCAACTGCGTCGCAGGACGCTCCTCGCTGCTCTCGCCCTTCATCTCCTTCACCGCGGTCTCCAGCATCGACGTGTACAGCTCGAATCCCACCGCCTCGATGTGCCCGCTCTGCTCGCCGCCCAGCATGTTGCCCGCGCCGCGTAGCTCCAGATCCAGCGCAGCAATCTTGAACCCCGCGCCCAGGTCCGAAAACTCCTTCAGCGCCGCCAGCCGTCTCCGTGCAATCTCCGTCAACTCCTGCTCCGGAGGAATCAGCAAATATGCGTAAGCGCGACGGTTCGATCGCCCCACGCGTCCGCGCAACTGGTACAGTTCGCTCAATCCATGCCGGTCCGCACGATTGATCAACATCGTATTCGCCAGGGGAATATCCAGTCCGTTCTCGATGATCGTTGTTGCCACCAGCACATCGTACTCGTGATGCATGAAGGCCAGCATCACGCGCTCCAGTTCCGTTTCGCCCATCTGTCCGTGGCCCACCACCACGCGCGCCGCCGGGACCAGTTCCTGAATCCGAGAGGCAATCTCGTAAATCGACTCCACGCGGTTGTGCACGAAATACACTTGCCCGCCGCGTTCCAATTCCACCTCCACAGCCGAGCGCACAATCTTCTCATCGAACTTCGCCACCACCGTCTGAATCGCCATTCGATCCTTCGGCGGTGTCTCAATCACGCTCATGTCCCGTAGTCCCACCAGCGACATATGCAGAGTTCGCGGAATCGGCGTCGCACTCATCGCCAGTACATCGATCTCCTTGCGCATCTGCTTCAGCCGCTCTTTGTGCCGCACGCCGAACCGCTGCTCCTCATCCACAATCAGCAGGCCCAGGTCCTGAAACTTGATGTCCTTCGAGAGCAGCCTGTGCGTCCCGATCAGGATGTCCACCTTGCCCGTCTCCACACGCGCAATAATTTCCTTCTGCTCCTTAGGCGAGCGAAACCGCGAAATCATCTCCACGTGAATCGGGAACTGTGAGAACCTCTTCTTGAAAGTCTCATAGTGCTGGAAGCACAAGATCGTCGTCGGCGTCAGCACCGCTACCTGCTTGCCATCCTGCACGGCCTTAAACGCCGCGCGCATTGCGACCTCAGTCTTGCCGTAACCCACATCCCCGCACAACAGCCGGTCCATCGGTCTGGTCGATTCCATGTCGTACTTAATCGCCCGAATCGCCGACAACTGGTCATCCGTCTCGTTGTAGTCGAATGAATTCTCAAACTCTTTCTGAAACTCGTTGTCCTTTGAGAATGCCGTCCCCTGCGCGGTAGTCCGCTCGGCATAGAGCTTCAATAACTCCGCGGTCATGTCCTGCATGGCCTTGCGGACACGCGCCTTGGTTTTTGCCCATTGCTGCGAACCCAGCTTGTTCAGCACCGGCGCGGGCCCCGTATCTGTGGACCGGTATTTCTGAATCAAGTCGAGTCGAGTCAGCGGCACATATAACTTAGCTTGCTCGGCAAACTCCAGAATCATGAACTCGACTGAAAGGCCGTCCTGAACAATCTCTTTCAGGCCTTGATACTGCGCAATGCCGTGTTCCACATGAACCACGTAATCGCCAATCGTCAGATCACGAAAATCTGAAACAAACGCAGCCGTTTTCGATCTCTTCGGCTCCGGACGCGCCGTAACATCCACATCATCCGATAAATCGTTCGCTCCGAACACAACCAAGTTTGCGTCTGAAAAACTGACTCCCGCCGCCAGCGGAGTCCGCACAATCACCGGCACGCGCAAATCCCCGGCCAGATAACTCCCTTCATCCAGCACCGTCTCGCCCGGATGCGGAGTCCGGCTTCCCAAGCGATAAGGAATCTGATACTCGCGCAGCATTGTCGCCAACCGCTCCACGTCCCCCTGGTGCGCGCCGGCCAGCACAGTCCGCGTCTCCATCTCCATCAACTTTTTCAATTGCTCGGTCAGCGCGGGAATCGACCCATGAAAGCGTGCTGTCGGCCGCGTGTTCAGCTCAATCTCACCCAGCGTGTTGTCTTCGTCCAGCACATCCACCACGCCCAGTTGATCCAGGTCCAATCCCATCTGCGACCCCAGCGAAGCCTGCAGAATCTCCGGCCGCAGATAAATGTCCTCCGGCGTAATCAGCGAGCCCATCGCCGAACGCTCATGCCTTTGCTCAACCTTGTTCCACCAGCGGTCAATCTGGTTACGCACCATTGCCGGCTCTTCCACAAACAGCGCGCATTTCGGAATCAGGGTCAACAGCGACCTTTCCGCGCCCGCCACTGCCGAGAAAAACTCCCAACCCGGAAATACGCTCACGCCGCCCGCAGCCGCCATCTCCGCGGCCATCTCCTCGTCTTCACCCTCTACGCGAGCCTTGCTCAGCCTTGCATGCACGGCCGCCAGCAGCCGCTCGGTCACGGGGGTCTCCGTCAGCGGCAGCAGTTGCGTTTCGTCCAGTCCTGATTGCGACCGCTGCGTCTCCGGGTCAAACTTCCGAATTGTCTCAATCTCGTCGCCGAAGAACTCCATGCGCACCGGCCGGTCGGCCTCCGGTGAATACACATCCAGAATCCCGCCCCGCCGCGTGAACTGCCCAGGCATCTCGACCAGGTCCATCTGCGCATAGCCTACTGAAGCCAGATGCCCGGTCAGCACCTCCACGTCCACCTCTTCGCCGCGCTTAAGTGTAACCGCCAGCCCAGCGTAGTAGTCGCGGTCAAACAGCTTCAGCGCCGCCGACTCTACAGGCGCAATCAAAATCGACACCCCACCCGTCGCCAGCTTCCACAAAGCCGACGCCCGCTGTTCCTGCACATCCGGATGAGGAGATAGATTCTCGAAGGGAAGTACATCGTGGGCGGGTAGCCGCACCACTTCGGCGGGATCCACCGCGCCGGTCAGGTCGCATCCGGCCTTGAGCATCGGCTCCAGCGCTTCGGCAGCCTTGTTGTCAGCCACCACCACAATCACCGGCTGCTTGGCCGCCCGCGCCATCAACGGGATGTAAAGCGCCCGCGCCGTGGCCGTCAGTCCGGAGACACGCCTGCGCCCCGCACGCAGGCTCAAATGCCTTCGTACGCGCTCAAATCCCGAACAGTGCTCCAGCTCCGCAAAAATCTCGCGGACAAACGGGAGAATCATGAGTTGTCAGTTTATCAGCGCGGGCGTGGCCCCTCGGATCGACCGCATCTACTGCCCTCCCGCACCCGCCCGGTCCACATAGACCTGCTGCGGAGCGGTTACTTGGAGCCCGAGCCCCTCCACCTTCAGCTTCAGAGTCTCCACTGTGGGCTTGTGGTCGAGCCTGGCGTTAAACTCCAGCCCATACTGGTTATCAAACCGCCGCATCACGTCTTCGAAAAACGGTTGGAACGAGACCGGGTTTCCTGTCCCTGACCAGTAGCTGTAGCCGCCAGTCGCCTGGCTCAGTTCGTCCAATAGGCTTTGGCCGCCGTTCGTCGAAATATCGCCCTCGGGCCCATTCCGCCAATAGATTGTAAAAAGCACCAGTCCCGCCCGCACGGAATCCTTCATAGCCGCTTCTACGTACGGATCTTCCGGATCGAAGCGCCGGTTATTCGGATCCACGCCGTCGCTTAACAGAACCACCTCGCGCCGAGCCCGTCTATCTTGCGAAGGCCAGTTCTGCGCCAGGTCTGAAAGGCTGAAGTATGGATTCGTCGTCGGGCCGACAGGTAAATGTACCTCGCTCAACACCTGTTTGTGGTCCGCCGAAAACGGTCCAGCCATTGCCGTTCGCCCATTCTGCATATATCCGACAGCAACCTTGGTATGCGGCCCCTGGTTTTGAATGAATTGACCGATCTCCTCGAATTGGCGCCCCATGTTGCGCGCTCCGCTGTCGATCATCACCACAAGCTCGAGCGTGTCGTTTGCGCCTTTGAACGCCTGCCATCCAGTCACAGGTGAGTCTTTCCCATTCACCTTCACGCTCACATCCTGCTGGGCAACAGTTGGCGCCACCTCGTTGTGTTTGGTAAGAATTGTCACCACAGCTTGACCCTGGCCCGAGTTTTCGCCCTGCGCAAACCCCTGCGCCGCAAGCAAAACCCAACCCGCCACCAGGATCACCATTCCAAATCTCTTCATTCGTATTACCTCTAGAGGGCCAAGCGCGCTAACCCTACTTAGTTAGACGCTGCTCCTCAGGGACAAGCCCCAAACGGCCAACTCCTGACTCGCTAACTCGCTTCCCTCACTTCCCTCCCAGTTCCTTCAAAAACGAGTAGAAGAAATCCAATGACTTCCAATACGAATCTGCCGGCAGTCTCTCATCCCTCCCATGCGCGCGCTCATCATCCCTCTCCAGCGCAATGGCCGAGTACCCATAACAAGGAATCCCCGCCTGCGCAAAGTAGATTGAGTCGCTCGCCCCGTTCTCCATCACCGGCGTCACCGGCACACCTGGCCAAATAGCCTGCGTCAACCGCGTCAGCGGTTCAAAGACCTCGGGGATCGGCGCGGGCGGCGCCATCGCCTTCCGTTCCGGGGCCGTGTCCGACACCACTCCACCATCCGACACGTACTTCACCGTCAGCATGTCATCCCTGAATACCGCGATAAGCTGCTGTCGAATCTCCTCCGGCGAATGCCCTGGGAAAATCCTGCAATTCACATTCGCCTGAGCCGTCTGCGGCAGAGCGTTGTTCGCATGCCCCGCACTCAGCCGCGTAGCCACGCACGTAGTGCGGAAGTTCGAGTTGAAGCTGGGCTCGGCGCTCAGCCGTGCAGCCGCGTCCATATCCGGCGGTGTTGCCAGAACCGCCTTGATATCCGCGCCCATCCGCCCTCCCTCTTGCCCTGCAAGGTTCGTAAAATACGTGCGCGTCACATCGTTCATCTCGAATGGAAATGAATAGGCCGCCAGCTTGTTCAATGCCGTCGTCAGCTCGTAGATTGCATTGTCCGGCCGAGGCAGTGAGCTGTGGCCTCCGCGATTCGTGGCCGTCACCTGAAAGTCGGAATAGACCTTCTCCGTCGCCTCCACATCCGCCACAACCGCGCGTCCATGGTCCAACTCCACCCCGCCCGCATCAGGATTGATCACGTAGGCCGCGTCCACCAGTTCGCGATGTTCTTTCACAAGCCAGTCCGCGCCGTTGAACTTGCCACCTTCTTCGTCCGCAGTCAGCGCCAGAATCAAATCGCGCTTCGGCTTGTACCCCTCGCTATGCAGTCGCAGAAACGTCGCCACCAGCGCCGCGTCGGAGTTCTTCATGTCCTGCGTGCCACGTCCGTAGTAGTAGCCGTCCTTCTCCACAAATTGGAAAGGATCGGTCGACCAGTCCGTGCGCAGAGCCTCCACCACGTCCATGTGGCATAGAAACAACACTGGCTTTTCCGTCGCCGTTCCCGCGGCCCTGAACCGCACCACCAGGTTCTGTTTCCGTAAATCCGACCCCAGCAGATGCACATCCTCAGCGGCGAACCCGGCATCCAGAAACCGCTTCCGCATGGCCACGGTCCCTGTAGTCACATTCCCCAGCGGCGTATCGGTGGTGTTGATTTCGATCAGTTCCTTGAAGATCGCAAGCGCCAGCGCGCGATCCTCCGCGGACGCTGTTGGCAGGGGACTTTGGGCAAAACCCGCAGGTTGGAGGCTGGCAGGAACAACAGAAAGGGGAAGCACAGATGCGGCCACAAATGCCGCCAAACGGTTTAGACGCATGTGCGCATTGTAAGGTGGGCAACGCCCAAACCGGAGCGGAAAATCCGGCGCTCCCGTTTGCGCCCCGCACAGAATCGATTTATCGTGGTCCTCGACAACATTCGAGGTTCAAAATGTCCTCCAGGTCTCTCGCCTTAGTTCTTCTTGCCATCCTCACTCTTACCGTCGCTGCTCAAATGCCCGACAGGCCCCTCACCCGGCCCCGCATCACCGGCATCTCCCATATTGCCGTCTACGCCTCTGACCCCGCGGCCACGGATCATTACTACCGCGAGATCCTCGGCGGAGTGAAGCAGCCCGACCCCGAGAACGCCAGGGGTGTCCGCTATGCCTTCAGTTCCACCCAGTTCGTTGAAGTCCTGCCATTGCCTGCCGACCAGGGCATCAACCGTCTTGACCACATTGCCTTTAGGACTGACGACGCCGAAATCCTTCGCCGCTTCCTCGGTTCCAAGGCGTGGAAGATACCCGGCCAGGTCGAGCGCGGCGCTGACGGCAGCCGCTGGTTCACCGTCAAGGATCCCGAAGGCAACAAAGTCCAGTTCGTTCAGTCCCCCGCCGAGCTCAAGCCTCTTGCGGCTCCCTCGGCAATCGGCCACCATATCATTCACGTCGGTATGCTGGTTCACAACCGCGCCGTCGAGGATACCTTCTATCGCGACCTGCTTGGCTTCAAGCCCTATTGGTTTGGCGGCATGGTCGAGGGCCGCACCGACTGGGTGAGCCAACAGACTCCCGATGGCCACGACTGGCTCGAATACATGCTCACCCACGGAAGCACGCCGCTCTCGGCCAGCGTCGGCATTCCGGCCGACATGTCGCAGCACGATCTGGGCGTCCTCGACCACTTCTCCATCGGCGAAGACTCCGTTCCTCAGGCCTACAAGGTACTGGCGGACGGCAACCGCCTCGACGGCAAGCACGACGAAGCACCGAAAATCGGCAAAGACGGCAAGTACCAGTTCAACCTCTACGATCCTGATGGCATCCGTGCAGAGTTGATGAACTTCCACGCCACTGATAAACCCTGCTGCTCCTCCTTCACCGCCGACGACCCGGCAGAGTAAAGGTGCTAGCCGAGCAGTTGCGAATGCTCTACTGCATGCGGCGAAATGTCACCGCCGCGAGTGAGGGGGCTCAAGTACCTACTTTTATGAAATTCCTGAACACTGCCATTGCTTGCTTGATGCTCTTGGGATGCCAAGCGTCATATGCGAAGCCTGCGGCTAGAGTTGTCGATTTTGATCATCTCTTGGAAGCCCCGGAGAGCTTTTACGGGAAGCTAGTTCGTGTCCACGGATTTCTGCTCGTATCATTAACACGCGACGTCGGGATAACCGCGCTTTGTGCAAATGAGAACGAAGCGAGGAATTTTTCCACGTCGCATCGCTGTGTTTTGGTCATCTTCAGTCGCTCTCAGATCGAGAAGGTCAGAAAAATCGAGAGTGGACCGGTTGAGATCACAGCACGGTTCATATTTCAACCAGCTGGGAGAGGTCGAAAAATCCAGGGATTGACGGAAATTCAAGTACTTGAGGAACTTCCAGAGCAGCACGGCGCGCCCTAGCTGCGGCCATATTTGTGTCGAGTCTAATGGCAATCGGACCCTGCCGATGGCGGAGAATCGCGATCGAATCACCTGCGATCCGTAAATTGTTATTCGATCAACGCGCGCCTCCAACCAAGATACAGCTGGCGAGCTACGCGACGCCAACGCTTCCCTTCGCGCTAGAATTTACCTATGCTCGCAGCCCTAGCCCCCTCAGTCTTAAGCAAATACGAGCCCGTCATCGGCCTCGAGGTCCACGTCCAGCTCCTCACCGCGACCAAGGCCTTCTGCGGCTGCGCCAACCACTTCGGCTCGGCTCCCAATACCAACGTCTGCCCCGTCTGCCTCGGCTTGCCCGGCGCGCTCCCCGTCCTCAACTCCAAGGCCGTCGAGTTCGCGACCCTCGCCTCGCTGGCCATCAACTGCGAAGTCCGCGAACGTTCCATCTTCGCCCGCAAAAACTACTTCTATCCCGACCTGCCCAAGGGCTACCAGATCTCCCAGTACGACAAGCCTCTCGCCGAACACGGCTTCATCGAAGTCCCCACAGCAGACGGCCAAACAAAGCGAATCGGCATCACTCGCCTGCACATGGAAGAAGACGCCGGCAAAAGCATTCACGACGGCTTCCCTGACTCAGCGACTCGCACGTATCTCGACCTCAACCGCTGCGGAACACCGCTCGTCGAAATCGTCTCCGAGCCCGATATCCGCACGCCTGACGAAGCTTTCGAATACCTCACACGTCTCAAAGAAATCCTTCTCTTCACCGCGGTCTCCGATTGCAACATGGAAGAAGGTTCGCTCCGCTGTGATGCCAACGTCAGCGTTCGCCTCAAAGGTGCTCCCCAATTTGGCACCAAGGTCGAAGTCAAAAACGTCAACAGCTTCCGCTTTGTCCGCGCCGCCCTGGAATACGAAATCGAACGCCAGATTGAAGCCATCGAGTCCGATAGCCGTGTCATCCAGGAAAGCCGCCTATGGAACGCCGCCGAAGGCCGCACCTACTCCATGCGCTCCAAGGAGCAGGCCCACGACTACCGCTATTTCCCCGAGCCCGACCTTCCACCCGTGATCGTTTCTCCCGGCTTCCTCTCCGAAGCGCGGAAAAAACTCCCTGAGCTCCCCGAAGCCCGTCGCGCCCGCATGATCGCTGAGTACGAGATCAACCCAAAGGACGCGTTCACGCTCACAGCCTCGCGCGAGTTCGCCGACCGCTTTGAAGCCGCCGCCCGCACCGCCCGCAATCCCCGCCGAGTCGCCAACCTGCTTCTCAGCGAAATCGGCGGTCGCCTCAAGGCGCTCGACCTGGAACAGGAGCAATCTCCCGTCTCCATGGCCGGAATCGTCATGGCCGCCGACCTGCTCGACGAGGGCAAGATCAGTTCCAAGCAACTGAAGCAGTTATTCGACCTGTGTTTTGAAAATGGAGAAGACTTCCCTGCCGTTTACGACCGGGAGAAGCCTCAGCAGATCACCGATGCCTCTGCCATTGAAGCTTTGATCGATGAGGTGATTGCCGCCAACCCGAGGCAAGTTGAGCAGTATCGAGCCGGTAAGAAAACCATGGCCGGTTTTTTTGTTGGCCAGGTGATGAAAGCCAGTAAGGGCCAAGCCAATCCAGCGCTGCTCAACGAGCTTGTCACCAAGAAGCTTGAAAGCTGAGGCGAACCAGAAGGTGAAGGCCAGCCTACTTCACCTTCAGCTCGGCCACAAAATCCTTGCGCGTATCCCACGAACTCACGGTTTTGACGGCGCTCTTCTTCCCATCCTTTTCCGCCCAGAGTTCGTGGTCTTCAGCCATATTCACCTGTGTAAAGCGGTACTTGCCGTCGGAGTCTGAGGTATAGCTGCGGATATTCCTGCTCTTCAGGTCCTTCAGAAAAACTGTAGCTCCAGCCAGTGGGGCAGAGTCTCCGTTCACAACGAACCCCTCAACCACCCGCATACCCAGATTCTGAGCCCGCGCCATGGGCGGTTCCATTTCTCCGCCCAACCATCCCACCGGAACCATCCCGGCTGCCAGCACCGCAAAAACAAGTACGGCAACCGTACCTCCGCGACTAAATCTCACTCTTCCTCCTCTTCTTCTTCAAACGGTTCATCGTCTTCATCCAGCTCGCCGTCTACCCGCGCCAGTTCCAGCGGTTCTACGCCGACGACTTCGTACTCCGTTCCACATTCCTCGCAGGCGATCACGTCGCCTTCTTCGACTTCGTCCAATTCAACGTTTAGATCATTCTCGCATTCAGAGCAGTTGGGCATGGCTTAATCCTCGCTTTTCGAGCAATTCACAATAGAAAGATGACGGTGACTCACGGTGCGACATCGCTATTCTTGGGGAAAAACCGGCCTCCGGTCAAGAGGCACAACTCCCGCCCGCAACCGATGACCCCAACAATGGAGAATACCCTATCCATATCCTTCAAACCATGCATCTTCGCACCTAAGTAACACCAGAAAACTCCAGCCGCAAAATCACGGTGGATTAGACTGTCTGCAACTATGGACGCAGCCAAAACTCGTCATGGATAGTCTGTCTGTCATCGCCTTCCCACCATTGCCCGTCAGGAGGCCTCGATGCGCTCGTTCGGTCTGATGCTCTTCGCCCTCGCCCCGTCCCTCATCTCTCAGCAGCAACCCGTAACTCCTGCCGCGCCGCCCTCCGTAGGCCAGGTCACCGGTCGCGTCTTCTGCGGAGATACCGACCAGCCTGCCCGTTTTGCCTCGGTTCAACTTATCGGCGATCATCCGTCCGCTCCCGCAGTATTCGATACCGAAGCCCTCACAAAGGACCCCGACTTCGAGAAAACATTTGCCAAGGCCATGACCGCTGTCATGAAAGGCGGAAACTCCAGCCTTTCCGCACTCACCGCGCTCGACGGTGCATTCTCGCTCGACAAAGTTCCACCGGGAACCTATTGGATCGTCGCCCAGCTCGCCGGCTATCTCTCCCCACTCAGCCAGCTCTCTCCAATGGAACGCGCCAAGGCGGGAGACGACGCATTGAAGGCCGTCCAATCTTCTGCGGAAAAGATCGTCGTCCAGCCCAACCAGTCCGCCCACGTCGATCTCCGCATTGAGCGTGGCGCCTCCATCAGCGGCATCGTCCGCTATGACGACGGCAGCCCGGCTCCGGGTGTCAGTCCCTTGTTGATGAAACTCGATAAGGACGGCAAGTGGAAGGATCTCGGCGTGGTCTCCGCACTCCCTGCCAACACGGATGATCGCGGTCACTATCGTCTTTACGGCTTGTTGCCAGGAAAATATGCAGTCAAGGCTGCGCTGCCTACCATCCAAACCGCTACTGGCCTAGGCGCGTTGCCTTCGATTCATTCCAACATGGGGGACATGCTCATGGTGTATTCCGGTGGTGCGCTCCATGAAAAAGACATCAAGCCCATCGAGGTCGGTCCCGGTGAAGAGGTCGATGGCGTCGATGTCATCTTCCCCATCGATGACCTTCACACCATTGCAGGCACCGTCGTAGCCAAATTTGATCAGCACCCTGTCAACGCTGGCTGGATCGCGCTTGAAGACGCCGGTACCAAAGAGCACATCCGCGGCACCGCCATCGACCAGGATGGCAGCTTTCATCTCAATTACATCGTCGATGGCCAATACATCCTCAAGGTTGACGGCGCAGCGGACACTGAGAAATCTCCCGATGCTGCTTCCGCCGGTATCTTCGCCCAGCTCGCGCACGGCAAGACCATCAAGTCCTACGGCTCGGCAGAATTGCCCATCGCCGTGAAGAGCGACTCAACCAGCCTCCTCCTCCAGGTTCCTGACCTCGTCGCGCCTAAAACAGCCCCGGGACAGGTACCAACTTCTTCAGCGGTTTTACCAGTGCCGTAGCTCTCGCAAGCGCATCCCGATGCTCGCCTCAGTCTCACCACTGCGCCCAATCGCCGCGCAGAAGGACCCACGCAGCCAGCAGAAGGTTGCTGGTTGCATGAGCGATAACGGCATCGCCAATACGTCCTCGCCACTTCAGCACCATGGCATACGCCAAGCCTGCAAGAATGCCAACTATCCAGTCATGGCCGTGGAGCGCCCCGAAGAGTACGGATGACACACAAATGGAGAGAATCGTCAGGTTGGAGAACGGAACTGTGTCAAACTCCCGATTCATCACTCGCCGTGCCAGGTAGCCGCGAAATGCGAGCTCTTCGGCAATCGGCACAGTCACCGCTGCCGCAGCCACCCGAAATGCGATCCACGTCCAACGGCTCACAGGTGGAAGCGCGGCCAGTGCGCCACCCAATTGACTTCCTGCGGAGTCCTTGGTCCACCATGACGCAGCAATCCAAATTGCAAAGACCCCTGCGCCGGTCAGAGGCGCAGCCCAGCCGAATCGCCAATTCAGCTTCTTCAATCCAACCCTGAAATGCCAGATGGCGACGGCTGCCGCGACGAAGCGCAAAGGGTAGAGCCACTCGAAGTACCCTGAGGCCGCCTTTGAAACAAACGACGCCCCAAGAATCGCAAGAAACGGGACCAGAAATGTGCCGGTCGCGGGCGACTCTCCCGCCTTTTGAACTGACTCGTCTGTAACTCCAGATTCAATTCCAACTCCAACCGGATCAGAAACGCTCGTCGGACCGGAGACAGCAGAGGGAAGCCGTCGCACCCAGGGAAGCTTTCGAGTCGCTATCGAAAAAGCTAATGCAACAACGGTGAAGCCAATCCAGCCGGCCTGGGAGTGGAAGCCTACCATCGCCACATCCGGAGCGCCTGCGTTACCTATCAGGATCAGCGCAGAGATTCGCACAATATTCAGGCCCCAAACACACGCGAGCGCTGCGGGAACCAGAAGAAGTGCCTGCGGGAAACGGCTTTCCTTCCGAAAATAGGTGAGCCAGACCGTGGTGAATACCAGGACCAGTCCAAGCCCCTCCATCCCGGAACACTCTTTGGCGATCACGACCTGGAATCGGTTCGTCCCAATCACAAACGTTGCAGGATCGACGACTGCGCCTGGCAAAAGAGCCTTCAGCACCAACCGCACTGCATAGAACGTCGTCGTCTGCAAGAAACCGCCGACTCCGGTGGTTGATGCATCCCAGAATGATTGAAATGGATAGCGCAGGCACGCTGCAATTGCACCGGACAATGTGGCAAAGAGCCACAAGGGGCTCGTACCGCGAATGGTTGAAATCCATTTTTGCGGAGGAAGGCAGGCCAGGGCCAGCAGCACAACCCCAAGCGATAGCTCCGCGCGCAATGCGAGCTCTCCAGCCGTGGAGTTTACGAAAGGTGCGAGTCCGTGCAGCGCCGCCAGGTTCTCAATGCAACCCGCAGCAATGCAGAGGAGATGGCCGCCAAAGAGCCACCCGCTGAATGGTATTTCTTCTCGATACAGCTTGAGCCGGGAATAGCCGAGACCTGCGAAGACGGCAAAAGAAACGAAGGCAAATGATGCCACCGGTCCGAACAGAGAAACCGAATGCGGAATGCTGGAAACCGACAAGGAGTCAATTGCCAATACCGCCGCGAACAGATAGAGACGCCCGAGAAGATAGCGAGGGACCAGCAATGAGATTCCTGACTGGGAAATCTTACCCCCAGTCAAGACACGATTGACGAATGTGTTCAGTATTTCCTCCGGCTACTTGCGGCTTCGCGCGCGCAGAACCGTAAGAGTCCCACCAAGAAGCGAGAGCCCGGAGATGGCCAGACTCGGGTCAACTTCCGGAGCTGTCTTGTGCGCAGGAGGGGTTGGTGGCGGAGATGGAGGGGGTGGCGACGGTCCAAATGTGGCAAAGGCCGCCACGCTTCCCCCTAGTGTGAGAACCAAGGTCAATATCCGGCGCTTGAAAATGTGTTTCAAGTTTTCCGTCTCCGTTCTATTCGGTCCCGGCAACTCTCAACAAATGCTCGGGCTGCATACCACTCGAACCATCAACCCAGTTGAGTGGAATATGGTTCCTCAAAAACTGCTGTGTGATGCCGATGAACGTGTTTTCCTTGATGCGGAGACGGTTAGAACCTGTTGTGATTATTTGCGGCGCCGTGAACGTGTGACTGTGAGGGCACCGGCAAGGAGCGAAATTCCTGCGACCGCCAGACTTGGATCGACTTCAGGAGCGGTCTTCGGTTTCGGCGGTGGTGGAGGCGGTGGGGGTGGGGGTGGCACTATGCAGAACAGATCCCACCACGGGCAACTGGCATGAGCTGCGGTACTCGACCCCAACGCCAGCGCCGTTGACAAAATTACGCACTTGAAGAATTTTTTCATTTTACTGATCTCTCTCGCAGTTATGAGCATTGACCGCGGTTGCGGGAACCAAAGACGTTTTACTTCAGATTGGCAGCATTAACTCCGGATGCCTTCTTCAATTTCCAGTCAATTACTCGGATTCAGGCTCCGGTAACAGTTGTCAAGCCCCGGTGAGCGAAGTCTGGTTCAGACGGTTCTTGCCGGTTGAGTTGACTAAGTAGCAGGTACCGGAGAACCCGCCGACTTGTGCCATACAAGGCGTTTCGACAATAACTTCCCCTCTCGTCAACAAGATTAAATATTGTTGACGAACACTAATTGCAGATTTGCTCGTACTATTTCCGGTTCCGAGTCCGCATAACCGCCAGCGTTCCAGCAAGGAGAGAAATCCCCGCAACGGCCAAACTTGGATCGACCTCCGGAGCCGTGTTCTTGTTGCAATCAGATGGAGTCGCAGCAGAAGCAACATCAGAAGTCACGCAAGGATCTGCGTGAGCTGCCATGCTTGCCCCAATCACGAACATAAGTAGCACGAATCCGTGTTTTGTGACGTTTCTCATCTCTGTTTTTCCTCCGTCGTTTTTTTAGAAGATTCTTCCAACTGCGAGAAGCTCTACCGAATAACTCAGATAACTTGACCCAGGTCCGCAGGCCGCCAAAGTTCCCAGATCGATACCTTGTAGTCAATCGTTCCATTTCGACTCAGAGCCTCAGAACGATCCCTGTATCGGCGGTTCTTGCTGGTTGAGCTGGCTATGCTGGGGAAATCCGGATGACTTACCGATTTGTGAACAGCGATTGGGGAAATGGAAGTCGACCTGGACGAGACTTGGTCCAATTCCTGAAAGCGGGAAATAGCTCCCGATAGGTACCTGCCCTATTCCTTTTGAGAGTACAGGACTGTACTGATTACAGCCGGAGTATTCGGTAATCTGGGTCACATTCAATTAGTAACCAAAAGTGCTGATTTCAATAGTCCCATCCATAGCGTTTATGGGGCTCGATCCCCCTACCCGCTTCCCTTCCCCATGACACTCGCCCCATTCAGCGTTTAACCTGTTGTCTGAGATGCCTAGATCCAGCGCCAGTTCGATCTCCTTCCCTGCCTTCCGCGGCGCAACTCGACGCCTCGTCCTCCTCAACGTCTTCGCCTATTTCGCGTTGCTGCTAACAGGGGTCCTCACCCAGGCTGGGGCGGTCTGGATGGTCGACCACGTTGCCTTCTCGCCCAGCTCCTTTGTCCATGGCGCCGTGTGGCAGCCCATCACCTACAGCTTCGTCCATTCAGGAATCATCGGAACCGCTCTCGAGCTGGTCTCGCTCTGGTTCATGCTCGGGTTTCTTGAGCAGATGCACAGCCCGAGCTGGTGCACAGGCCTCTACGCCGCGTCCGTTCTCGGCACCGCGGTGGCCGCCCTCGCCATCTATGCTGCCGGAAGTTTCTTCGGGTTCTCGCTTCCCGAGATACCTCTGTATGGCTGCTTCGGGGGCATCTTCGGCCTGCTCATCGCCATCGGCGTTCTCTACGGTGAAATGGAGTTCCTGCTCCTTCTCACCTTCCCCATCAAGGCACGCTACATGGCCGCCATCTATGCCCTCATCGCCATCGCCATGCTCTTTGGCCCGTTGGGAATGTATGCCTTCGCCCAGCTCGGAGGCGCGCTCGTCGGTGTGCTTTACATTCGCCTCGCACCGCGCCGCGGCGTGTCCTTCGCCTTCAGTGAGCAGTGGTACGGCCTCCGTAATCGCTACTACCGGTGGAAGCGCCGTCGAGCCGCCCGCAAATTCGAGGTCTACATGCGTTCCCAGGGACGCACAGTACGCTTCGATGGCAAAGGCAAGCAAATCGACGAAGACCCCGACGACAAGAAGCGCTGGAACTGATTTGCGGCTTTGAATTGTAGCCGTCCAGATCACGGCCCTCAGTTCTATGGGTAAGGCGTTACAATCCTCTCTGGAATGTCCACCAAAATTGCCTTTCTCTTTCCAGGTCAGGGTTCCCAGTCAGTAGGCATGGGCCGCGCCCTCGCAGACAGCTTTCCCATCGCTGCTCAGACCTTCGCCGAAGCCGATGAAGCCCTGGGCTTCCCACTTTCCAAGATCATCTTCGAAGGCCCCGAAGAAGACCTGAAGCTCACTGAAAACACCCAGCCGGCCATCCTCACCGTAAGCGTCGCCGCTTGGCGCGTACTGGCTAAGCATGGCGCTCATCCGGCTCTTGCCGCCGGTCACTCCCTCGGCGAGTGGTCGGCTCACGTAAGCGCTGGAACCCTCAGCTTCCCAGACGCCGTCCGTGCCGTCAAAGCTCGCGGCCGCGCTATGCAGTTGGCCGTGCCCGCTGGCCAGGGCGCCATGGCCGCCATCCTCTCTTTGGACGCGGCCCAGGTAGCCGAGGCCTGTCGCGAAGCAGAAGCTGAGACTGGCCAGCCCGTAGCCGCCGCCAATCTCAACTCGCCCAGCCAGACGGTCATTTCCGGCAGTCTAGCGGCCGTCGAAAGAGCTTCCGCCCTCGCCAAGGCAAAAGGCGCGCGGCGCGCTGTAATGCTCCCCGTCAGCGCGCCCTTCCACTGCGTCCTCATGCAGCCAGCACAGGAAGAAGTTGCGCGCGTCCTCGCCGCCCTCACCCTCGCCGATCCCACCATCCCCGTCGCCGCCAACGTAACCGGCGGCCTTGTCACCACAGCAGAAGCAACGCGCGACGCCCTCATCCGCCAGGTCACCGGCGCAGTCCGCTGGGTCGATTGCATGCAGTCGCTCGTGGCCGCTGGCGCCAATCTATTTATCGAAGTCGGCCCCAGCAAAGTCCTCTGCGGGCTGCTTAAGCAAATCGACCCTGCCCAGAAATCCTTCAACGTTGAGGACCCCGCCAGCCTTGAAGCCGCTCTGGCTGCGCTTACAAGCCTCGAACTTCCCTCTTAGGTGGAATTCTGCTGCACAAACTGAAGGGCTCCATCCTCATCACCTTACGGAGATGAGGATGGAGCCCAGAATATCGTCAATAGCTAACTCCGCTAACACCGAGCCACTGCTCTAACTCGCGCGCAGCGCGGCCGAACTGGCTGATTCGCTGACTTGCTAACTCGCTGACTAGCTGCCTTTACGGCCCCAGATACAACTCCACCCCCGGCGGCGAGAAATTCAGCTGATGCGTCTTCGGGTCGTAGTCAATATTCAGCGCCCCGCTTTTCCGCCCGTTGATCAGAATCGCCATCAGCAGCACATTCCCATACATCCGCGCCGCCACAATCTTGTGTGTCTGAATATTTCCGTACTCGTTATCCGGGCTGGTCGAGCTCCAGTCCCCCTGGAATCGTGAAAACGGATACGCTCCATTTAGGTTCGGATGTTGCTGCCAATTCTTGTCATGGATCCAGATCCCGTACGCTTTTGGCAGATCGTTCTTTTCCACCGCTGTGAGAAATTCATTCGCTGCTGCCCGCCCCATCAAGTGATGGTTCCAGTTCCAAGGCCAGTCAATCGGCCGTCCGGCCACCAGCCACCAGATCACAATCAACAGAAACAGTCCACCCGAAGAGCCGTACAGAATCACCCGTCTGCGTTGATCACGAACTTCGTCAAACTTCGGAGCATCCATCAAGGTCATCGAACATTTTCCTCGAATCCAGAATACGGCAACGAACCAGTGATCCGCGGCGAGTTGTCATTGATCAATGCCTGAAGCCAACGCCGGCCTGGCCCACTCTCTCTTTAGACACCCCGATACGCCCAACAGTTCCCGGCGACCATTTCCGCGTCTCCCCTCACGTTGACCAACTCACCACATATAGCTCTACTTTCTTCCCGCAGCCTCCACTGAGTAAGTCGGGTCGGCGCCTTTCCAAACCACATCGGCAGTGGGCCCATAGGTTGAAGGCACATCCCGGCCCAGCAGCCGCAAATAAACGGTGAGCTGCGTGCGATGGTGCGCCGTGTGCAGCACCCGCCGCCAGAATATCCAGATGCGCTGCCGTTGAACATCGAAGAAGGGCACCCCCGTCATCCACCAGGGCGCGTTTTGCTGCGCAAAGAACGAAAGGCGCGCCTTGGCCAACTCCACAAATCGCTCAGAAGCGGTCTCCACCGTGAGTTCAGCCGGCAATACCTGTTCTGGTGCCGGCTCCGGGGTCCCTAGAAATTCTCCAAAGAAACGGCGCTCGGAGAGCAGCTGATGCTTCAAAACCTCCTTCACGCTGCTCGATCGCGGATGAGGTTTGAAATCAAGATCGGCATCGTGAAGCCCACGCCACGTAGAGATCACCTTGTTCGACTCGCTGACATACGTGTCCAGCAGATACTGAAATTGCTCGTCAGTGGCGCGCGGAATCTCTGCATCGGGAATGGCCGTATACGCATAATTCATGGCGACGATTCCTCCGCGCACGTCGTGTCTTTGGTCCCGGTCTCCGTGCTATACCCTCAGTCTTCCCTGCTATAAGAAGTCCGTTCCTTCTCCGCGTGCCGTTCCCTGCCCAACTCAATCAGTCGCGTCAGCAATTCGCTATAGGGCACCCCCGTTGCCTCCCAAAGTTTCGGATACATGCTGATCTGCGTGAACCCCGGCATCGTGTTTACCTCGTTGAGATAGATGCGCCGTTTCCCATCCGGCTCCATCAAAAAGTCCACGCGCGCAAGGCCCGACAGGTCGCACGCCTTGAACGCCGCCACCGCCATCTCGCGAATCTGCTTCGTCTCAGCCTTGCTCAGGTCGGCTGGAATCACCGGCACCGATCCCTCCGACAAATACTTCGCTTCGTAGTCGTAGAATTCCTTGCCCGGAATGATCTCGCCCACCACGCTGGCCTTGGGGTCATCGTTGCCCAGCACCGCAACTTCCAGTTCCCGCGCTTTGGCCGCTTGGCCGCCGCGGCTGGCCTTGCCACCCACCCCTTGCTCCACAATCAGTTTGCGGTCATACTTGGATGCGAGCGTGAGTGCCGGTCCCAGTTCCTTCCGGTCATGCGCCTTGCTGATCCCCACGGACGACCCAAGGTTCGCCGGTTTCACAAACACCGGATACTTCAGCGCCGCCTCGACACGCGCAACCGCTTTGCGCGGCTGCTTCTCCCATTCGGCCCGGAGCAAAGTAATGTGCTTCACCATCGGCAGCCGTGCCTCGGCGAACAGCCGCTTCATCACGTCCTTGTCCATCCCCGCCGCCGACCCCAACACCCCGGAGCCGACATACGCAATCCCCGCCAGCTCAAACAGTCCCTGGATCGTTCCATCCTCGCCAAACGTCCCATGCAGCACTGGAAACACCACGTCCAGGTTCGCCGAGGCAGGCCGGACGTTTCCAGCAGTCAGCGAAGCGCGGCTCTCAGCAGGCTCCGGCGCCAGCAGTGTAGGAATCCCTTCCTGCAGTAGCTTGGCTCCCGGCGTAGCCTTCGGATCTCCCGCACGCAGCCGCCGCGCGACATCGCTGTTGTCGCCCTCCAGCAGGTGATTTGCATCTCCAGCGGCCAGCCAGTGACCGTCTTTTGTAATTCCAATCGGCACCACATCGAACTTCTTCCGATCGATCGCCTTTAACACAGAAGCAGCCGACAGCAGCGAAACCTCATGCTCCCCGCTCCGCCCCCCAAACAAAACCCCAACCCGCAGTTTTTTCGACATTTCGGTAAAATCGCCTCATCAGACTTTAGAGAGTCAGCACTGTTCAGTGTAAAGCTGGAGGCCGGTCGAAGAGTATCGACTCGGTTCAACGTCAGGCATCCCATCGGCTCCCCGATATGCTTTACAACCAATACAGAAAGTCATGGCCGATCAATGGACCTGGAATTTCGACTACAAGTGATGTGGGGTGGAGCAAACGTCTTCAGTGTTCGGTTCTCCGCGTGGAACGGGGAATTCGGAGGCTCAACGGACATTCTCGTTCCTAAAGGGAGCCTCTCGGATGCAGCTGCGAAATTGGAGGGCTTTCCGCGCCATCCGTCAGATAGCCGAGAAATAGTGTTTGGCCCGTTCAACGACGGGTCGCAAGGAGAAACCGTTAGCGTCCGCTTTTTCTGCAAAGACAGCGCTGGTCACGCAATGATACGAGTAAACATTGAATCGGAGCCGGATGAAGCGGGTGTGACACAATCCGCACTACTTTCTGCTTCTGTTGAAGCGTCTGCAGTTGATTTGTTTGTCACCCAGTTGCGCGGGCTGGAAACATGGCAAAACTGCTCCGCAGTTCTCAGAATCAACCAGCGGGAACCCGTGATTGCAATCGGCACACATGAGACCTACAACTGGCTTTGTACGCGGGATCATGATCTTGACGACATACTACGCGACTGTCCACAAGCGGTGCTTGGCAAATACGTCGCCGTCACGTCGTGCGACAGCGGCCCGCTTGTGCTGAGCTACGACGAGAAAGCTTCCGGCTGGGAGGTACGGGACAACATCGCCTACAGCCCTGCTGTGGTCGACGTTGCGAAGCTGCCCCATGAGCTTTACGACGAGTGGTACGTCTCCCCTAGCCCAATGAACCTGGGACATCTTTCTCCCCAAGGCAAGAACATCTTTGAATCTCCGATCGGCGAGGGCGAGTTATTCACGTTCGTGAATTTCGGCGGGTTCGCCCTCCACCGAACCGAGGATCACCACCTCGCCGATCTGTTCTGGAAGCAACTGAATGTGGTCCGTCCCGAACTCTTTATTGCAGACGGAGACTTCCTGACGATTGCGTCTACAAACAGAGGCCTCTTCTCCGAGATTCTTGAAGCGTTTGGCGCTTGCCGCTAATCGTTCGAACCCATCACAGTATCTTCTTCCCAAACGCCGAGCATGCCAGCTCCACCGCCAGGTCCGCCGTCCGGTTATGCTCGTCGATCACTGGGTTCACCTCCACAATCTCAAAGCTCAGCAGCCGTCCGTGATCGGCAATGATCTCCATCGCCAGGTGCGCCTCCCGATACGTCGCCCCACCCCTTACCGGCGTTCCCACGCCCGGCGCATCCTCCGGGTCAATCCAGTCCATATCCAGCGACACATGGTACCCAGCCGTTCCGCGACCCGCCGCACGCAGAGCCTCCTCCATCACCGACCGCATTCCCCGCTCGTCAATGTCGCGCATGGTATACACCTCGGCAATACCTGCTCGGCGAATATTCTCCCGCTCCGCGGAATCGATATCCCGCACGCCGATCAGCACCGTGTTCTCCGCCGCAATCTTCGGCGAATAGCCAAGAATGTTTCCCAGCAGTTGCGGTCCCAGGCCCAGCAGCGCCGCCAGCGGCATTCCATGCACATTCCCAGACGGCGAAGTCTCCGGCGTATTGATATCCGAGTGCGCATCAATCCAGATCACGCCAATCTTCTCCGCCTTCCGCCGATAAAACTCCGCCACCCCCGATACGCTTCCAGCCGCCAGCGAGTGATCCCCTCCCAGCACCAGCGGCGTCATCCCCTCTTCCAGTGTCTTCACCACCGCCTCGGCGGTTCGCGTGCAGGTCTCCGCAATCTCCGTCAGGTAACGCGCTCTCTCGTCCCCGGACGCGCGCGTCTCCGCAATCTCCACCCGGATATTGCCTCCATCCGTCACCTGATGCCCAAGCGCTTCCAGTCGCGCCTCCAGTCCGGCCACCCGCATCGCCGACGGCCCCATATCCACCCCACGCCGGCTGGCGCCCATATCCAAAGGAACTCCAATCACGCGGATACGCCGCGTAGGCAGCGCCTGTGTTCCGCTGTGTGAAAACGAGGATGCATTTGCGAGATTCTCCACGTTCTCTTGCATTTTGGCCACTCCTCCTTCGACCACTCACCGTGGAACCTGGCCCACCCACTCAAACAAACGGCCGACAATCTCATTGCGAATCGTGATCCAATTCGGCCGGAAGTTACCAGGGCGGGTTCAACCCGTCCAAATTCGCTATTAGATCAGATTCACATGAGAGTAAGATTGTTAGGCATGAATTTCTAGCGCCTCCTGCTTCTCGTACGGCTGAGGAGAAAACTCATTGTCTCCGAGTGAAAAAATGGGCAACTTCAGCCGATAGAGAACGTCAGGTCACGAATGCTTCGTACCAACAAACCCCGATTACGCAGGATGACCAGGTCGATCACCGCGGCGGCGATCACCTTGTGGTGCGTCTCAATTGTGGCGAATGCGTCGCCAGAGCCCCTCAGGTCTCTCCTCGCAATCCATGCTCTCACCAACGCCGAAGCTGCCCATAGCCTTCCTGTCGAGTTTGAAGCCACGGTCAACTACTATCGAAACTACGAGAGGACGCTCTTTGTCCAGGACGGAGATGCCGGCATTTATGTCCAGTCACCCGTCGAGTATCCGATTGTTCCCGGCGATCGTATCCTCATCCGCGGCACAACGCAGGCGAGCTTCCGCCCCTTAATCAAAGATGCCTCCATCACTTTGCTCCACCGCGGCCCTCTACCCACGCCGAGCCCGGCAACCTTCGACGAACTCATCCGTGCCCAATTCGATTGCAGACTGGTTTCGATACATGCCAAGGTGCGCGCCGCCGACCTGACGTATAGCTCGAATGTGCGCAGCACGATCCTGCAGATGGTCACCGGCGGCGGCACCATTGATGCAGTTGTAGACAGCGACGACGCAAGTCGATTCCAGGACCTCTTGGACGCCGACATTGAAATCACTGGCGCAGTCTCCGGAAGATTCGACGGGAAAATGCAACAAACGGGGATTGAGCTTCACGTCTCCTCGTTCGACCAAATTAAAATTCTCAAGCCTGCCGTCAGCAGCCCATTGACTCTTCCCGTCACCCCGATGGATCGGATCCTCGATGGCTATCACGTACAGGTTCTTTCCCAGAGAATCAGGGTCCACGGAACCATCACTTACTATCAGCCCGGTTCGGCAATCGTTCTGCAGGACGGCTCCAAGAGCCTGTGGATCCAGACCCGCATGATCTCCCCACTGCAAATCGGCGACCAGGCGGATGTAACTGGTTTCCCCGGTCTCCACGACGGCTTTCTGACCCTCACCAACGGTGCAGTCCAAAGTACCAATGTGCGAGCCCCTATCACCCCGCAGCCGGCCACCTGGCATCAGCTGGCTTCCAGCGGTCACGTCTTCGACTTGGTCTCCATTGAAGGCCAGGTGGTCACCAACGTCAGAGAGGGAACCCAGGATGAGTATGTTCTGGTCTCCGACGGTCAGATGTTCTCCGCAATTTACCGTCACCCGCAGCCAGTCAGCCCAATTCGTGCTGTAGTCGATCCCATGAAGCAGATTCCGGTTGGAACCATAGTCCGTGTCACCGGCATTTGCATGCTCGACGATTCCAACCCGTTCAATGCGCAGGTTCCGTTCACCATCCTCATGCGCACGCTTGATGATGTCACCATCGTTGCCGAGCCTTCCTGGCTCAACACTCGAAACCTCATTCGCGTCGTGAGCCTGCTGTTAATCGTGGCAACAGCGGCGGTCTTTTGGGGCGTCACCCTCAATCGCAAAGTGCGTCGTCAGACTCATGCTCTGTCTGTCCGCATTGAAACCGAAGCCGCCATGGAGCGGCGAATGGCGCAACTCGAGCAGCGGCGCAGCCGGGTCCTCGAAGATATTAACGGATCGAGACCTCTCGCCGAGATTCTCGAATCGATTACCGAACTGGTTTCCTTCCGCCTGGACGGCGCATGCAGCTGGTGCGAGATCATCGATGGGGCTCGGCTGGGAAGCTATCCCTCCGCACCTGAAACTCTGCGCGTTGTAAGCGAACCGATTCCTGGGCGTTCTGGCGCATCCCTAGGCACGATCTTTGCTGGTTTCAATCTGGGCTCGACTCCGGTTGAAGCAGAATTAGAGGCACTCACTGTCGGCGCTCGTCTTGCCAGTCTGGCTATTGAGACCCGCCGCCTTTACTCCGATCTTCTTCACCGCTCACAATTCGACCTGCTCACTGATATTCACAACCGCTTCTCGCTCGAAAAGCACATCGAATCCCTGATTGAAGAGGCTCGCCGGAAAGCCGGGATCTTCGGCTTAATCTACATCGATCTTGACGAGTTCAAGCAGGTCAACGACATCTATGGCCACCGGGTTGGGGACTTATACCTTCAGGAAGTAGCCACGCGCATGAAGAGGCAGCTCCGCTCTCACGATATGTTGGCGCGCCTTGGTGGCGACGAGTTTGCAGCAGTGGTTTCAATCGTACGCAGCCGCGCAGGCATCGAGGAGATCGCCCTTCGCCTCGAGCGCTGCTTTGACGAATCCTTTTCTGTCGATGGATATACGCTGCGCGGCTCGGCCAGCGTTGGTCTCGCCCTTTATCCTGAGGACGGCCTTACCAGGGACAGCCTCATCAGCGCCTCTGACGCCGCAATGTATGTCGCAAAGCACACCAAGCGCCACTCCGCACCCACCCCGAAGGATCGCATCTGAGATATCTGTTCCGGCTTCTTTGCAGTCTTCCACCGACACGGTTCTCTCCGCCCAGCCATCATTTGATCCATCTGCTCAATTCGACACACACGCAGAGCTTTCCAGGGTATACGCTTTTCTATACGGCAAATTGATTGGTTTGGCGGTTTCTGCCGATAGTACAAATCGGAAGGAGTTGTTTCGCACCTGTGAGGCGAATTTCACAAAAGATGAAACTGATCGCCGCGGCACGCATTGCTTCTATCGCGGTGATCCCGCTCGCAGCCATGCTGGTGTGCACCCCGGCTCTCCGGGCGCAGTCGCCTGCCCCGCTTACGACCCTGCGCGCCATCCACGCCGTGACCAACGCCGAGGCAAGCCAGAAAATCCCCGTCTCCTTCGAAGCTACAGTCGGCTATGTGCGCTCGTATGAAAGGCTCCTGTTCGTACAGGATGACGGCGTCGCCATCTTCGTCCTGCTCCCGCCCGGCTCTCAATTTGCTCCCGGGGACCGCATCCTCATCAGCGGAACCTTGCTCGGGAGCTTCCGCCCGTTCGTACTGGGTGATCGTATAACCCTGCTCCATCACGGCCCACCGCCCAAGGCTCTGCCGTCCACGTTCGACGAGTTGATTCGCGCTCAGCGTGACTCTTTGCTGGTTAACCTGCATGCCTTTGTCCGCGCCGCCGACCTGATTGTGAGCGGTTCCCAGCAAAACCCTGTGCGTAGCGCACGTCTCCAGTTGGTCACCGACGGCGGCCACTTCGAGGCAAACTTGGATAGTGACGACACGGCTGCCCTCAATGGGCTCCTGGATGCCGAAGTCGAAATTACCGGTGTTGCCGCGGGAAAGTTCGACGACAAGATGCAGCAAACCGGCATCGTGCTCTACGTTTCCTCCCTGGTGAACATCAAGGTCCTCAAACGCTCAACCGCGAGCCCATGGTCGCTTCCAGTGACGCCCATGGACGAAGTTCTTGCCGTCTATCACGTAAACAACCTCACTCCCAGGGTTCGCGTTCATGGCACCATTACCTATTACCAACCAGGTTCAGCCATCGTGCTCCAGGATGGTTCCAAGAGTCTTTGGATAGCGACCCATACTCGCGAGCCATTGCGGATCGGCGACTTGGCAGACGCAACCGGCTTTCCAGAAGCACGTGACCGGCTCCTGACGCTGACCGACGGCCAAATCCAGGACAGCGGCATCCTCAAACCTATTACGCCGTTTCAGGCGAACTGGCACCAACTGGGTTATTGGAGCAGCAACTCGCCTGACGGCCACATGTACGATTTGGTCTCCATTGAAGGGCAGGTCGTGACAGAAGTCCGAGAGGCCTCCCAGGACGAGTATGTTCTGTCCTCCGACGGCCGCCTCCTCACCGCCATCTATCACCACCCGCCGGCGTCGGGCGCGGCCCCGCCCATGCGGGACATTCCACTGGGCTCGAGAATCCGAGTGGCCGGGATCTGCGTAATCGTCGATTCCACTACAAGCAACCCCGGCGAGGAAGCCCCCTTCAACATCCTGCTGCGCAACTTCGACGACATCACCATCGTTGCCAGCCCTCCTTTGCTTACAGTGAAGAATCTGATCATTCTCCTGGGCGCCCTGCTCGTCGCGTTCCTTGCCTTGGGCGTCAGGGCCTGGTTCATCGAGCACAGGGTCCGCCGCCAGACCTCCGCCATGGCATACATCGAGCGACGGCGCAGCCGCATCCTCGAAGACATCAACGGCTCACGCCCCCTGGCCGAAATCGTCGATCAGATCACAGAACTGGTCTCCTTCAGGCTGAAAGGTGCACCCTGCTGGTGCCAGATCGCGGGTGGAGCGCTATTGGGAAACCGTCCCAAGAACCTCAATGCCCTTCGCGTTGTGCGCTACGAGATTCCTGCTCGTTCCGGCCCCGCGCTAGGCGAGCTCTTTGCTGCCTTCGATCCCCTCACTAAACCCCGCGAACTCGAGTCCGAGGCCCTTTCCGCAGCCACCGAGCTCTCCGCTCTGGCCATCGAGACCCGGCGTCTCTACACCGATCTTCGCCGCCGTTCCGAGTTCGATCTGCTCACTGACATTCACAACCGCTTCTCCCTCGATAGAGCCCTTGACGCGCAGATCGAAGAATCCCATCAAGTGGCCGGCATCTTTGGACTCATCTACATCGATCTCGATGACTTCAAACGCATCAACGATCTCCACGGACACCACATCGGCGACATGTATCTGCAGGAAATGGCGCTGCGCATGAAACGTCAGCTCCGCCCCCACGACACGCTCGCCCGTCTCGGCGGCGATGAGTTTGCCGTCCTGGTTCCGGTCGTCCGCAGCCGCGCCGATGTGCAGGAGATCGCTCATCGCCTCGAACGCTGCTTCGATGAGCAGTATCCAGTCGAGGGCATCGTCCTCCATCCCGCCGCCAGCGTCGGCATCGCCCTCTATCCCGAAGACGCCACCACCAAAGACCGCCTCCTCATCACAGCCGATGCCGACATGTACAAGGCAAAAAATACCAAACGCGAAATCACGAAAATGCTGACCTCTGCCGCTCGCTCCCCACTCCGACCCTGAGTTCCGTATCTGGGTGGAAATTCTACTTTCATCTTCAGGCCGATTCCACGGCAAATCATAGCCCCACAAACGCTCCACATCTAACTGATTGGCGCAGACTTAAGGTTATTTCGCAGATTCTCAACCACCTTGTTCGTAGACAGATTCTGCGTTTCTTTGCCCGCTTCGGTGTACCTTGCGCCGTCTTTTGCCGATATCACCCTACGGCGGCAATTTCTGAATGCCAGTTTGGCCGGTTTTTTGATGAAGAAGTTGGTTCCAGCGTTCGCAATCGTTCTCGGATCGGCATTGGCAGCTTGGTCAGCTCCAACGGCACCTTTAACCTCGTTGCGCGCAATCCACGAACTTACAAATTCCGAAGCCTTGAAGGGGCTCTCAGTTGCCTTCCCTGCAACAGTTACCTTTTACGACAAGTTCAACTATTCTGGAAATCTCTTCGTCCAGGATGAAGGAACTGGCATCTACGTAGCAGTTCATGGGGATCTGAACCTGCTCCCCGGCGATCGCATCTTGGTTCGAGGCACAACGTGGGTTGACTTTCGCGTTGATGTGCGCAGCAGCGGTATCACTTTACTAGGCCATGGCGATCTGCCCAAACCCGTTCCCGCCTCCTATGATGAACTCATTCGTGCCAAGCACGACTGCGTGTGGGTCGTGGTGCATGGCCTCTCTCGCGCGGTCGACCGAGAACTGGGTGATTCGTACGATTTCACCCGCATACAGCTGCTCACCGACGGTAATTACATTGATCTGCTGGCTAGTGGCGGAGACAGCGCCTCTGTCAGCAATTTGCTCGATGCCGATGTTGAGGTATCTGGAGTTGCAGTGGCAATTACCGACGGAAAGAATCAGGCCACAGGAAGCCAGCTCTACTTGCCATCACTGGCCAATGTCAAGATACTTAAGCACGCCGGTGCCAATCCCTGGTCACTCCCTGTCACGCCCATGGGTGAAATCATCGGCAGCCACCATGTACGCGATCTAACTGACAGAGTTCGCGTTCACGGGACCATTACCTATTACGACCCAGGTGCGGCAATTGCACTTCAGGATGGTCCCAGGAGTCTGTGGATCTCAACACAAACCCGCATCCCCGTGCAGGTAGGTGATGTTGCGGATGCCCTCGGTTTCCCCGATGTGCGCGATGGTTTCTTAACGCTGACACACGCTGAAATCCAGGCCACTGGAATCCACGCGCCCGTCCCGCCCAAGCCGTCTGACTGGGACACACTTACATCCAGTACCCAGCTTTTCGACCTCGTCTCCATCGAGGGTCAGGTCGTTACTCAAGTCCAGGAGAGCTCCCAGGATGAGTATGTTGTGCGCACTCAGGACAAGCTCTTCACCGCAATCTTTCGCAACCCGGTTGGACCCGCGCCACCTCCCATGAAGCGGATACCGCTGGGTTCCAAAGTTCGTGTCACAGGTATCTGCACTCTCTCAGACTCCAATCCATTCAACGGAAAGGTCCCGTTTAATATTCTGCTGCGCAACTTCGATGACATCGCCGTCATTGCCAAGCCGTCTCTGCTGACAGTGGACAATCTGATTCTTCTGGTCGGCTTCCTGGTCATTGGAATGATGGCCCTCGGCGCCAGAGCCTGGTTCATCGAGCACAGGGTCCGCCAGCAGACCTCCGCACTTGCCTACATCGAGCGCCGTCGTGGCGGAATCCTTGAGGACATAAACGGCTCCCGCCCTCTCGTCGAGATCATCGATCAGATCACTGAGCTGGTCTCCTTCAAACTGAAAGGCGCGCCCTGCTGGTGCCAGATCGCAGGCGGAGCGCTACTGGGAAACCGCCCCAAAAACCTCAATGCCCTGCGCATTGTCCCCCACGACATTCCCGCTCCTTCCGGTCCTTCGCTCGGCGAGCTCTACGCCGCCTTCGATCCCCTCACCAAACCCCGCGATATCGAGACCGAGTCCCTCGCCATGGCCGCTGGATTGGCCATGTGGGCCATCGAGACCCGCCGCCTCTACACCGATCTCCGCCGCCGCTCTGAGTTCGATCTGCTCACTGACATCCATAATCGCTTCTCGCTCGACAATGCGCTGGAAGCGCAGATCGATGAGGCACATCAGAATGCCTCCATTTTTGGACTCGTCTATATTGATCTCGACCATTTCAAGCAGGTCAACGATCTCTACGGGCACCACGTCGGAGATCTGTATCTGCAGGAGGTCGCTATCCGAATGAAGCGCCAACTTCGCGGACATGATGTTCCGGCTCGCTTGGGCGGCGATGAATTTGCCGTTTTGGTGAGGGTCGTCCGCAGCCGCGCCGATGTTCAGGAGGTCGCTCGTCGCCTCGAGCGCTGCTTTGACGAGCCCTATCCCGTCGAAGGCGTTATCCTTTATCCCGCCGCCAGCGTCGGCATCGCCCTCTACCCCGAAGATGCCACAACCAAAGACGGCCTCCTCAGCATTGCCGACGCCGCCATGTATAAGGCAAAGAACACCAAACGCCAAATAGCGAAATGCGAGCCTGCTGATACACTCCCGATCCTGCCCCCAATATCGTCGAAGAATGCATGATCCTGACTGCAGGTGAAGTATCCAAGGAGCCGGAATCTTTGCCACCTCTCTTTCTGAAGAGAATTTGGCCGCATCTTCGTCTTGGCATGAATTATTTTGCCAATAATGCCGATAGCAACTCTAAGAGACCAGAGAACTCACTATGACTCCGCCTGGATTCGTCCCGATGAAGAATTCGGTCGCTGCTATCGTGATTGCTTTAGGATGCGCCACCAGTGCATGGTCGGCCGCGCCTCCTGCGCTCACCAGCCTGCGCGCCATCCGGGCCCTCAGCAACGCGGATGCTGCTAAGGAATTGCCCGTCGCCTTTGAAGCGACAGTCACCTATTTCAACGGATATCAACACACACTGTTTGTGCAGGACGGCGAGCAGGCCGTTTTTGTATGGTGCGCGACGGATGCCGAGTTGCTCTCCGGCGATCACGTCCTGATCCGCGGAACTATCGAGCCGAGCTTTCGCGCCATTGTGCGGAGCGATAGCATCACCCGACTATCGCACGGCGCCATACCAAAACCCGTGCCTGCAACTTTCGATGAGTTGAACCACTCCGAGTACGACTCGATGCTCGTTAGCACGCGAGGTGTCGTTCGATCCGCTGACCGGGCGGGTAGCCGGGCATCTCCTCTTCGTTACATCATCCTCAAAGTTCTCACCGACGGAGGGTACATCGATGTAGAGGTAGATGGCGGCGATGACCGCACGATCGAAGACCTGTTGGATACCGAGATCGAAGCCACGGGAGTTGCTGGAGCAAAATTCGACGGCAAGATGGAGAGGACCGGGGTAGTGGTTCATGTTTCAAAACTTGCGGATATCCAGATATTGAAGCGTCCAAACGCAAGTCCATGGTCTCTCCCTGTTAGCCCTATGGAAGATGCTCTTGCCGCCTATCACGTGCAGGATTTGACGCAGAGGCTTCATGTCCAGGGAACCGTCACCTACTATCAGCCTGGTTCGTCGGTGGTATTGCAGAGCGGCACCAAAAGCATGTGGATCGCGACCTTGTCCCACAATCCCTTGAGCATCGGCAACCAGGCAGATGCGACCGGCTTCCCATTTATACGTTCCGGTTTTTTGATATTGAACCGCGGCGAGTTCCAGCAGAGCCCGGTCTATGCACCCGTCACCCCTCAACCAGCAACCTGGGAAGAACTCGCATCCAGCAAGCATCTGTTTAACCTGGTGTCTATTGAGGGACAGGTGGTCACGGCCATCCGTGAAGCTTCACAAGATGAATACGTTCTTGTCTCCGATGGCCACATGTTTTCCGCCATCTATCGCCATCCCGATATTGAAGGTAAGAATTCGCTCTCACCCATGAAAGAGGTACCGATCGGCTCACGGGTCCGCGTCATCGGTATCTGCTCACTGGAGGATTCCAACCCGTACATCGGACAGGTTCCGTTCAACATCCTCATGCGCAAGACTGACGATATCGCGGTAGTCGCACAACCCTCAATGCTCAATGTACGCAACCTGGTCCTCGTCATCGTCTTGCTGCTCATTATTGTGCTCGGTGTCGGCTCAAGGGCTTGGTTCATCGAGCACAGGGTGCGCCGTCAGACCTCTGCCCTGGCTTACCTCGAGCGCCGTCGCGGCAAGATCCTTGAGGACATAAACGGTTCCCGCCCGCTCGCCGAGATCGTCGAAGAAATTACTGAACTGGTCTCTTTCAAACTGAAGGGCGCCCCCTGTTGGTGCCAGATCTCCGGGGGCGCGCAACTGGGCAATCGACCCAAAAACCTAACCGGAATGCGCATAGTCCGGCAAGACCTTCCAGCCCGCTCCGGGCTACCGCTCGGCGAACTTTTCACCGCATTCGACTCCGCTTCCAAACCTCGCAACCTCGAACCCGAAGCCCTCTCCATGGCCACCAGTCTTGCCGCACTGGCCATCGAAACTCGCCGCCTCTACTCCGATCTACTGCGACGATCCGAATTCGACCTGCTCACCGACATCCATAACCGATTTTCGCTCGACAAGAGTCTCGACGCGCAAATTGAGCAAGGACGTCAGAACGCCAGTATCTTCGGTCTCATCTACATTGATCTCGACCACTTCAAGCAGGTCAACGATCTCTACGGTCATCACATCGGCGACCTATATCTGCAGGAGGTGTCGCTTCGAATGAAGCGCCAACTCCGCGGCCATGACGTGCTGGCCCGTCTTGGTGGCGATGAATTCGCCGTCCTCGTTACGGTCGTCCACAGTCGCGCCGATGTGCAGGAGATCGCTCGTCGCCTCGAACGCTGCTTCGACGAGCCCTATCCTGTAGAAGGCCTCATTCTCTATCCCGCTGCCAGTGTTGGCGTCGCCGTCTATCCCGAGGACGCCACCACCAAAGATGGCCTCCTCAACACTGCCGACGCCGCCATGTACAAGGCGAAAAACGCCAAACGCCAAATCGCTGAAATACTGACCAGCCTACAAAATTCTTAGCGTCCCTCCTGGAAACCGCTTGAACATAGAAGGCCCGGCTTGCGCCGGGCCCTCTATGTTCAACTGCATGCTCTGCACAATGATGCATTGGCGCGCGAGCGCCGGCTGCCCCACCGCAGGTGGCTATTCCGCTGCCATCTCCTCGGCCTCGCCTTCCTGCCGCATAAGTTCCAGCTCGCGTTCGGCCGCCTCGATCTCCGCGGTGACCTCCTGCTGCACGCGTGCCGCCGCTTCCTCCAGCTCCGGTGAGAGCTGCACGTTGCGGTAGTACTCCAGGCCCGTGCCCGCGGGAATCAACCGTCCCACAATCACGTTCTCCTTCAGCCCGCGCAGGTTATCGATAGCCCCGTTGATGCTGGCCTCGGTAAGTACGCGTGTCGTCTCCTGGAAGCTGGCAGCCGAGATAAAGCTATCAGTCGACAGCGACGCCTTCGTAATGCCCAGCAGCAGCGGACGTCCAATCGACGGACGGCCTCCCAATGCCAGTACCCGCTCGTTCTCTTCGCGGAACCGGAACCGGTCCACCTGCTGCTCCAGCAGGAAGTTGGTATCGCCCACTTCGTCGATTCGCACCCAGCGCAGCATCTGTCGCACAATCACCTCGATGTGCTTGTCGCTGATGGCCACGCCCTGCAACCGATAGACTTCCTGAATTTCGTTCACCAGGTAAGCTTGCAGCTCTTTCTCACCGAGCACCGCCAGAATGTCGTGCGGATTCAGCGGGCCATCCATCAGTGGATCGCCAGCCCTCAGCCGCTCGCCTTCCTGTACGTTTACGTGAATACCGCGCGGCACCGAGTACTCCTTCTCGTCGCCGTTATCCGCGGTCACGTAAATCTTGCGCTGCCCCTTTGACACTTCGCCGAACCGAACCACGCCATCGATCTCGCTGATGATCGCAGTCTCACGCGGCTTGCGTGCCTCAAACAATTCCACAACGCGCGGCAAACCGCCCGTGATGTCCTTGGTACGCGTGCTCTCCTTGGGAATCTTGGCCAGCACATCGCCCGGGCCCACATCCTCGCCATCCTGAATCATGAGATGAGCGCCGCGTGGCAGCAGGTAACGCTTGGTGCCCTTTGCATTCTTGACCACGAAGGCGGGCTGACGCTTTTCGTCCGGGGCATCCGCAACCACCCAACGCGACAGGCCGGTTACTTCATCCACTTCTTCGTTCAGCGTGATGCCTTCCTGCAGGTCCTTGAACTGCACCGTGCCGCCGATCTCAGTCAGAATCGCATATGTGTACGGATCCCACTCGGCCAGTAACTGGCCCAGTTTTACGTGCTCGCCGTCCTTCACCTTCATGCGCGCACCGTAAACTACCTGGTAGCGTTCCTTTTCGCGGCCACGGTCGTCAATTACCGCCAGCGAACCAGACCGGTTCATGGCCACCAGAGCTCCGTCTTTGCTTTCCACGTAGTTCAGATTAATGAAGCGCACAAAGCCGTTGTTCTTTGCGTCCAGTCGCGACTTGTCCTGTACACGGCTGGCCGTGCCACCCACGTGGAAGGTACGCATCGTCAACTGCGTTCCCGGCTCGCCAATCGACTGCGCCGCAATCACGCCGCAAGTCTCGCCGAGCTCTACCATGCGGCCGGACCCAAGGTTGCGTCCGTAGCACAGCGCGCACACGCCGCGCCGTGATTCGCACGTCAGCACCGAGCGAATCTTCACCTTCTCAACGCCTGCGCCCTGAATCGCCGATGCAATATCCTCGTCGATTCCCTGGTTGATATCCACCACCACGTTGCCGTCGTAGTCCTTGATACGTTCCAGCGATACACGCCCAATGATGCGGTCACGAAGCGGCTCGATAATCTCGCCCGACTCTACGATCGAACCCACGTAGATACCTTCCACCGTGCCGCAGTCGTACTCGGTCACAATTACATCCTGCGCCACGTCCACCAGGCGCCGCGTCAGGTAGCCGGAATCGGCAGTCTTCAGTGCCGTATCCGCCAATCCTTTACGCGCTCCGTGCGTCGAGATGAAGTATTCCAGCACTGTCAGTCCTTCGCGGAAGTTCGCCGTGATCGGTGTCTCAATGACTTCGCCCGAGGGCTTTGCCATCAATCCGCGCATACCGCTGAGCTGGCGAATCTGCTGCTTCGAACCACGAGCGCCGGAGTCGGCCATGATGTAAATAGGGTTCATCGCGCCTTCATCGTCCGCGCGCTTCATGTTCCCGAACATTTCATCGGCAACCTTATCGGTAACCGCCGACCACATCTGGATGACCTTGTTCGAACGCTCGCCATTGGTGATGGCGCCGTCCATGTACTGCTTCTGGACTTCGATCACCTTCTTGTCGGCATCATCGACGGTCGTGTACTTGCTGGCCGGGATAACCATGTCGTCGAGTCCGACAGACAGACCGGACCTCGTCGCGTAACTGAAGCCAAGTGACTTGATGCGGTCCAGCATCCCAACCGTCACTTCAAGGCCCAGGTTCTGGTTGCAATAGTTCACCAGTTGCCCGATACCCTTTTTCTTCAGCAACCCGTTGACAAACGGCATCCCCGCCGGTAGCGCGTCATTCAGGATCACGCGGCCCACAGTCGTCGAGATGTATTCCTTGTTGAAGTCGACAGCCTCGGTGTGCGTCAGATCCTGGTCGTCATAGGCCGTGGTCATATCGAGCACCTTGCCTGTGTAACGCAGCCGGATCGGCGAAAGTGTCTCCACTTCCTTCGCTTCGAGCGCCATCAGGATCTCTTCCGTGTTTGCAAACACGCGCCCTTCGCCCTTGCCGCCCTTCTTCGCCTTCGTCAGGTAGTAGAGACCCAGCACCATATCTTGCGTCGGTACAGTGATCGGCTGCCCTGAAGCCGGCGAAAGAATGTTGTGCGACGCAAGCATCAGCACACTGGCTTCAATCTGCGCTTCTGGCGACAGCGGAATATGCACTGCCATCTGGTCGCCGTCGAAATCCGCGTTGAACGCCGTGCAAACCAGCGGATGAATCTTGATCGCCTTGCCTTCCACCAGCACCGGCTCAAAAGCCTGAATGCCCAACCTGTGCAGCGTAGGAGCGCGGTTCAGCAGCACGGGATGATCCTTGATCACTTCCTCAAGAATGTCCCACACCACCGGCTCCTGCATCTCCACCATCTCTTTGGCCTGCTTGATGGTCGTGCAATGGCCCGTCTGCTCCAGCCTGTGATAGATAAACGGCTTGAACAATTCGAGCGCCATCTTCTTCGGCAAACCGCACTGGTGCAGCTTCAAATCAGGACCAACCACGATCACCGAACGGCCTGAATAATCCACGCGCTTGCCCAACAGGTTCTGACGGAAACGTCCCTGCTTGCCCTTCAACGTATCTGAGAGCGACTTCAGCGGCCGATTATTCGCGCCACGCAGCACGCGTCCACGGCGGCCGTTGTCGAACAGCGCGTCCACCGCTTCCTGCAGCATGCGCTTTTCGTTGCGCACAATCACTTCCGGAGCGTGCAGGTCCATCAGCTTCTTCAACCGGTTGTTGCGGTTGATCACGCGGCGATACAGATCGTTCAAATCGGATGTCGCAAACCGTCCACCGTCTAGCGGTACCAGCGGGCGCAGCTCCGGTGGAATCACCGGCAGCACGTCCAGAATCATCCACTGCGGTTTATTGCTGCTCTTGCGGAACGCCTCCACAACCTTCAGCCGTTTGGCGTACTTGATCTTCTTCTGCGCGGATGTTTCGGTCTTCATCCGCTCGCGCAGTTCAATACCCAGCTCGTCAATCTGCACGCGCTTCAGCAACTCTTTGATCGCTTCCGCGCCCATCATCGCCTTGAAGCCCGAGGGGCGGAACTGCTGATCCAGTTCCCGGAACTTGCCTTCGTCCTTGATGATCTCGCGCTCTTTCACCGGCGCATCGCCCGGATCGACCACGACATACGATTCGAAGTACAAAATGCTTTCCAGGTCGCGCAGCGAAATATCCAGCAAGTGGCCAATGCGCGAAGGCAGGCCCTTGAAGAACCACACGTGCGAGCACGGCGACGCCAGCTCGATGTGGCCCATGCGCTCACGGCGCACCTTGCTGACGGTCACTTCGACGCCGCACTTGTCGCAGATCACGCCGCGGTGCTTCATGCGCTTGTACTTGCCGCACAAACACTCCCAGTCGGTCACCGGTCCAAAAATGCGCGCGCAAAACAGGCCGTCGCGCTCGGGCTTGAACGTGCGGTAGTTGATGGTCTCTGGCTTGGTGACCTCGCCGTGCGACCAGCTGCGGATCTTCTCTGGCGATGCCAGCATGATGCGGATTGCATCAAAGTCGGTGATGGGGCTGGTAAGCTCAAACGGGTTCGAACGGAACATTGCGACCCTCCTTGGCTGGCCTTGTTCTGCGCCTGCCTTGGCTCCTCCCGGGATTCTTTATTGGGTTCTTCCTTCCCGGGAAGCGGTGTTTGCCGCTTTCAAGAAGAACCCCAATACACTCAACCAAAACTCTCAACTGGGTGCTCCGTCCTTCCCGCGTTTCTTGCGGGAAGGATGGGACCCGCGATCAATCGGCCACTGCCGCCACTTCCGGTGCAGGAAGCTTCTTCACCAGGTCCGCGCGCTTGATCAGCTCCACGTCCAGGCAAAGCGACTGCAATTCGCGAATCAGCACGTTGAACGACTCAGGAACACCCGGCTCAATTGCCGCCTCGCCCTTCACAATGGCCTCGTAAATCTTCGTACGGCCATACACGTCGTCCGACTTCGCTGTCAGCAGTTCCTGCAGGATGTATGCCGCGCCATAAGCTTCCAGCGCCCACACTTCCATCTCGCCGAATCGCTGCCCGCCGAATTGCGCCTTGCCGCCCAGAGGCTGCTGCGTAATTAGCGAGTACGGCCCAATCGACCGAGCGTGAATCTTATCGTCGACCAGGTGCGAGAGCTTCAGCATGTAGATGTAGCCTACCGTCACCGGCTGCTCGAACTGTTCGCCCGTCATGCCGTCGAACAGTGCCGTCTTGCCCGATGAAGGCAAACCGGCTGAAGCCAGCAGCGCCTTGATCTCGCTCTCCTGCGCGCCGTCAAACACCGCGGTTCCGAACCAGATGCCGCGCCGCATGCCTGCTCCCACGCGCAACAGCATCTCATCGTCCAGTTCCAACAGTTGCCGCAACGTTGCGGTGCCCGCGAACTCCTTCTTCATCAGTTCGCGCACATACGCCGCATCGGTGTTGGCCTTGATCAGGTCAGCAATCTTCTCTCCCAGCGCATGAGCGGCCCAGCCCAAGTGCGTTTCCAGAATCTGGCCCACGTTCATACGGGAAGGCACGCCCAGCGGATTCAGCACAATTTCAACCGGGGTTCCATCCGGCAGATACGGCATATCTTCCTCGGGAAGAATGCGTGCAATCACGCCCTTGTTCCCGTGCCGTCCAGCCATCTTGTCACCCACGCTCAGCTTGCGCTTCATCGCGATGTAAACCTTCACCATCTTGATCACGCCCGGAGGAAGCTCGTCGCCCTTTTGCAGCTTGGCTACCTTCTCGTTCGTAATCTTGCGCAGCACTTCGATCTGCCGAGACGTCATTTCTTCGATCTCGTCGATCTGCTCGTTGACCCGTGGATCCTTGTCCGTGTAACGAATCCTCTTCAAATTCCTGGTCGCAATGCGCTCAATTGCTTCGCGGTCCAGAATCGTCCCCTTGGTCAGCAGGCGCTTGTTGGTCCGCTCGTCGTGCAGATCGGCCAACACTTCTTTCGCACCCAGAATTCCTTCCAACCGCTTCAACCGCTCGTCGGTCAGAATTCGAATTTCGTCGGTCAGGTTCTTTTCGAGCTTGGCCACGTACTCGGCTTCAATCAGCTTGGCACGCTCGTCCTTCTCCTGCCCCTTGCGGCTGAAGATGCGCACGTTCACCACCGTGCCCTCAATGCCCGGAGGGCAGGTCAGCGAAGCATCACGCACATCGCCGGCCTTTTCGCCGAAGATCGCGCGCAGCAACTTCTCTTCCGGTGTCAACTGTGTTTCGCCCTTCGGCGTCACCTTGCCCACCAGAATGTCGCCGTGCTTGATCTGGGCGCCGATGCGGATCACGCCACTCTCGTCCAGGTCGCGCAGTGCATGCTCGCTCACGTTCGGAATGTCGCGCGTGATTTCTTCCGGACCCAGCTTCGTGTCCCGCGCTTCAATCTCGAACTCCTCGATGTGCACCGACGTGTAATAGTCCTCGCGAACCAGCTTTTCCGAAATCAGAATCGCGTCCTCGAAGTTGTATCCGCGCCACGGCATGAAGGCGACAAGAACATTTCGTCCCAGTGCCAACTCGCCCTGCTCTGTGCAAGGTCCGTCCGCAATCACCTGCCCCTTCACCACGCGATCACCCTCCCGCACAACCGGCTTCTGGTTGATGCAGGTGTTTTGGTTCGACCGCTTGAACTTGATCAGCTGATAAATGTCTGAACCCACCTCGCGCGACAACTGTGTCGGGTGGTGCTCACCCTCAACGCGCACGATAATGCGCTCGGAATCCACCGAGTCCACAATGCCGTTGCGCTTGGCCAAGATCACGGCACCCGAGTCGCGCGCTGTCACGCCCTCCATGCCCGTGCCCACCAGCGGCGCTTCGGCCACCAGCAGCGGAACAGACTGTCGCTGCATGTTCGCGCCCATCAGTGCGCGGTTCGCGTCATCATGTTCCAGGAACGGCACCAGCGATGCGGCCACAGACACAAGCTGCTTCGGGCTCACGTCAATGTAGTCCACTTCGGCCCGGTTCACCAGCACAAAGTTCCCCTGCCGACGCGCATTCACCAGGTCCTCGGTAATCACACCCTCTTCGTTGAACTCGATGTTCGCCTGCGCGATCGTGTGCTTGTCCTCTTCCCATGCCGACAGATAGAAGCTGAACGGGATGTTGTCAATGCCACGCTTGCCCGCCTTCTTCAGACTGGCATTCAGCTTTCCTGCTTCTTCCTTCTCAATATGGTCGCCCACGCGTAGGCCGCTATCGCCCGCGTTGGCAATCTCCACATAGTCCAGAATCCGCGAGTCCTTCACCTTGCGATAAGGCGACTCGATAAATCCGTATTCATTGATACGCGCAAAGCAGCTCAGGGAGCTGATCAGTCCAATGTTCGGACCTTCCGGCGTTTCAATCGGACAAATGCGGCCGTAGTGCGTCGGATGCACGTCGCGGACTTCGAATCCTGCACGCTCTCTCGACAACCCACCAGGTCCAAGTGCCGACAGACGCCTCTTGTGCGTAATCTCTGACAGCGGATTCGTCTGATCCATGAACTGCGACAACTGGCTCGATCCGAAGAACTCGCGAATCGCCGCCATCACCGGCTTGGCGTTGATCAGGTCGTGCGGCATCGCCGTCGAAAGCTCCTGATACACGCTCATCTTTTCCTTGATCGCCCGCTCCATGCGCACCAGGCCGATGCGGAACTGATTCTCCATCAGCTCGCCCACAGCTCTCACACGCCGGTTGCCAAGGTGATCGATGTCGTCCACCATGCCGATGTTCCTGCGCAGCTTCAGGAGGTACCGGATGGTCGCATAGAAATCCTCCGGTGTCAGCGTACGGTGATCCAGATGCGTCGCATCCTGATTCTCGTACAGTTTGATATTGAACTTCAGCCGGCCCACGCGCGAGAAATCGTACTTGCGCGCGTCGAAGAACATGCCCTCGAACAGCGCAGTCGCTGTATCCAGCGTCGGCGGATCGCCTGGGCGCAGCTTGCGGTAAATCTCGATCAGCGCCTCTTCCGGCTTGCGTACCGAGTCGCGCCGCAGCGTGTTCGTGATAATGTTGCCCACGTCGTCGCGCTCTGGGAAGAACACTTCGAAGCTCGCCGCGCCACTTGAAAGCACCTTGTGCAGACGGTCGGCGGTCAACTCCACGTTGGACTCCACCACCACTTCACCGGTGTTCAAATCCACCACGTCAGACGCGGTCAGTGCGCCGTCCAACTCCGCCGCTTCCACTTCAATTCGCTCAATCGCCGCCGCGCGAATCGCCTTCATCGAGTTCGGCGTAATCTTGCGTCCTGAGTGCGCGATCTCCTCGCCCTTGTGCAACACCGCGTGCGCCGGCTTCGCACCCACCAGGTGCGTCCCCGCCTTCACATCCTGCTGCACTTGCCACTGCAGCTTGCCGTCCACAATGTGAATCCGGTCAACCGTATAGAAAGTCTTCAGAATTTCTTCATCAGAACGCAACCCCAGTGCGCGCAGGAAAATCGTTCCCAGAAACTTCCGCTTGCGGTCGATACGGACATATAGTGTGTTCTTCTGGTCGTATTCGAATTCCACCCACGATCCGCGATAGGGAATGATCTTGCCCAGGAAGTAGGTGCGATTGTTCGCCGTCTCGAAGAAGACGCCAGGCGACCGGTGTAACTGCGAAACAATCACGCGCTCCGTGCCGTTCACGATAAAGGTGCCATTCGGTGTCATCAGCGGAATATCGCCGAAGAACACCTCCTGCTCCTTGATATCGCGAATCGTCTTGGTGCCGGTTTCCGCGTCCTACTCATATATAGTCAGGCGCACTGTCACCTTCAACGGTGCACTGAACGTCATGCCGCGCTCTTCGCACTCCTGCTGGTCGTACTTCAACTGCAGGCTTACCGGGTCGCCGCACTTGTTGCAGAAGTCGGGCGTGTTCTTGTTGTACGTGCCGCACTTCTGGCAAAGCACATCACCGGGAAGGAACGGATCCGTAATCACCATCGCCCCGCAATGAATGCAGGCCGTGCGCAGGTGATGCAGCCCCTTCAAGTGGCCGCACTTGCACTCCCAATTGCCGATCGAGAAGTCCACAAAGTCCAGCTGCGAAATCCCGCGGAAGTCGGTAATCGGAAACACCGAAACAAACACCGACTGCAATCCCGAGTCATCGCGCTCGTTAGGCAGCTTATCCATCTGCAGAAAGCGCTCGTACGAACGCCGCTGCACTTCAATCAGGTTGGGAATCTGGGTTGCGGTAGGAATCTTTGAAAAATCGAGCCTGCTGCGAATCGCGCGCTTCTCGTTGGGCATGCTTCACTCCTGAGCCTCGTATCACCCGATCCGCCCCAACGATTGAGGCCTGATCCGGGCCAGCGCCCGAGTCTCTTCGGCGCCGGCTGATTACGGTAAAAAATCGAATATCGTCTACGGGAAACCGGCCCTCGGAGTTGCTCCTCAAATCCAGTTACCACTCTTGCAACCCCTGAGTGGCTCCCGCATCTTACCGAGAGCACACTGGGACCGCACCCATGCCAAGCGTCTTTACTACCTTGGGTCATCGTGCCGACGGGATTCGTGCTAACGGGTTACGTGAGAGCCGCGTCAATTACGCGTCGTGGGCATTGCCGCACATTCGGCAAGTGCGCTAGACTGCGCACAATCGAGAGAATCCAGGCGCAACGGGCAAAACCCGTACAAGATAACTTTGCGCTTTATGCGGATATTGCCCGAAAAGCTCTATCCGCTGCGGTTGAGAGGCACGAAAAGCTCGCAAGGACGCGGTGCCTCGCGAGCGTGGCTTGTTGCCTATGCCCCCATCCGAATTCTCTTAAACCTGTTCTCGCCGATCCCAAAGCTCGCTTCTGCCGCTCGCTCGCCACCCGTCAACAGGATTCCAGCCTAGACCCCCAGGCCACCCCGGACTATGCCGGGCAATCCATTGACCCTAAGGCACTTAAATCATGCGTTGACCCCGCCGCCAGAGTGCTTGGCCCTACCCTGACTACGGACGCCTGCGTGCCACTTCACAAATCCCAATGCCGACCGCCCGATCCGCCCATTTCCTGAAAATAGCGAAATGACCCGAAAAGACGCGCAACGTTTATCGTAGCGCGTCCCGGTCGTCCTTGCAAGTCCACTCTTACTACTTGATTTCGATAGTCGCGATGCCTTCGAACTTCTTCTTGATTGCCTCGGCCTCGTCCTTGGTCGCGCTCTCCTTCAATGCCTTCGGAGCGCCGTCCACCAGGTCCTTGGCTTCCTTCAGACCCAGAGACGTCACTTCGCGAACAGCTTTGATCGTGTTGATTTTGTTCGCGCCGAAATCCTTCAGGATCACCTGGAACTCGGTCTTTTCTTCAACAGCCGCAGCAGCAGCGCCGCCGCCTGCTGCTGCAACCGCCACGGGAGCCGCGGCCGCAGCCGAAACTCCAAGCCGCTCTTCCAGCTTCTTCACCAGGGCCGCTGCTTCCAGCAGGCTCAGGCTTACAATTTGCTCTTCCAACTGCGCTAGATCCGCCATTTTCTTCTCCAATCAGAATCGTTTGAATTTTCTGTCCCGTCGAGTCCCCTCGACCAAAGGCCCGCCCCACGCAGTGGAAGTTTCCGATGCGCCAGACCCGCGCACTTCCCGCTTGTTCTACGGCCAAATCTCTAACCAAATCCCTGGGCGCCCCATGTCCCGACTTTGGGACACGGGGCGCCAATGTCCTATGCCGCAGCTTCCGCGGCGAACTTTTCCTTCTCCACGCCCTGGCCCAGAACCACCGCCAAGTCGCGTCCCGTGGCATTCAGCACCGTTGCCAAACGCTGCGCCGGCGAGTTGATCAGGAACAGCAGCTTCGAGAACAGCTCTTCCTTGCCCGGCATCGTTGCAAGCGCCTTGACTTCTTCCACATTGATCAGCTTGCCGTCCACAATGCCCAGCTTGAACTGGAACTCTGCGTTCTCGCCGACCCACTTTGAAAAGGCCTTGGCCAGCACCACCGGATCGCCTGAGGTAAACGCAACCGCGCTCACGCCCTTCAGGCCCTTGAGCGCCGACTCCACCTTGGTGCCCTTGCTGGAAATCGCGGCCAGCTTGTTCTTCACCACGCGATACTTGCCACCCGCCTCGCGAACCACTTTCCGCAACGCGAAATCCTGCGCCACCGTCAGCTTGGCAAATGTACCGATAATCGCCGTAGTCGAGGTCTCCAGCTCCTTGCTCAGCAACTGGACCTTCTCCGTTTTTTTCGCCTTTGAAATCGCCATCGTTCCTGCTCCCTCAGCGGATCGCGCCCAAATGGCACAATCTCCACCGGCTAGTCCTGATCTCTATTGCCTGCTTTTAGTGCTTGCCCGCCGCGTCCGCAACCGCAGAATCCAACGGAACCCCAGGGCCCATCGTCGAGCTCAGCGTGACGCTCTTGATGTACTTACCCTTCGCCGCCGAAGGCTTGCTGCGCACAATCGCACCAATGACCGTGGTCGTATTGTCGATCAGCTTTTGCGGGTCAAAGCTCAGCTTGCCCACCGGCACATGCACCAGGCTGGTCTTGTCGGCCCTGAACTCCACCTTACCGGCCTTGATTTCCTTCACAGCCGCAGCCACATCCAGCGTGACCGTTCCGGTTTTGGGATTAGGCATCAGCCCCTTCGGACCAAGTACCTTGCCCAAACGGCCCACAACCTTCATCATGTCCGGCGTGGCGATCAGCGCGTCGAAGGCGGTCCAGTTTTCCTTCTGGATCTTCTCCACCATCTCCTCACCACCCACAAAGTCCGCGCCCGCCGCGGTCGCATCCTTTTGCCGGTCGCCCGTGGCAATCACAGCCACAATCTTGGTCTTGCCCAGTCCGTGTGGCAGAACAACCGTTCCACGCACCATCTGGTCGGCGTGCCGCGTGTCCACTCCCAGGCGCATTGTCAGGTCGACCGTCTCGTCGAACTTGGCGTACTTCACCTGCTTCAGAAGCCCAACGGCCTCAGGCAGCGCATACGCCGGCTTAACTACAGCTGCGCGCGCCTTCTCAATGTTTTTGCTGACTTTTGCCATTCTTCCCTCGTCTCCCACCGCTCTTGCCAGCCCCGCTTTGCAGGGAACCTGGACCCTCCCCAAAATGCCGCCGGAGGTTCGAACAGGCTCAAGAACCGTGGTGCATATGACTGTCCAGGGATTTCCCCCGGACGCATCTTCAAATCATAGCGAAAGACAACATGAATTGCAAATTGATGGCCATTTCAAGCGGTGGTCCAGCCCTCTGTCTGCCAATAGTTTGCTCGCAACACCCCGTTTTGGGACCACTTCGTGCGCCCGCCCCTTGTTATCTGAGCATAAGGAATCGAACGAGAGCCATCGCAAACGCAAATGCGAATCCATAGCCGAAGCTCTCAATGGGCATAACTCTCCTCCCATGGTTTCGCAGTACGCGACCTAGTTGAGACATCACGATGCCGGCAATCAGTGGACTCGCAATGACGCTAATGCCGTGAAACCGGGAAGGATGCACGAGCGGATGCGGATATGCGGCCACGCTTAAAAAGCCGGCCAAAGCCCCCAGCATGCCAAGAGCGATAGTCGTGGCAACCAGATTGCCATGGGAAATTGATTTGAAGAGCTTGCTGATTGCCCTAAGCAGAAGCGAAGCCAACTCTAGAACGGCAACTTCGAAGACCGCCTCAAAGGCCACTTCCGCGATTAAGCCTAAAAGACCGGCCAGAAGCTCATCCATCGTCTATGACATTGATTCAAGGTGAGTATACTCCCCTCCACTGACCGTTCCAATCGTCGCTCGCGTGTCGTCGCCCAACCGCGAATGGCGCTAGGCCAAGAAACGATAGAAGAAATCCCCCTCGCTGCCGATAAACCAACTACATCCGGTAGGCGCAGCGGGCGCAATCCAGATGGAGGGTTTGCGATGGATAACCACTTCAATCAGTATCGCGGCTACGACACAGCCATGCAGCGGAACCGCGAAACCGTCGAGGCGCCCACTTCCAACCTGTCCGGTTCATACCAGTCCGGACAGGCCTCGCCCTTCATCAGCGACTTTCAGCAGTTGCTTGGCGAAACTTCCGAGCCCGACCCACTCTTCTTTATAGAAACCTGGACCCTGGGTACCCCGGCAGCTGTTGAGAATTTCAGGCAGCGCCAGCCCATGCAAGTTGCGAATCGCAATACCCAAACCCAAGCCGACCAGCAAGCCGCCTACGTCTCAACCCAGTCCTTCTTCCACCCCAACCCCTTCAACTGGTCCGTCTTCACTTCCGTTCACACCGTCGCCCCCGACCCCACCTCACAGCAGCCTTCCACCTTCTCGACAACACCAACCTCCGACAATGTCAGCAACGACGATGATTCTCTTCCCATGACTCTCGATCGCGCCTGCAGGATCCTTAGAGTGACCTCAACCAGCCCCCTCAGCCAGATCAAAACCGCGCATCGCCAATTAGTGATTGAGTGGCATCCCGATCGCCTTCAGAACCAGACAGAAGAAGTCCGCCGCTACGCCACCGGAAAAATGGCCGCTATCAACGAGGCCTACAGCCTTCTGCGCAACGACCTTCTTCAGCATTCCGCCTGATCCGCATCACCCCACCAGCGCATGCCAGAGCTTCTTCCCGGAGGCCTGCCACCGCCTCGCAATCTCGTACACAATCACCGTCGCATATGTAACGGCCACCCACAGGCAAACCTCTTCCACCGGCAACCGATTCCATGCCGTGATCCGGATCCCCACCATCTCAGCATCCTGAAAACCCCACCATCCATACGGCAGCCCCAGCGTCGCCTCCCACAGCAAGCTGGTCAGCAAAATAATGAACATCGTCAGGCTCAGCGCCCGCCAATTGATCACCGGCATTGCCGAAGGCAGCAGCCCCGCCGAAGGTCCCAGCGCTCCAATCACCAGGAAAATGAAATACCCCGGAAACCCCGGCTCCGCGACAAAAAAGCGCCTGTAAGCGATGGCCGCTCCAATCAGCAATACAGCCCACACCACCGACTGCAGATGAAAGCGAAGCAGCTTGTCGAACTCCGTTCTTTCCCTGGCGTCCGACCTCACGCTGTAAGCCGCCAGCCAATACTCATCCAGCCAGATATACATCAGCAGAACAGCCGTGAATCCCGTGCAATAGAACACGTACTCTTCAATCGGCACGCCGCCGCCAAAAGCCGGTGCGGTAATTCGCAATGTCGCGCTCGGATTGGGGAACAAAAAGAATATCCGTCCAAAAAAGAAGTCAAGACCCAGCCCCATCGGAACCAGCAGCAGCAGCGTGCGCAGGAAGGCTTTCTTCGATATCTTCACGTCCTCCCGCGGCACCAGCCAGAAGCCGATCACCACGATAGGAACCACAAACAGCAGCAGGCTCACCGTGTATCCGTAAGGCGAAAGGTTTGCTGCCAGGTCGTCAGCTCGCGCCGGTCCCCGCACCGTCATCAAAGTCAGCGCCGCCGGAAAAGCGACCATGCCGAGCATCGCAATCACCAACCGCAAACTGGTGCGCGGTGAATCAGGCCCTGAAAACCCCTCCTTGTGACCTGCCATTCCTCTTCCTCCGCCATCGGCCAACGGATTCCGAAACACGTGCAATATAACATCCGTGGTACACAACCTACATTCGTCTTTCTATCCCTATCCATCTGTGTCAAACTATTCGCCATGGGAAGCAAAGACAAAGGCAAGAAAGAAGTCAAGAAAGCCCCGAAGCCAAAGCCTAAACCGGAACCTGGCCGCAAACGCGAAGGGTTCGCTCCAGCCCCGCCGAAATAGGGCACTCCATCCCCCCGGCGCGCCCTCAAACGCAGAAAGGCCCTCCCGCTCGGGAGGGCCTTTCTACCTGTCTCAATTCATACGGTGAGAGAAATGTTGGTGGTGACTACGCCACCACTTCAATTCCCATCGACCGCGCCGTGCCCTTGATGCTCTTCACCGCGGCATCCACCGAGGCTGCGTTCAGGTCGGGCATCTTCTGCGTAGCAATCTCCCGAACCTGCTTCTCGGTCACCTTGCCCACTTTGTCCTTGTTGGGAGTGCCGGCGCCCTTTGCAATGCCCGCAGCCTTCTTCAACAGAACGGCCGCTGGCGGCGTCTTGGTGATGAACGTAAAGCTCCGGTCCGCGTAAACCGAAATCACCACCGGGATAATCAACCCGGCCATTTCCTTGCTCTGCGTCCGCGCGTTGAACTGCTTGCAGAACTCCATGATGTTGACCTGCGCCTGACCAAGCGCCGGTCCCACCGGCGGTGCCGGCGTAGCCTTCGCGGCCTCAATCTGCAACTTCACTTGCCCGGTAACCTTCTTTGGAGGTGCCATGATCTTTTTCCTTCTGAACCAGCTTCAAGCTCCTGGCCGCTAGCTTTTCGCTGATTTGTTCCTGTTCGAATTTTGGTGACGCATCCTCTGCATTCGCCTACAACCGAGGGCGGCTAGGAAACCCGGTCGGCTAGAAGCTGGAAGCTAGTAGCTAGAAGCTGCGTTACTCAATCTTTTC